>Ga0115003_10004945_pt1 | contig 10141 bp, 17 predicted proteins | sample ArcticOcean_MG_C_7_FD_88736 | JGI IMG/M metagenome (GOLD analysis project Ga0115003, IMG submission 88736) | Marine microbial communities from western Arctic Ocean - ArcticOcean_MG_CB11_88 | ecosystem: Environmental > Aquatic > Marine > Oceanic | place: Arctic Ocean: Canada Basin | collected... | reverse complement strand
TTTATATTTATCAAAAATCAATTTTTGCTCTGTATTTAATAGTTCCATAAATTATTTATAATTGTTACTTTTTATAATATATTTTTATATAATCAATCGTTTATCAATTTTGTGTTTATTGAAAAAAAAATTGATAAATAATAAAAATAAAATACTTAACTTGATAATAAATTATAAATCATTATGGTTTTCAATATCCCTATATGTCCAATTACACAAGAAGACATTATTAATCCAGTAATTGATCGCGAAGGAAATACATATGAACGCGAAGCAATTAAAGAATGGATAAGAACAAATCATACTTCACCAATTACTCGTAACACTCTTGAAGAATCCGATCTAATTCCAAACAGAGCATTAATTGATGCCATTGAATCATTGACAATTGATATTGCATCACAAAATAGGAAAAAAACCAATATGCATAATGGAGAAAAAAATATTACAAGCTGTGGTGGTTGTGGTAAGTTAATTGCATTGTCTCAAAAATATCAAGGAAAAAAACAACCTACTTGCTATAATTGTCGTCCGTGGGATTGTAAGTCATGTACTTTTACAAATGTTGCTGGATTGAAAAAGTGTACAATGTGTGAAACAATTAGGTAATAATTACGAAATAATTATAATAAATAACTATTTTATATATAAATATTTAATGTGTATAGATAGCATCTTGTTTTCTTTTTTTTATAAAGAAAATGTTGAAGAAGTAATACCAAAAATAACCAGTTCAACACGAGAGACTCAAACAGAAGATAACAAAAGAAGTGTTATTAGTCAAACAGAATTAAATATGGAAAATTTAATGGATGCTGCTAATGAAGATTGGTATAAATATGTATGGACTAATCCAACTTGGGAAAAAGAACTACTTATTAATTTTAATTATTAAATAATGAATATTAAATAATTAAAATTGAATATTTTTAAATTATTTAACTTTATAAAACCAAAAATGAGAGAAACAATATACAATGATATTAAATATGTTATTGGACAAAATGCAAAAGAAAATTATAATATTTTAGACCAAGCATATAAAATTAATTGTGATTATATATGGTTTCATTTGAATAGTTTCCCTTCTTGTTTTGTTATTATGTATTCAACATTATATGAATTAAAACCAAATAATATACATGATTATTTAACTCATGGTGCTAATTTATGTAAGCAAAATACAAAATATAGAAATCTTGCTGATTTAAAAATATGTTATACTCAATTAAAAAAATTAAAAAAAACAAATAAAATTGGAGAGATTATAATAAATGGGAAAAGAAATATTATAAAATTATAAAAAATTCCTTAAAAATGGCTATTTTTGATTTTGTTACCATTAAGATAACAATTATTTTTTTATTTAAAAAGTGAAAAAAAATGGGAAAAAAAGATTTGGCAATTTTTTTGGAATTGGACATTTTAAGAATGTCCATTTTTGATATGTTTGACAAAGGTTATAAAAAAGAGTGAAAAATCTCTTTTAAAAGTGTTATTACCATATACCAAGCTAAAAAATATTGTTTGAAAATCGTAATTTTTTAAAAATTCCGGATTTTAATAATGGACATTTTTAAAAATGTTGTAAATACAACAAAATTATCGCAAAAAATCGTATTAATTGATAATAATTTTAAAAAATATATGCAATATACTAATAAAACAAAAAATTTAATTTATATTTTATAATACATAAATTAAATAAAACAAAATAAAACATTTTATCGCAGAAAGTCGCAAAAATCACTATTTTTTATTTTCTTATCAAAAAAGGTAATAAATAATTTCATATAAAAAAAGTGAAAAAAATTTGTAAAAAATCGTTTGGCAATTTTTTTGGAATTGGACATTTTAAGAATGTCCATTTTTGATATGTTTGATAAAGGTTATAAAAATAGATGGTAATTCTCTTTTTAATACTTTATTACCATAAAAGATGTTTAAAAAAACTTTATAGAATATAAAAATTTTTAATTCTTGGATTTTTAAAATAGAAAATTTACGAGAAATACAACAAATACAACAATATATATCGTAAATATCGTATTTTTAAATTTTTATATAATTTCAAATTTATACATAATTGCAAACAGTATCAAAAAACAGTAATTTTAAAATCAAATAATTAGTTTTTAAAAATACAACAAAATAAAACAATTTCTCGCAAATCAATTTAAACAATAAATATAATATAATATAATATACAACAATATAAAATGGATATATCGCAAAATAAATCGTATAAATATATTTGCATAAAATGTAATTACAAAACAGATAATAAAACAGATTTTAATAAACATATTTTAACACTTAAACATAATAATACAACAAAATACAACGAAAATATCGCAAAAAATGCAAACAAATTTATATGTAATTGTGGTAAAATGTATCCATTTAGATCATCATTGTATAATCATAAAAAAAAATGTACATTTCTAGAAAAGAAAGAAGAAGAAACCGGTTTAATAGTTAAAAATAATGAAAAATCAGAAAACAATGAAGAACTAAAAAAATTAGTATGTAAACTTATAACAGAAAATAATGAAATTAGGAATACTATTTTAAAAGAAAATAGCGAATTAAGAGCACAAGTAAGTGAATTAATACCAAAAGTAGGAAACAATAATACTCTTAATCAAAAATTCAATATTCAAGTATTTTTAAATGAAAAATGTAAAAATGCCATAAATATGAATGATTTTGTAAAATCAATTGAAATCAGTAGTGAAAATTTAGATTTCACAAAACAAAAAGGTTTAGCAGAAGGTTTAAGTAATGCAATAGTAGAAAATATGAATAAATTAAGTGTTTATCAAAGACCAATGCATTGTACAGATACAAAACGTGAAACACTATATATTAAAGATGATAATAATTGGTCAAAAGATGGAGCTAAAGAAAAATTAAAAAAAGCAATTAAAAGCGCTTCTTCAAAAAACTATAAAGCATTGCAAAAATGGAGAGATAATAATCCAGATTTTATGCAAAATGATGATAAAAAAGATTATTTTGTTCATGTTATTTCAGCAATAGGTAAATCAACTGATTCAATAAATGATAAAATAATTAAAAATTTATGTAAAGAAACATATGTTAAATCTATTAACGAATAAACATAATAAATATAAAATATTATATAATTTATAATATTTTATGACTTTTTTAGTAAATATTCCACGACCATTTACAATTGAAGCAATGAATAAATTGGCAGAAGTTGATTATAATGTTGCAACAAGAGTAAGTGAATCCGTTGCTGAAACAGTAAAATGGGCATATGTTCATGATCAACCATGGATAGCACATTATGCAGTAGAAGGATTACAAATGCTTGATAGTTTTGGTAGTATATTAATAGCAATTGTTGTATATATTGTCAATCATACTTCGTAATATTTGTATTATTTAATATTTTATCTAATAACGATTTTAAGAATTTTTTTGGTTTTTTTCCACTTCTTAATGCTTCATCGCGCTCTTTAATACTATTGTATGCTTCAAATTGATATGGAATAATATCTAAATCACTCAAAATATAAAATAATGCACTACTATAAAATATTGTTTGTGCAACATTTCTAACTTTTGAACGCACCGGATCTTCAGGTAAAACATAAACAGGCATATTACCATTTTTATCCATTGCATCAGTTAATAATTGTGGGAAATTTTTATCCTTTATTAAACACACCCATCGATGACCCTGTTTAGTTGTGGCAATAACACAATCGTGCTGAACAGCTATTTGTAACGAAAAAATTGTTTTATTTTTGATATTTTCTAATAAATCATCATAACTTATTATCTTTTCAACTGGTGGGGGGACTAGTCCATAAATAGACCAATAAGAAAATGGATCATCTTTGTTATTTTCTAAATTATTAAAAGTAGGTGATAATTGAAATATAGTATGTTCTTCGGTTAATATATTTGCATTAGTTATTGTGGGCATTAATAAAGAACCACAAACAATAGAACGACGTGATATTTTACTTAATTGATTGGTTTTTAAAGCATTAATGTTTATAAAATTTGTAGTAATAAACAAAATTTTAATAATAAAATTCATATTTATTATATATTTTATTATTAAGTATTTAAATTTATTTATACTTTATTTATAATTTCGCCTTTCAATGGTTCTGCATTTTGTATCAATAAATAATCTTTATTCGGTTTTTTTATTGAACATACTAATCCACAAACACAAGTCATAGTAAATAATATTAACAAATAATTATAATTTATATTATTGATAATAGAGTCAAACATCTTTTCATCAACAATATAGTAATTCTGAATAGTATATAAATTCTTTTCAAGTTCCATTTTATATATATTAATAATAAAATTTTTATATAATTATTTAAAAAAATAAATAATTATATTAAAATTTTAAGCCTGATGGCGGTTTCGAACCACCGACCTTCGCATTACAAGTGCGACGCTCTACCACTGAGCTAATCAGGCATATTTGGAGTCACTGGGGGTCGATCCCAGGTCTTTTCCTTGCAAAGGAAATGTTCTTCCGTTGAACTATGACCCCAAATAAAAAAATGGGCTGACCGCGGATCGAACGCAGGACCTTGAGATCTTCAGTCTCACGCTCTCCCAACTGAGCTATCAGCCCAAAAACGCCGGCAACAGGATTTGAACCTGTGCTCCCATTGGGAACTAGATTTCAAGTCTAGCGCGATAGACCACTCCGCCATACCGGCATAAAAAAAACGACACCGACGAGATTCGAACTCGCGCTCCTTTTAGGAAATGGATTAGCAGTCCATCGCAATAACCACTCTGCCACGGTGTCTGAATGATTATATAATCATTAATATAATACTTAATATATATTTAAGTTAATTTAAAATTAAATATATTTAAAATTGATTTTAATAAGCATATTTAAAATTAATTTATTAAAATCATAAAATGGAAGAAGAATGGCGAAAGATTGATGGAACATTAAATCATTATGTATCTAATTTAGGTAATGTTAAGAATTTTGGAACAAAAAATATATTAAAACAACAAAAAGATAAAAATAATTATTGTTATGTATCATTTAGAATACCTAATTCAGGAAAAAAACTTTCTAGAAAACAAGTTCATAGATTGGTTGGACTAGCATTTATACCTAATCCTGAAAATTTACCACAAATTCATCATATTGATAATAACCCATCTAATAATAATGTTAGTAATTTGAGATGGGTTACTAATATTGAAAATACTCAATCTAAAAACAGAACTTGTAACATAGGTTATATTTGTATTTATAGACATCCTAATATAGAAACTATATATTATCAGGCTGGATTAAAAAATTATGGAAAAAGTTATCAAAAACGAAGCAAAAACAAAGAGATTTGTGAAGAATGGTTAAAAAATCGTAGATATGAAATAGAGAATGAGTTAGAAATAACAAAAGATAAAATATATTAATAATATATTTTTATATAATATTATTAATGTCTTATTTTGTTTATTTTATTAAATCTACAAATGAATCCACTTATATAGGTGCAACAGTTGATTTAGATAAAAGAATTAGACAACATAATAAAGAAATTAAAGGCGGTGCAACTGCTACATCTATTAAAGTTTCACAAGGAGAAGTATGGTCATATCATTGTTATGTTGAAAATTTTCCCACGTGGAATGAAGCACTAAAATTTGAATGGAGATGGAAACAAATTTCAAGAATGTTACAAAAGAAAAATCCATCACAACATCCAATAGAAAAACGCATGGAAGCACTTAAAACTCTATTAAATTTAGATAAACCAACTAGTAAAGGAATGTTATATAGTGAATATGAGAAAAAACCAAATGTAGTTTATATATAATTAACTTTTACAATACTTAACATTAATACTAATAAACAAATTAATTCTATTTTATAATATTTTTCTTTATCTTCTAAATACATCATATACATAAAATTATCATATGACGATATTAATCTAAAAACTAACATAGGATGTTTTAATTCAAAATTAATATAAGGTATTACAACACTTAATGTTTCTGACAAAGTAATAGCTAATAATGGATTTTCAGGATATAATAATGTGCTTGTTAATGCTCTGGACGAACGAATTAAAGGAACTAAATACATATATAATTAAAAAAAATACTTTTAAATAAATATAGTATTTATTTAAAATAATCTAAACCAAAAACTGATACAAATAACAATAAACAACATATTTCTGCTTTGTTATGTATATTATTTAATTCATGATATTTTTTTATATAATAATTAGCATAATAAGGTTGATACATCATAGCCATTATTGTTCCCAAAATACGTGGAAATAAATCAGGTTTTAATATAGGACCAATTACACTTATTACTTCTGATACAGCAATTGCAGGTAATGGATTTTCTGGAAATATTAAACTAGCAGCTATTGCACGATTCGCACGAATTAAAGGAACTAAATACATAATATAAATAAAAATAAAAAATTAGTTTTAACTTTATTTATATTAACTATTAACTATTGTATCACACATATATTGCCATTTTCATCACTATAAGACAATTTTTTCAATCTATAATTTTTCTTTTTTAATGTAAAATTAATTGTTTTAAGACAACATTCACACGGTTTTGCATTCATTAATTTGTCTCCACTATTGTTTGTTCTAAAAACAATCAAATTAATAGGACAAATTTTTTCTGATTTTTTAAGACGATTTACACAATCTACTTCAGCATGAATACAGTCATTATTTGTGGCGCTTGCTTTATTATTTAGATTATACTGGTTGTGGCCAAACGCATAAAACGCACTGATGATTTAACTTTGGTGAGAACGCTACACAACCAATTTTTGCTTTTCCATTGTCTTTATTCTCAATTTGAGCACGCAAGGGAATATAGGTATTCAAAATATTCTGCAAAACCATAATATAATTGTTTATATGTTTATTAAAAATATATAAATAATTATATCAATTTTTTCTTCAATTATATTAAATATAAAAATAATTTATAAAAGACATTGAACAATGTCATGGTAAAATTGTAAAATATGAGAACCAGTAGAATCACCTGATTGAGTAAATTGAATAATCATTAATACTAAAAATTTTTTAGTTTCAACTTTCAAATATTCATTTTCTAAAACACCAGTTATTAATTGACTATTTGCATGTAATACAAAATGCGAAATGGAATCCATTTGTGGAAAAATACTTGACATTTTTTTAACTAACAATTCACTTTGATCATGATTAAGTAAATTACTGCATTTACATAACAAAGAATCAGAATCTAGATCAAGCATATTTATTTGTTTTGGTTCATTGTTATTATTTTTTAACATCGGTTTTTGAATAGTAACACAACTCATTACATAAGGCTGACATATACTAAAACTATTAAATAATAACAATGCTTTTAATATAAACTTAAGCATATTATTATAACAATATTTTATCTTAATATAAAAACTATTTGCAAAATATATATTTTTTATATATGTCTAAATATTATATTTTGAATATTTCCTTGCATTTGTTGTGGTCCATTATTTAAATCACTTACAATTGTTTGCTGTCGTGTTACGCCATTTATAGTTTCATTAATTGTTTCAACTCTTCTACCATTTACAATAGATATTGAAGATGAACGCATTACTCTATTCATATTTACAGGCATATTAATTGAAACATTCATTCCATGACGCATGCCACCCATTTGATGAGCAATATTCATATCTTTAAACAGTTGATTAAATATTTCGTGTGGATTTATTGAACCACGTCTAAAATTACCTTGAACAAAAGAAGGCATATGTTTTTCTTTATTTGTTAAAATGTCATATGCTTCAGCTATTGTTTTAAATTTTTCTTCTGCTTCTTTTATTTCTTCTTCTGAGCCAGATGCGTGTTTGTCTGGGTGATGTTTAACAGCCATTTTTTTATATGCTTTTTTTACTTCTTCATCTGATGCATTATTTTGTAATTCTAATACTTGATAATATTTTTCAAACATTATATTTTATATTAATCAATAAATATATTTAATATAAAATAAAAAATAAAAAATTTATTATAAAAAATTGATTATAATTATTATTTTATTTTATAAATCATTAAATATAATAATTATCATGCTATCTTATCTAAAAAGTTTCGTATATAATGATTTAGATATTAATAAATATTCAAAGATTTTAGAATTTGTACCTAAACACGAAGAAAAAATTACTAATCAGCTATTTAGCGATGAAGAATTAATTGATCATATTAGGCAATTTTGCATTAGTGAAAAAACTAATAAATTTGTTATTTCATTATCTGGAGGCATTGATTCAATGGTTTTAATTGGTATTATTCAAAATCTTGGATATGAAGTAGTGGGTGCACATATTAATTATAATAATAGGTTTGAAACAAAAGATGAAGAAGAATTTTTAAAGTATTGGTGTTTAAAAAATGATATTAAATTATATATTAAAAATATTGATTCCATTAAACGTAGTGATACTAAAAGAAGCGAATATGAAATTATTACCAAAAATATTAGATTTGGTTTTTATAAAGAAGTATTAAAAAAAGAAAATTGCAATAATATGCTTTTAGCTCATCATAAAGATGATATTGTTGAAAATATTTTTGCAAATGTATGTCGTGGTAGAAATATTCTAGATTTAGCAGTAATTAAAGAAAAAGCTTGCATTGATGGTGTTAATATTGGAAGACCAATGATAGATGTTTATAAAAAACCAGTTTATGAATTTGCTGAAAAATATCAAATTCCTTATTTTAAAGATACTACACCTGGTTGGTCTATTCGTGGGAAATATCGTAATAAAATTTATCCCTTAATTGAAGACACGTTTACCAAAAATGTAAAGGATAATCTATTAGGATTAAGCAGGCAATCGCACGAATGGAACATTTTAATCAATATGCAAATTATTGCTCCTTTTATGGAAACAATTACTTGGAACAATGAACCAACAAAATTAGGTGTGAGTTTTGATATTAGTAACTATAGAATTCATCCTTTATGTTTTTGGAATATTGTTTTTGCAAATATATTTTATCATTTTGATAAAAATTGTCCATCACGTAAAGGTATTCAAACTTTTATGAATATAATTAAAGAAAATAGTGTTTGTTTTGCATCGGTATCAAATACTTGTATTTGTTATGTAAAAAATAGTAATATTAAAATTACTATTAAAGATTAAAGAATAACACTATTATTAGAATATAAAAAATTGAATTAATATTTTTTTATATTAAAAGATTATATTAAAAGTATTATACTATAATATAAATGTCGCTACCAATATGTATTAGACGAATTAATAGAGAAATAAAAAATTTTCATGATGAAAAATATAATAATACTTATTTTAATAACTATAAAAAATACTTTGAAAACCTAGATATAAGTTTAGTATTTTGTGACGATGATACTATTAAACATTATTTGGAAATAATAGATAAAACAACTAAACAAATATTATTACGATTAATAATACCAAATGAATATCCATTCAAACCATATAAAGTTTTTAGTTATCATTTATGTGGCAATAGTGATAAAAATTATGGTAAATATATTTCAGAATTAAACAGTAAAAATAAAATACATAATACTGAAGTTTTAAATTTCTTTTATAAAATTCAATATAATAAACCAAAATTTTTAAATTTAGATTCTAATTCTTGTTATTGTTGTGCTAGTTGTACTTGTCCATCTATTTGGCATCCTGGATTAACATTAAATATTATGTTAGTAGAATATTTAGAAATGACTTTTATAAATAAATATAGTAAGCCTTATAATTATTTGTATATGGAAAATATTTATAATCAACTATTTGAAAACTATTTTAATAAATTACCAAATGAAATAATAGAAATGATTTTTAATTATATGCACAATTAATATAGTATTATATAAAGTATGTATTTAATATACCCTATTGCATTAAGTTTTCATTATTTAATACATGTTGCATCGATAAAATTATTATCAAATATTTATGATTATAAAAAAATAATGATTAATGCATTTTTAATTGCTTTTTTAATATTATTATTATTATTTCCAAAACATTTTATTAGTAAACCCGATTTTAATTATATATTTTTAATACTATTT
>Ga0115003_10004942_pt1 | contig 10143 bp, 4 predicted proteins | sample ArcticOcean_MG_C_7_FD_88736 | JGI IMG/M metagenome (GOLD analysis project Ga0115003, IMG submission 88736) | Marine microbial communities from western Arctic Ocean - ArcticOcean_MG_CB11_88 | ecosystem: Environmental > Aquatic > Marine > Oceanic | place: Arctic Ocean: Canada Basin | collected... | reverse complement strand
ATATAAATTCGAAGGCCGCATCCTATGTTCGAACACTGCGCTCGTCAACAAATATATTACTTTTATTTATTAATAATAATAACGTATTAAATTTTCTATAAAATCACATATTTAGTATGTATAAAAAAAGTCTACACTGCTTCATCAGCAGCCACAGAATCTTTTTCCTTAGCTAATTTTATAATTGCGTCTTCTTTCTTCTTTAATATTTTTACATCTCTAGCAAATGCAATGGACTTATAGCCTTGTAAAGAGCGTCCGGTTCCAGCAGGAATTAACCTCCCTACTATTACATTTTCTTTTAGCCCAACAAGTTTATCTGACTTACCTCCTACTGCTGCTTCAGTCAATACTCTAGTTGTTTCTTGGAATGATGCCGCAGAAATAAAAGAAGATGTAGATAAACTAGCTTTGGTAATACCTTGTAATACAGGCTTCGCCAATGCTTTATTTGATTTTTTACCTAACTTATCATTTTCTATTTTAAATTCTTTTTTTCCTATCTGCTCACCAATTAAAAAGGTTGTATCACCAGGGTCAGTTATTTCTATTTTTTGCATCATTTGCCTAGTAATAACTTCAATATGCTTATCATTGATCTTAACACCTTGCAGCCTGTATACTTCTTGAACCTCGTCAACTAAATATGATGCTAAAGCCTCAACTCCTAATGCGGTTAAAATATCATGTGGCACCCTACTACCATCAGTAAGAGTCTCACCTTTTATGACCTCATCCCCTTCTTGGACTATTATATGCCTTCCTTTAGGTATAAGATACTCCAATGTATCTTTATTTTTATCTATAATTTCTAGCCTTCTTTTACCTTTATAATCTTTTCCAAATTGTACTTTACCATCTACTTCAGAAATAAAGGCATGTTCTTTTGGCCTTCTAGCCTCAAATAATTCAGCAACCCTTGGTAAACCTCCAGTTATGTCTCTTAATTTAAATTCAATAGGAATACGAGCAACTAGATCGCCGGCAAATACTTCTTGCCCATCCTCCACACTTAAAATAGCGTCAACAGGCAATTCATATGAAGCAGGAGCACCTGAAGCAAGTTTTATTATACTACCTGCCTTACTATTAATTTCTAATCTTGGAGAAAAATCTTTCATTTTAGGATTAGATTTTGTTAATTGAGAGTTACGCCAGTCTATTACTCTTTTAGATGATATTCCCGTTTCTTCATTCACATCTTCATTAATAGACACTCTTTCAACTAAATCTGCATATTTTATAATACCTGACTTCTCTGATATTATAGGGCGCGTATATGGATCCCATTCTACTAATTTATCACCTTTTACTATCTTAGAGCCGTCCTTAAATAATAATCTAGCTCCCTTTGGAATTCTATTTCTAGACCTCTCTCTATTATTCGAATCTAATATTACTACCTCAGCACCTCTACTCATAACAACTTGTGAGCCTTTAGAATCCTTAATTATATTTGCTTTATATAACTTTAAAGTTCCTTCTATTGCACTTTCTACACTAGATTGTTCAGTTTGTTGGGCCGCTCCACCTATGTGAAACGTACGCATAGTTAACTGGGTACCAGGCTCCCCTATTGATTGAGCTGCAATAACTCCAACTGCCTCTCCCATATTAACCCTAGTACCTCTTGCTAAGTCTCTACCATAACAAGCGCCACAGACTCCTTCTGCTGTTTTACACGTAAGCACTGATTTAACTTTAATAGAATCAATATCTGCATTTTCAATTCTAGAAACGTCAGCTTCATCAATTAAACTTCCTGCTTTAACCAAAACAATGTTTGTTTCAGGGTCTATTATATCATCTGATGACACTCTTCCTAAAATCTGCTCACCTATAGATTCAATTATATCAGAACCTTCAATAATTGTTTTTTTAATGATACCATCTTCTGAACCGCAATCATACTCAGTGATTATAACATCTTGTGCTACATCAACTAACCTTCTTGTTAGATAACCAGAGTTTGCTGTTTTTAAAGCTGTATCTGCAAGTCCTTTTCTAGCTCCATGAGTAGAATTAAAATACTCTAAAACAGACAAACCTTCCTTAAAGTTTGAAATAATTGGAGTTTCAATTATTTCTCCTGAAGGTTTAGCCATTAAACCTCTCATAGCCGCCAATTGCTTCATTTGAGCAGTAGATCCTCTTGCCCCTGAATCAGCCATCATAAAGACGGAATTCATTTTTCTTCCAACTCCTTTAGCCATTTCACTCATCATAGCTTCTGTTACTAGGTCAGTACATTGAGACCATGCATCTACAACCTTATTATATTTTTCTTGATGAGTTAACAAACCATCAGTATACTGTTGTTCATATATTTTAACTTCTGCTGCTGTTTTACTAACTAGTTTTTGTTTAGCCTCTGGAATAATCATGTCATCTTTACCAAAAGATATTCCTGCCTTACAAGCTTCCGTAAAACCTATCTTCATTAGCCTGTCAGAAAATATTACTGTTTCTTTCTGACCACAATGCCTATAGACCATATCTATTAAATTACTAACTTCTTTCTTTTTAAGAACCTTATTAATCAAATCATATTTAATTTTAAAGTTTTTAGGTAATACCTCTGAAATTAACAATCTTCCTGCTGTTGTTTCAATTACCTCTGAGGTCTCTTCATTATTTTCATCCAAAGATATATATCTACCTTTTACTTTTGCATGCAAAGTTACATGCCCAGAATGAAGAGCGTGCTTTACTTCTGCTAAACTTCCAAAAATAGTTCCTTCACCTTTATCTCCATCATGCATTAAAGACATATAATACAAACCTAAAACTATATCCTGAGTAGGAACAATTATAGGTTTCCCATTTGCTGGACTTAAAATATTATTTGTAGACATCATTAAAACTCTAGCTTCTAGCTGAGCTTCTAATGATAAAGGCACATGAACTGCCATTTGGTCTCCATCAAAGTCTGCGTTAAAAGCTGTACAAACTAATGGGTGCAATTGTATTGCCTTACCTTCTATTAACACAGGTTCAAATGCTTGAATGCCCAACCTATGTAAAGTTGGAGCTCTATTTAATAATACTGGATGTTCCCTAATAACCTGTTCTAATATATCCCATACTTCAGGCTGCTCTTTTTCTACCATTCTTTTTGCAGCTTTAATTGAAGTAGCCAAACCATACAATTCTAATTTAGAATAAATAAATGGTTTAAATAACTCTAAAGCCATTTTTTTAGGAAGGCCACATTCATGGAGTTTAAGCTCAGGACCAACTACTATTACTGACCTACCAGAGTAATCACACCTTTTGCCTAATAAATTTTGCCTAAACCTACCTTGCTTACCCTTTAACATATCTGCTAATGATTTTAGAGGTCTTTTATTTGAACCAGTAATTGGACGAGACCTCCTTGAATTATCAAATAATGCATCAACAGATTCCTGAAGCATTCTTTTTTCATTCCTAATAATAATGTCAGGTGCCCTTAGATCTAGTAACCGTTTAAGCCTATTATTTCTATTAATAACCCTTCTATATAAATCATTTAGGTCACTAGTAGCAAACCTTCCACCATCAAGAGGAACTAACGGCCTCAATTCTGGAGGTAAAATTGGAACCACATCTAAAATCATCCATTCTGGCAAATTACCAGAGTTTATAAATGCCTCTACCAACTTTAATCTTTTAACATATTTTTTTCTTTTTATTTCAGAAGTAATAACTTTTAGCTCAGCTCTCATAAAATCTCTTTGCTCAATTAAATTAATAGCTTTGAGCATTTCTTTAATTGCTTCCGCTCCTATTGAAGCTTGAAATTCAGACCCATACTCATCAAGAGCATCTTGATGCTCTGATTCGCTCATTAATTGATGTAATTTTAGATCAGTTGTTCCTGGCTCCATTATTACAAAATTTTCAAAATAGAGAATCTTTTCTACATCTTTCATTGCCATATCCAGCAACAAACTGATTCTTGATGGCAACGACTTTAAAAACCATATATGTGCTACAGGGGCTGCCAATGTTATATGCCCCATTCTATCTCTTCTTACTTTAGATTGTATTACTTCTACTCCACACTTCTCACATACGACCCCCCTATGTTTCATTCTTTTATATTTTCCACATAGACATTCATAATCTTTAATAGGACCAAATATTTTAGCACAAAACAGTCCATCTTTTTCAGGTTTAAAAGTTCTATAATTTATTGTTTCTGGTTTTTTAACTTCGCCAAAAGACCAAGAACGAATTATGTCTGGACTAGCTATTGATATTTTTATTTCGTCGAAATTATTATTTACAGTTACTGGGTCAAAAACTTTTAGAAGTTTGCTCATATTTTTATCTCACTATTAGCTAATAAATTAATATAATTTATGGTTTATTTCTAGTATTCAAGCCTACATTTAAACATAAAGCCTGCAACTCTTTCGTTAAAACATTAAAAGATTCTGGTATACCTGATTCAAAACTATCTTCTCCTCTAATTATTGCTTCATATACCTTTGTTCTCCCAGAAACATCATCTGACTTTACTGTCAACATTTCTTGCAATGTGTAAGATGCTCCATAAGCCTGAAGAGCCCAAACCTCCATTTCACCAAACCTTTGTCCACCAAATTGAGCCTTACCCCCTAATGGTTGCTGGGTAACCAAACTGTATGGACCAATAGACCTAGCATGAATTTTATCATCTACTAAATGATGAAGTTTAAGCATGTAAACATAACCTACAGTGATCTGCCTGTCAAAAACATCACCTGTCCTTCCGTCAGTCAAGTTTACTTGGCCAGATAAGTCTCGTCCTGCGGCTTTTAGCTGCACTTTAATATCTTCTTCATTTGCACCATCAAAAACTGGCGTTGCCATTGGGACACCTTTTTTTAAGTTGCCCGCAAGCTCCAAAAGATCATCATCATTAATATCTTTTTCAGCATTTTTCCACACCTTACTTCCATATATATCTTTAAACTTCTCTTTAAGTTTAGATAATCTTTCATCTTTCTGATATTTATTAACAATTTCTGATATCTGCTTACCTAAACCAGCAGAAGCCCACCCAAGATGAGTTTCTAATATTTGCCCAACATTCATTCTAGCGGGAACACCTAAAGGGTTTAGAACTATATCTACTGGGGTACCATCTTCTAAGTATGGCATATCTTCAACTAAAGCAATTTTAGAAATTACTCCTTTATTCCCATGCCTACCTGCCATCTTATCGCCAGGCTGTAATTTACGCTTTACAGCAACAAAAACTTTTACCATTTTCAATACACCTGGTAACAACTCATCTCCATCCTGAATTTTATCAACTTTTTCTTCAAACCTAACTTGAAGTCTTTTTATTTCATTATCAAATTCATTTTTTAATGTCTCAATTTCTAACATAATTTTTTCAGTAGAAACTACAAATTGCCAACACTGACCTAACGTGTAAGAAGATAAAACATTACTATCTATCTTTTGTCCCTTCTTAAAGCCTTTTGGTCCGTCTTCTATCTTATTGTCTAACAATAAACCCTTAAGCCTATCAAACACATTATTTTCAATTATTCTCAACTCATCGTCTCGATCTTCAGCAAACCTTGAAATACCTTCTCTTTCTATTTCCAAGGCTCTTTCATCTTTATCGACGCCTCTTCTAGAGAAAACTCTTACTTCTACTACCGTTCCAGTAACACCTGGAGGGAGCCTTAAAGATGAATCTCTAACGTCTGCTGCCTTTTCTCCAAATATTGCCCTCAAAAGCTTTTCTTCAGGAGTAGCAGGAGTTTCCCCCTTAGGAGTTACCTTTCCTACTAAAACATCATTAGAACTAACTTCTGCTCCAATATAGACTATCCCAGCTTCATCAAGATTTCTTAATGCTTCCTCTCCAACATTAGGAATATCTCTACTAATTTCTTCAGGGCCAAGCTTTGTGTCTCTTGCCATAACATCAAATTCTTCTATATGAATTGAAGTAAAGACATCTTCCTGTACTACTCTTTCTGAAATTAAAATTGAATCCTCGTAATTATAGCCATTATAAGGCATAAATGCGACCAGTACATTTCTACCTAATGCAAGCTCGCCGAGATCAGTAGATGGGCCATCCGCAATAATATCCCCTACGTTTGCTCTATCACCAACCTTAACTAGCGGCCTTTGGTTTATAGCAGTATTTTGATTAGACCTTTGGAACTTTAAAAGATTATAAATATCTACCCCAATAGTTCTTTCAGGGTTCTCTGGATCAGCCACACTAATAACAATTCTACTGGCATCAACCTGATCTACATATCCAGATCTTCTTGCCGCCACTGCTGAACCAGAGTCAGCTGCCACTTTCGATTCCATGCCTGTGCCTACAAGAGGGGCCTGCGCCTTTATTAATGGCACAGCTTGTCTTTGCATATTTGACCCCATCAAAGCTCTATTAGCATCATCATTTTCTAAAAAAGGAATAAGTGCTGCTGCTACTGATACTAATTGCTTAGGGGTAACATCAATAAAATCAATACTTTTAGGATGAACCATAACAAAGTCACCATCTTTTCTACAGCTGACTAAATCATCTTCAAACTTTCCAATGCTAGTAAGTGAAGCATTAGCTTGAGCTATAGTATATCTGCTTTCTTCCATAGCAGACAAATATATTACTTCAGAAGTAACTTTTTCAGACTTGACAACCCTATATGGACTCTCAATAAATCCATATTTATTAATTTTAGCATGAGTAGCTAAACTATTTATAAGACCAATATTTGGCCCTTCTGGCGTTTCAATTGGACAAATTCTTCCATAATGAGTAGGATGCACATCCCTTACTTCAAATCCTGCCCTTTCTCTTGTAAGACCGCCAGGCCCTAAAGCAGAAACTCTTCTTTTATGAGTAATTTCACTTAATGGATTAGTTTGATCCATGAATTGACTCAATTGAGACGATCCAAAAAATTCTCTTATTGATGCCTGTGCCGGTTTTGAATTTATTAAATCTTGAGGCATTACAGAATCTATTTCTGATGAAGACATTTTTTCCCTAACAGCTCTTTCCATTCTAGAAAGCCCAATTCTATACTGATTCTCTAATAACTCTCCTACAGACCTTACTCTTCTATTCCCTAAATGGTCTATATCATCAACTGCACCTATACCATCTCTCAGGCCTATTAAAACTTTTAATACACCTATAATATCCTGTTTTCTTATTTCAGTAATGGTATCTTCTGCATTAAGACTTAATCTATTATTTAACTTAACCCTACCAACAGCAGATAGATCATATCTTTCAGACCTTACTTCAGTAATATTTTTATTTTTTACCCAAAAAGTAGCAGGCAGACCATCTCTAGCAACAGCAGACAATGTTATTAACGTCCAATCAGCCTCTCTGTCAATTATCCAACAACCAGCAGATTCCATTAACTCTTTAGATAAAACTTTAAGCACTTTAGACTTTGAAGAAGGCTCCAATCTACATTCAACTTCTTCCATAACAAAAGACGCCTTAGTAAAAAACAAGTCATAGAATAGTCTATCTGAAGTTTCCTCAGTTGGAGGCTCACCAGGTCTCATAATTCTATATATATCTGCTAAAGCCTCAACTCTTGAAGAAGTCTTATCCGCTTCAATCAAAGTATTCCTAATATACGGACCTATTCTATTACTTAAAGATATGACAGAAAGTGTTTTAACACCTAGCTCTTCAAGATTTTCAAGAGCCTCTTCATCAAGAATTTGGCCTGCCTCAAGATAGATCTCACCCGTTTCTGTATTTACAGAATCAATAGCTGAATATTGGTTTTCTATTGCCTCATTAGGAAACAGAAGAGATGTAACTCCACTTTCTTCAACTTTTTTTATTAAACGAGCATTAATTCTAATGTCTTTATTAAAAGCAACTTTACCATTAGAAGATTTGATATCATAATCATACTTCATGGTAAGCAGTCTAGATGGAGCTAATTCTGTAACCCAACCATTTTTTACTTTTTCATATTTTATAATTTCATAAAATTTTTCTAATATTTCTTCCTCATTCATATTTAAAGACTTTAGAATTAAAGAAACCGGAAGCTTTCTCCTTCTATCTATTCTAACAAATACGTTATCTTTTGCATCAAACTCAAAATCTAACCACGAACCTCTATAAGGTATAATTCTAGCGTTAAATAAAATTTTACCTGAAGAATGACCCTTACCTTTATCGTGATCAAAAAATACGCCTGGCGAACGATGCATTTGACTAACCACAACTCGTTCTGTACCATTTACAACAAAAGTTCCTTTTACTGTCATTAATGGCATATCGCCCATATAAACATCCTGTTCTAAAATGCTTCTAACGGACTTAATACCTGTTTCTTCATCTAAGTCATAAATAATCAATCTAAATTTAACCCTAAGTGGAGCAGCATAAGTCAAGCCTCTTTGGCGGCATTCCTCAACATCATATTTAGATTTCCCCAATTCATAAGAAACAAACTGCAGCTCAGAAGTGTCTGTAAAATCATTTATAGGGAAAACAGATTCGAAAACTCTATACAAACCTTGAGTAATAGCCGAATCTTTAGAGCTTGAACTTTCAGCAACTAAAAATTGTTCGTAAGAAGCCTTTTGAACTTCAATTAAATTTGGCATTTCAGCCACTTCAACTATACTTCCAAAAGATTTTCGTATTCTTTTTCGTCCTGTTAAACTTATATGAGATGTAATCATTTTTGCATGCCTCGCAGTAAATAACTTAAAAATCGCTACTTAGTTTTTTGTAACAAGTAAAAATTTAAATATTTATAGCATTAAAATACTATAATAAAAAAAACGATAACTAGTATAACACTTCAAACCTATACATAGGCTTTCTCAGCTCTATAATTAAATGACTCTAATGTAATGCATAAAATATACCCTAAAACAAAATATTTTATATCCTAGAGTATACCATACCGCAAGCAAATAATTAGAAAGACTAAAAAAACCTATACAAAGTTTATTAAAATAATTTAACTTATTTTAATTCTACAGTTGCACCAGCTTCTTCTAATTTTTTCTTAATTTCTTCTGCTTCATCTTTTGTAGCGCCTTCTTTAACAGCTTTTGGCGCAGCTTCAACTAAATCTTTAGCTTCTTTAAGCCCTAAAGAAGTAATAGCTCTAACCTCTTTAATCACATTAATTTTAGAATCGCCAATTGCAGCCAACCACACATCAAAGCTATCTTTTTCTTCTGCAGCGGCAGCACCACCAGCAGGTGCAGCTACAGCTACTGCAGCAGCAGCTGAAACTCCCCATTAATCTTCAAGAAGTTTAGAAAGCTCCGCAGCTTCCATAACCGTTAACGTAGAAAGTTCTTCTACTATTTTTCCTAGATCAGCCATTATTTTTTCCTTTCAAAATTAAACTGAGTATTTAAAAAATTATGCAACTTTTTTTGCACCTTCGTATGCTTTAGTAACTGTAATTATCTGTTTAGCAGGCACTGCAACGATAGTTGCAATTTGTCTTGCTGGAGCAGAAATTAAACCTACTAATTTTGCCTGTAGCTCTGGTAAGGATGGTAAAGAAGCAAGATGTTTTATTCCATCCATATCTAATACTTTTTCTTTTAATGCCCCTCCAACTACAATTAAATTTTCATTATTCTTAGCAAATTCGTTGGTAACTTTTGCTGCAGCCACTACATCTTTTGAGTAAGCGATTGCGGTTGGCCCAGTAAATAAATCTGTAATATTTTGATATATTCCACCTACAAGAGCAATTTTTACCAACCGGTTTTGAGTTACCTTAAAAGTAACACCAGATTTTCTAGCCTGTGTCCTTAGATCATTTATTGCTTGAGCATTGATACCCTTATATTGAGCAACAATTATGGCTTCAGCATCTTCAAATATTTTTTTAAAACTATCTACAGCTTTTTCTTTTTGCGATCTATCCATTTGACCCTCTCATTAAAACTCTATCTAAGATCTATGAATTTAGCACAAGAATTTAGCGCTTAATTCTATCTATGCAGTATTTAATTCCAATAAGGAAACCTGCAGTCTAAGACAGACATTATTTATTACATTATCCAATAATACAAAATAGTACAAAAATCAAGTTATTGAATTTTTTTTTATTTATTATAAACCCAAGCTATTAAGATCTACTTTTATTGCTGGTCCCATACTTGAACTAATTGACACTTTTT
>Ga0115003_10004939_pt1 | contig 10145 bp, 10 predicted proteins | sample ArcticOcean_MG_C_7_FD_88736 | JGI IMG/M metagenome (GOLD analysis project Ga0115003, IMG submission 88736) | Marine microbial communities from western Arctic Ocean - ArcticOcean_MG_CB11_88 | ecosystem: Environmental > Aquatic > Marine > Oceanic | place: Arctic Ocean: Canada Basin | collected... | reverse complement strand
CTGCACCGTCGGCACTAAGGTCATGGACCTGTTCAGCCAAACCCACTACAAGTACGACGCTACGACTAAGGAGTGGTCTTAGTCGTAGCGTCGTACCGGTAGTGGGTTTCGGGGAAACCAAGGTCCGTGACCCTGTGCCCACGGTGATGGCTTGCGGTCTGAGCTCGGGGTGGCTCTTTCCTCGCTTAGAGCAGAGGTCCGGGACCTTGATCGTGACTCTTCCTTTTGATCCGGGTGTGGGGTTCTTGGGCGTGCCAAATTCACGCACGACGTGGACGGAGAGTTCGCCGGCGCCGTGTTTGCGTTTGACTTTGAGGTAGCCGCGGTCGCTGACTTCACCGACGTTCCTCTGTCAAGCTTGTATTATTTTTAACGGCGAGCACCGGCGCCCGAACGGCGATCGGCTCACCGCCGAAACCGCCGCGGGAGCCTCGCGAATTTTCAACTCAAGTGCACTTTCCCTCTTCCAAGGAAACTAACACGCTCGGGACGGACGTCCCGCGTGGCGGTCGTCCGCGGGTATCTCGTAGGACGCGCGCGCACCCCAGTCGGCGCCGTCCACGGTCTCGCGCGAATCACGAGCTGCTTTCCGCTAACCACGGGAGGCGCTGGGGACTTGCTGGCGCTGCAGCCCACGGTCTCCGACAACGCGCGAGATGTCGTGGTCGTGGCTTTCGACGCTCGGAAAAGACGTCCAAGGCGCGGGGACGCCGAGGAGGTCGCGGAGAAACGAGCGCGGCGGGGCACGACGCGATGGGGAAGGACAACGCTCGTAAATCGCCGTGGGAACTCCACCGCGAGCGAACGCGGCTCTACGCGCGTCTCCGTGTGCGCGGGCGCGCGCGAAGGACGCGGGCTCGTGGAGCGACGGCTGCTCCAGGAAAAACGCCAAAAAATAAAAAAATGAATAATCGATAAATCAATCGCCGCTTATTAGCCACCGTGAACCGTCTCTCCGTCAGCGCGCTCGCGGCGTTCGTGCGCACTTCGACTCCGCCGCTCGCCGCATCCCGCGGGGCCACCCCGGCTTGGGCGCCCACTGCGCGCGCCTGCTCGGGTCACCCAAAATAGTCACGCGCCTCATGATTTCCGGTTTGCGATTTTAATCGTAGCACCCCCGGAACGAGAACGCCTCAGCAGCGCGCGCCCGGCCAAAAAGCAAAAGGTTGACTTGCCCGGGAATCGAACCCGGGTCTGTACCGTGGCAGGGTACTATTCTACCACTAGACCAGCAAGTCAGTCTGGGCTTTCTGTAAAGTCCAGTTGGTTAAACAATTTGTGTCTGAAACCCCCGAGCTGTTGCTCCTAAGATTCCTGTTGTTGTTCGATGGAAAGAGTAGGCAATCGCAGATAGATGTATCGTGCCTAGTTGCAATTATTACCCCTAATGTACCTATGTTTCATAGGGCCAAGGGCGCCCCTTGACCGGGCCACGCCTGAAGTGCGGTGCGCCGACGGTTTGGAGACATGAAAGTGCCTATGAATTCGACCTCCGATACTGCATCGGCGAATTGCAATTTTTCTCGCCGCCCGCACTCATCGCCGCCCCGCGTGCGTCTCCCACGACGTCGCGCACCAGTGCCGTTGGTCGCAGTGCGTGGTCGGTGTCGAGAAAAGCGCGTCCACGCGCGGCGTCCGTGGTTCGGCGCACGCGTGTGTCCCCCGATGTCCGTTTCCTTCGATGTCGTGGCGCGGAGTCGTTTCGGAATGGAAATGATTCGTGGTCCCACGTCGCCGCCTCGTTTCTCCACGCCTCGCGTCTCGAGGTCTGGTTTAAAGCGCACGCGCGTCCGTCTCGTGCCCGCGGTCCCGCGCGCTTCACCGCGCGTCACGGAAACCCAGACCCCGGCGGAGTCTGACTCACCGGTGAGTCTGACTCCGCCGGTGTCCGGTCCATCCGTCGTGCGACACGAAAACACGCTTTTGCCTGACAGTGCAGCACAAAAAACACCTTTTCGCCCCTCACCTCTCGCCCCCGCCGCGCAGTTCAAACGATTGTCCTCCCCCCCCGAATGGGCCTTGGGTTCGACCAACCCGCCGCTCAGTGGGAACTTCGCGCCCGTGGTGGGTACGTGTGAAATCACGAACCTGGTGGTCCACGGTTCGATCCCGGCGAGCGCGGCGGGCGTGTTTCTGCGAAACGGCCCCAACCCGGCGTTCGAACCGAAGCTCGGCCCCGACCGCTACCACTGGTTCGACGGAGACGGGATGCTGCACTGGGTGTTGTTGCGGAGCGGTACTGAGGGTAGGGACGGGGACGACAGAGAAAGCGGAGGAGGTGAGGTCCTTGGTTCGATCCCTGGCCCTGGCGGAACGGGGATACCAAATGTGAAGACGGACAAGACGGCTAATAACTCGTCGTCGGCGTCGTACGGGCGGTCGTACGTCGCGACGAAAAACCTGCAGCGCGAGATGGAAATCGGCGAAACCCTGTTCACCGGGTTACGGGACATCTCCCCTATCTGGAACGTGCTTGTTCCGCGCCTAGTGGAAAAGCTGTGTTTGGACTGGCGAAAACCGGACACGCCGTTCTGGGTGGTACAGAGTAAGGTGCGGGGCTTTCCCACTGAACACGTTGAGAGACGACTGAATGCGCATACTCGTCCTGCGAAGGGACTGTTTCCTCTGCCATGACTGTTTACTCATACTATGGAGTACAGTATACCGTATACCCTTTCCAATCCCTCATACCAATCCCGGATATACACATCATGACCGACTGACACTTTCGGCTTTTACAACCAAGAACACGGCGAACAACGGCGTGAAGGCGCACGGGTCGGCTGGGAAAAAAAAACTCTACGCGACTTATGAGAGCGGCGGCGCGTACGAACTTTGTTTGAACAAAACCCTCGCCACGAAAGGCGTGTGCGACTTCAACGGAAGCTTGACCACTAAGGACCACTGGATGGAGAACATGACCGCGCACGCCAAGACGTGTCCGACAACAAACGACCTGGTGTACATGGGGTACAACCTGATCTCCACGGAGTTTTTTGGAGGATTTGGGAAACGCGATACACAAACCGAATGCCAAAAAAGAACCGACGTCGTGGTCGGCGTGATTGACCCTACTGGCACGCGGGTGGAGAAGACGGTGGTGAAAATGGAACGGCCGTCCATGCAGCACGACCTGGGGATCACCGCGACGCGGGTGGTTTTGCTGGACGGGCCGCTGGTGTTCGACTTGGACCGGGTTATGGAGGGGGGCTCGCCGTTCAAGTTTGAGCAAACGCGGAGTATGAAAATCGGCGTGCTTGACCGGACGATGGGTTCGAAAAAAATGAAAGGCGCGGACGTCGTGTGGATCGACACAAACGAACCGTGTTTCGCGTACCACGTCGTGAACTGCTACGACGACCCGGAAGACGCGCGCAAAATCGTGGTGGACGTGTGCAAGTCCGACGGCACGAACGCGCTTGGAATGGCGGAGACGGTTGTTTTGGATGGGGATTCAGGGCGAAGGAGCACTGCGAACACGGTTGACGGTCACGGCGAGCCCGCGAGTGACGCTTCCAATGCGTCACTCGCGGGAAACCGCGACGCGACGATTCGCCGCGATACGGGCGGTGCCCCAAAATCCCGTATGAAACTGGCCAATCGCCAAAACGCGGCGGGGCACGGCCGGGACGTATCGTGTTTATGGCGCTGGGTGGTTTGCTTGGAAAGCAAAACAGTGACGTACGTGGCACTGCTCGGCCCGAATACTCCGACTGTTCCGCCCGAATCCCAAGACTTTTACGCACACAAGTCACGGGAAGACTGACGCTTTTCTTTTACGCGCGCGCTGTGCCTCGAAACGGTTGTGTTCCACGCCGAGCGATTTCCCGTGTATCGATCCGCGGGTGGTGGGGTTGAAACACTCCGTGTGTTACACCGCGGGGTACGACCTGGGGACGCTTCCTCTGAAAAGCCAAATGGACGTCCCGCAGTTCGACAGGGTGTATAAGCACGATTTGGCGACTGGTACGCACCACACTTACGAGCTCCAGAAAAACTACAAGTGCGGCGACGTCAAATTCGTCCCAGATTCGCAGTGCCAACGCGGAGGCGGGCATTTGCTGGTCATGACGCACGACGTGTCCCCGTGGGTTGAACCGGAGGGGGGTGCGCGGTCAAGTGACCTATCTACCGATCAAAACAAAACGCACTCGAGCAAAACGCCCCATCAAAACAGCAGAGCGCCTTGTGAGTTGCTCATCCTGGCGGACCGAAGAAGCGGCGCCGGCGCCGCGTCTGAAAACGGCGACGAAGGGCTTGTCCTCGTCGCGCGCGTCGAGATCCCCACGCGCGTGCCGTTTGGGTTCCACAACGAGTTCGTGCCTGTGGGGGACTTGGAGAACGGGCAGTGGTAGGAAGGAGTGAAAGGGGAGGGGTATTAGGGTGAGGGGTATAGTATAATTTATAGAGGAAGGGGTAGAGGGGTAGTGGGCATTTTTAGCAATCTCCCCAAAAGTTTATTTATTTTTTCATTCAATTCTTCGTCTACTTTACGTTCCTAAGCGTTCTTAAACCCATCCTCTACTCATCACTTCGTCGCGTCCCAGCCCGTGCCCGGTGCCGCGTTACGCAGTTTTCCTCGTTTCAGCAGAAACAGACTGACCAGCCCACACACCGTGGAAAACGTCCCGACCACGATTTTCCACGAAAACGGCTTCGGGTACATCCAAAGCGAAAGGGCGACGCTTATTAACTTCCGGCTGCTCTTCACGATTTCCGCGTTTGACGCCCCGAAGTGTCGAATTAAAAGCAAAATAAACGAAACCGAGACGTACCCGAACGTTGCTGATAGTAACACCGCGGGCAGCGCGTCGAGGAAGGACGACCCGTTTTCGTCGTCCGTAACGAGACGCGCGTGAAACGACCCCGGGGCCTCGCCGACGGGTCGATCGCGGTCGAGTTCGGTGTCGTATGACGACGATGAGGATGAGGATGACGATGACGATGATGACGATGAAGCCCTGTCCCCCAAAGAAGAAGCAATCCCCAAGCTGCGCATCGCGCTCCCTAGCTCGCCGGTGACACACATGGCGCCTATCGTGAAAACCGCCCCGATCAAGTTGGCGTGGAAAACAACCTCCGCGTGCGACGCCGGGTTCGGCACGTCGAAGAACCGCCGCTCTTGCGACGGGTAAAACAAAGTGTCAGTCTTGAGTGGCACCAAGTGCCATGTATATCGCGATGAATGGACAAACAGTCACCAGCTTCGGTAAAACAGTCGTGATTGTGACGTATGTAGTGAACAGTAATTACGGGCTCCCCAATCGGCAGAGGTAATGCGCCCTTCTGGTACGAGTATGGGAATAAAGTCTAACAGTCGTCCGGGATTTGGGAAAGCCTGGTAACACGCGTACCTTCGAAATTCGCGGCGAAGGAATCCGCGAACAGCGCGGCGGTTATCAGGAGAACCCCTTTCGGGTCGAAGTCCGGCCGTGACGCCGCGTCGCCTAGGGTGAAGCACGCGATGCCTATCACCAACAACGACGCGGAGGCGTATTCCTTCAACCCGTACTTTCGGTGCTGAAACACCGCCCCGATCAACATCGTGGGAATCACTTTCGACGACTTTGCCACGATGCGCGTGGTGTAGTTGATGTACACAAGCGCCGCGTTCGTGCAGTACATGCCGCTCGACGTGAGCAGGGCTAAAATCAGGTAATTACCCCAGCTCCCCGTTCGTGTGGAATGCGTACCTTCCCGTACGCGCTCTAAAAACGCCAGCACCCCATACACGAGCGTCGTCACCAGGGTCACCGCGCCGCCGTGTTTGAACCCGCCAGGCCCGGCGCCGTGAAACACGGATTCCTGCGTCGCCGTGAACCCCAGGTAACTCAACAGCGCGCCGGTTCCTAGGAACAACGCCAGGTCCTTGCCCGCCATTTGAAGAGGGAAACCCCACAGCTTCGCAGGTGCTGAGTTTACAGGGTGACCACTGTGACCCGTGTCGTTGGTGCCGTTGGAGTTGGCCCTTTTCGCCGCCTCGATGGGGGAAGATGGGGACGCCGCAGTGTCCCCGTGGGGAAAATCGCCCAGCGCGATCCCGGACTCGACGTCCCCCGCGACCCGGGTCGCGCCGCGCATGCGGAGCGCCTGGTCGGTGGAACCGTCCCCGCCTATGGCGTCGCGGCCGCGCATGCGACCGGAAGGCGCGCACAGGCGGTCTAGGGACGGCAGACCAGGCGGGGGAGACACGGGCTAAAGGCGAGCGCGAATCGAAGAAGGTGCCGCTTTTCGGTCCCGCCTTTTTGAGTTGAAGGACCTCGTCAAATTTCGGGAGCCGGACCGGCGTTCGTCGCACCGAAAAACTGGTTCGTGCCTCGCAAGAAACGTCTCGCGACCGCGGTCTCGCTGCCGAGGCGCACTCCGCGACGCGCTTTCGGTGGGAACACGGTTTCGGTACGGACCACGCTTCCGACGTGATGCGTTTCTCTCTGTTTCCACGCGTCTCGACGTCGTTCAGGCCACACCACCAGGCCCCCGATGGACCTCCTCGCGAACGCGATCGCGATCGCGGGCCCCGTGGCGCTTCGACTTCCCACGTCGACTCATGCGTCGTCACACTCATGACCTCGAGGTCGCGGCCTGACCCCTTCCCGCCTTCCTACCTCGCCCTTTACCCACAGCAAAGCAACCTCCACGCCAACCCCCACACACAAGCCTTTCGTCCCAAAATGGTCGAGCGCAACCCGTGGTACACGCGCGTGCAAGGCCCTTTCCCCGAGCAGTACGGCTGCGTCGGGGTGAAGTCCGATGGGGGCGGTTCCATGCGCGGCCGAGGCACGGTGGGCGCGATGAAGCTGCACCGCGCGGTGTTCAACCGGGACCTTGGGCTGATTGAGACGCTTCTGAAGGACCAAAACGCGGATATCAACGAAGTGGAAGGCGCGGGGAACACGCCGTTGCACAACGCGGCGTACGACGGGTGGGCGGAAGGCATCGAGATGCTCGTGAAGAAAGGCGCTAAGGTACTGTGCTTGTTTTTTTTCTTTTCTTTTTGAAACGGCGACAAACAAACTCGACGCTGTTCGCCCGTCGTAACTGACGCACTGCTTGCTTGTCCTGACAGTCACCGACTCCTCACTCCCGTGCGCCGTCGGTTCGAACCGGCGACGTCCGCTACGGTACTAAACCTGGTTAACCACCTGCGCACCCAATTACCTCTGACTAACTACCGTATCCTTACCCGTGCGTTTTAAAAATTACCAAAAAAGATCAACGCCTCGAACAACGCGGGTGATACGCCGTGGCAATGGGCGGCGAACATGAGGTGCGGGGCTTTCCCATTGAACACCCACCGCCTTTACAATTGCGCATACTCGTCCTTCCGAAGGGACTATTACGACCAGAAGGGCGCATTCCCTCGGACTGTTACCACGACTGTTTACGTAATACCAATCCCTCATACACGTGACGACCGACTGACACTTTCTTTTTTATCGGGCCAGGCACGACGAGTGCTGTGAGCTTCTTGAAAAGCTGGGCGCGGATAAGGACTACCGCGGCCGGGTGATTGTTCCGGAACACATCCCGAAAGTTAAGGACTTTTACGACCTGGAGGACGGGAAAGACCACCCGAAGCCGTCGCAGGAGTTTCTGGAGTGGCAAAAAGAACAGGACCGGCGACGCGACGCGGGGGAGGCGGCGAACTGGGACGCGTGGAGCGCGCCGGGGACGAAAAAGTGAGAAGGTACTTGCTTGAGTTGCTTGGAAGCAAGCAGAGACAAGTCACTTTGAAAGGTATACACTACTTCAATTCTCAATACCACGACTGCCTTCACACTAGTCGCCCCTACTACGTCAACTACTTCAATACACAAAAACCATTCACTCTCTGGTCTACTAATAAACGCTCCGCCTACCCATCCCTGTTCACCGCGATCCCCTGCCGCGTAAGCGCGCCTTCTACCGCCCGGCGCACCGCGAGCGCGATGGCTTCCTCGCGTACGTAATCAGCATCTGGGGCGGCACCGTGTTTCAGCGCAACCGCCGCGCTCGCGGCGCGCGCGGCGTCCGACGCGCGCTTGGCTAGCGTTTTGAAAACTGTCGCGTCTTTAATTTTCTTACCAACCCAGTACGGCTTCAAAAGAGCCTTGACCATTTGAATCACCCTGGTTTTCGAAGGCGCACCGCTATGCTCTGCTTTGCTCAGAATGTCTTGTCGCTTGTTGTAAGCCTCTTTCGCACTCAAAACAGGAGGCACGTGCGAAACCGTGCCAGGCGGTACGAACCCGAAGGCTTGCTGCTTGTGTAAAAATTGAGGAGGTTTTTCTTTGTCGAAAGACTGTTTTTCTTGCGGTTTCTTTTTTGAAACCTCCAGAACCTCCTTGTCATCCTCGTCCGAAGATGTCCACCCGGTGTGGTCGTCGTGTTTTGCTGGGTGTTGCTCGAGTGCGTGTGACTGTTTGCTCATACGAGTCGCGTCCTTCGGCGGCGAAAACGCGACACCTGCAAACTTTCCTTTTTTGTCACCACCCGACCCTTTGGAAGTGTTTTGGAGAAGACGACCGGAAGTTGTCGCCGCGGTCGATACCGGTACTTCTCTTCGTCTCGGCCGTTTCAGCGCGCGTGTGTTGTCAGTATCGGCCAAAGTGTGTACAGGCAAACAGTCTGCAAACAAATCAGTCGCGGCGTCGAGTGTTTCCTCGGCTCCGCACCCGACGCCGGCGAGCGTCGCCGCCGCGGCGCGACGACGAGCAGATCGCGGCGAGTCCACCGTTCTCCGTGCCGTTTGCAAATACGCGCCGGGCCCGATATCCACCGTGTGCGTCGCGAGGTACGCACGGGTAGCGTCAGTACTCGTGCCATCCGTGCGTACACCGTTCGTACGGATGACACGAGTATTGACGGTACGTCCTCCATCGCGCAACTCGTCGTGACCCGCGTAACCACCTCCGGTACCGTTACCAGTCTCACAATTATCCCCGCCCCCGGTCCCGGCCTCGGCCCCGAAGGTTTTCTCCCCCGCGCGGTACCGCTCCCACATCAAACGCAGTTCCCTGACCCTCGCGATTTGCGCGCGCCGCGAGTCGTTGACTGGGCCGCCGACCGGGTTTCCCCTATGCCCCCGGTGGAAAGACCCGAGTTGAGAGGAGGTCCCGAGGTTCTCACAAAATCCAGAAGGAGTAGTCCCTGTGTGATTCGCGAATCCAGAATGAGTCGTTCCTTGGTGTCGCCGCCTGTCAGCGCCGAAGGTCCCAGCGCATTGCGAGGAAAAGGTTTCGTTCCGAGGCGCCCTCGATTCCGGCGTCGCGCCAACACTTCCGAACCGGAACACGTTTGAGTGCGTGCTAAGTCTGGTATTTCGCGCCGCTCGAATAGCAGCCGCCCGTTGTCGCGCCAGCCGTCGCGCTTCCGTTGCTTCCGAGATCCCAACGTGACTCAGCTCGTGTTGCGTCTCCCGTCTCACGGACGCGACGGTTCGCGCGGCGGCGCCGTCGCCGGCGCTATTCTCGACGTCAGCGTCATCGCATATTCGGCACCGCCATTCCTCCAGCGGCACTTCGTCCAAACCGACGCAGTAGCAGTGGTGTCCCGTGTCGCACCCGTCGCACAGCATCAAATGCGCGTCGTCCCCTCCCTCGCCGCACGTACCGCACGTCACTTCATCCAACTCCAACTGCGTCAAGCCTTCGCCGTCGTCGTCGGGGTCTTCGTAAACCTGGTCGCGTTTTTTTACGTAAATTGGTTTTTGGGTGTGGGCGTGGCCTTTCGTTCGAGACCTGCGGTTCGTCGTGGTTTCTGTTTGTGGCACGTCGTCGTTTGCAGCACACGCAGGATCATCACCTGCAGTGACATCTCTGTCTCCTGTCCCGTCACCCCTTTCCTCCGGGTAAATCACGCTGAACCTCTGTTTGCACAGCGGGCATCGCGTTTCTATGTCCGCCCATCTCGAGATGCACGGCACGCAGAAAAGATGCGCGCAGCAATCAAGGCGGCCGCGTAACGAAACGTCGTCTTGGCAAATCACGCACACGTCCCCGAAAACGACAAGAGGGTCACGCTGGGGGGGTGGGGGGGCGCCGGGGGGGGGGGGGGGGGACATGAAGGCGGCGCGCGACGCCGCGTCGCGCCCCCAGATGTGGGGGTAAATGAAGTGCCCCGCGCAAACCAAAAAATAACCATGAAGGCCGAAGAAGATCTTCCTG
>Ga0115003_10004937_pt1 | contig 10146 bp, 10 predicted proteins | sample ArcticOcean_MG_C_7_FD_88736 | JGI IMG/M metagenome (GOLD analysis project Ga0115003, IMG submission 88736) | Marine microbial communities from western Arctic Ocean - ArcticOcean_MG_CB11_88 | ecosystem: Environmental > Aquatic > Marine > Oceanic | place: Arctic Ocean: Canada Basin | collected... | reverse complement strand
TTTTTTTTTTTTTTTTATTTATTGTTCATTTATTTTTTTTTTTTTTTTATTTTTTATCTTAATTTTTTTTTTTAATTCATCTATATCTTTATTAACTGTTAGCCATTCTTTTATTGATTGAACTAATTGTTGTTTGGTTTCCATAATTTAAATAGTAAGATAACTTTATATTAAAATTAATTTATTTATCAAAAACTCATCTAGTCATATACATATAAATTATTAATTTCAAAAATATTTTATTACTAATTTTTTTGAAAATTCATTATCACTTTTGTAATGCAGCCCCGCGTAAACCCTAGCTAATGCACAATCTTCAGCCAAATCCCATAATTGTTTTTCTTTATCTTTAAATTCTATGCTTAAAACTTTAGCTAAATAATATGCTTGAAATGCATGTCCGGATGGATAAGCAGGAGTATCTGCAGTATTTGATTTGAGTACATCTAAATTTGGATCAATTTGTTTTGGTCTTCCCCTATTAAAAATTATTTTTAATAATAATATATAAAAATTTTGTTCTTTTAAAATATATTCTAATTCATCTTTTGACTTATTTATTATCTTTACGAACGCATTTGATACAGATTCATCGGTTAAATAAAATAAATTAATATAATATTTATTTCGATTTTCAGTATATTTTTTTACTATTTTTAAATCCTCTTTATTATTGGGATATAATTTTATGGTAGGATAAAAAAAATAATATTTTGGTCCTTGGCAAAACAATAGTATAATATATATTATAATAAAAATACAAATTAAAATTATTTTTTTGGGTTTTCTCATATTTTTATAATAAATATTATATTTATTAAAAATAAATTATATTCAAATAGTATACACATGAATCAAATAAAATATTATTCTATAGGTTGTGACTGTCATCCCGCATATGTTTTAACTTATCTAAAGTTAAGACACAAAGCAGGTCCATTTGATCATATTGATACAAAATCAATAGAATCGGCCGAATATTTTTTGAAACTTACAAATTCATCTTTTTTAAATTTTTTGGATGACTTGTTAATTAATAATAATGGTAAAGTTATTTCTAAACATTATCCACAAACAGAATTTTGCCATGATAATGATTTAATAACTAATAAAGAATCAAAACATAAATATGAACGTAGAATTAACAGATTTATGGATGATTACAAACACTCAAAATGTGTATTTTTATTAAATATTAAATATGACACTATTAAAAATAAAAATGATGTAATAAAATTAATTGGTGATATTGATAATATATTAAATGAACATTATTTTATTAAAAATGATCATATTTTATATCTTTATCTCAGATATGATGAAAATCTAGATGAGAATAAAATATTATGTGATTTATTTATTAATGAAATATCAACAAAATTTAAATATAGTAAAAATTTTGTGTTTAAAAAATATTGTAGATATAAAAATAAGTTTGGAATATGGGGAAATCCTTTAGAATATTCCAATATATTTTCGGATCTATTCAAGTTTGAGATATAATGATAAATATAAATAATTATTCTATATATTTTTTTAATTTTCCGATGCTTTAATAAAATGTTGTTTACATAAACTACCTGAATATATTTTTTTTGAACATTTATTTCCTTTATTTTTTCCTTTTATCAATATGTGTTCACACTTTAATTCACCGTTAGTTTTATATGAAGAATTTAAATTACAAGGAACGCATGATTTAATAGGTAAGATATTGGTGAATTTATTAGACTTTATCTTTTTTAATTCAATATTAAATTCATCTTTAAATTTTTGTTTATGAAATTCGCAGAAATAATTTTTATTATTATATTTTTTTGCTTTAATTTGTGTTCCCATTTGATTACAAGGTACAAATAAATTATCGGAATATTTATAACTTCCAGAGCAATTATTATATAAATGTTTTCTTTTTGCATATCCATTTGGTAATTTTCCTGGTATCCAATTAATATAAGGTTCTTTTTCATATCCAAAATTCTCAAAATATGGTAATATATTTTTATTTATATTTCTACAATATGGACATCTCATTTTATCTTTAGGAACCATAGTTCTAAAACCTTCCATAGAATTGAATTTATTTTTCTGGTTAAATACATCATTATAAATTGGGCCATAATTAAATTTATGTCCACAATCCAATTTAATAATTGGTTCTTTCAATTGTTCAAATGATATAAGACATATATCATCTTCAGTAGCATCTATTTTATCAAGTGATTTATGTAATTCTTCAAAAAAAATATTACTACTTTCAGTTAAATTCATAAATTATTTTATTTGTAAATCTTTAAATAATATATATACATTATATATATTATGCCTTCACCAGAAACATGGGGACCAGCAACATGGATATTCTTCCATACTTTAGCAGCAAGAGTAAATGAAAGATATTTTCCACGACTTAGAATGGTAATGTTTAATGTAATTTCTTTAATAAGCAGAAATTTACCTTGCCCTACATGTGCAAGAGAAGCTAGTATTTTTTTAGCAAAGATAAATCCTAATAAGATAGAAACTAAACAAGATTTTATAAATTTTATATATATATTTCACAATTGGGTTAATAAAAAGAAAAAAAAACCTCTATTCAATAGTAAAAATTTAAATGTATATAAAAATGCAAATATTTATTTAGCATTCAATAATTTTGCGCGTGTTTATCATACAAAAGGTAATATGCAATTACTAACTGAATCATTCCAACGTAATCTTGCGTTAAAAGAGCTTAAAAAATGGATTAGTGTTTATGGTAGAGCATTTAAGTAGTTGTAGTGCCTGCAACTAACTCTCCATTCTTATAAACAGAACATTTAAATGTTTGTTTATTTGGCATAGAACACTGCGATCCATCACTTACAGTTGAATTATAAAATAAATATCCGGATGATCCTCCTGCATACATAGCCGAAACGATTGCCGCAGCACTAGCAATACCACATAATGAATTTAATATCACATCAGTAATTTTTACAAGACACTTTTTATATGCTTTTAAAAATAAATCTATCAAAAAATAAATAATTAAACCCATAAATACCCAATGATTAACAGTACCATTTGTAAACATAGGTATAGCTAAATAGGATATTGTAAATGCAAATACAAATGCACTAAATGAAGGATTACCATATTTTGAATATTGTACTGATGTACAAATAGTTCCATCATCTGGTGTAGATTCCGCACCACTAATGCTATAAACAAAATTTCTTATAATACACATACCAACTAAATATCCAAAAAATACAAAACCTTTTGCATTTTGATAAGCAAATGATAGTGATAACATTCCTGTAGCAATAATAATAGGTGAATAAAAGGATAAAAAAACAAAAATATTAAATGGTTGATATATTTTTAAAGGGGAATTGATATTTGCGGATTCATTACCTCCAATACTATTCATATAATAATATATATATTTTATTATATTATTATTTATCTAAAATCATATCCAATACTTCTGAAATATTTTCCAAATCGAAAAAATTAATACCATCAAATAAATTGTTATCTTTATATTTTTCTAATATTTTATCAAAGTCTTTTTTATTCTCTTTGGGAAAAATAAAATCAGTTATACCTGATGGAATTGAAAATACTATTTTTTCTCTTAATCCTCCAATTTCGGTCAATTTATAGTCAAAACTTGTTTCACCTGTTATACCAAAATTATTTTTAATTGGGATATTATTAAATAAACTATATATTATAACTGTAAATGCTGTTGTTGCAGAAGGACCGTCTTTTTTAGTACTAATACTAGGACAGTGAATATGTAATCCAAATACTCGTCTATTTTTGCTATCATTATATTTTTCAGTAAGTTCAGTTTGTTTTTCTTTTGTACATAAATTCCATGCTATGGTAACACTAACATTAATTGATTCTTTCATTACATCTCCTAATGATCCTGTTAGTTTTAAATCAAGAAAAGAATTGGTTGGATAAAAATTAACTTGTAATGGAAGGATTCCTCCTTGACCCATTTCATTTGCCCATAATGCATTTATCATACCAATAGTTGGTGTAGAATGAATATATACTAATTTATTTTCTCTTTTATCCTTAAAATAATTGTTTTTAATATTATCTTCAGTTAAAATTATTGGAATTGAAATATGTTCAAATTCATTAAATAAAGTCAAATTTAATTCACCTATAATTTCGAATAATTTTTCTTTTAATTTTCTTACACCAGCTTCTAATGTATATTCTTTGATAATAAATTTCAACACATCATCCGGAAATTTTATACAATTTTCTAGATTAAAATTTTTATATAATTCAGGTAATATATATTTATTACAAATGACTAATTTATCATCTATGGTTAAACTATCAAATTTTATTCTATGTACACGATCTAACATAATAGGATCCAACAAATATGGATCATTATATGATAAAATAAATAATACTCTAGATAAATCAATATCAATTCCTGTAAAATATTTATCTTGAAACTGCTTATTTTGAGAAGGATCTAATAAATGAGTTAATACACCAATAATCTCTCTACCATGTTCAGTTTTTGAAATTTTATCTACCTCATCTATAAGTATAATTGGATTCAAACATTTTTTATCCATAAGTATTTGTATTATTTGTCCCCAATTGCTTCCAACATATGTATAAGAATGACCGACCAAACTTGAGGCATTTGAATCTCCTCCCATAGCTATTATTGAGAAAGGTCTATTTTCATTATTTTCATCAATTAAACATTTTGATAGTCCTTTTGCAAGTGTTGTTTTTCCTACACCAGGATTGCCTTCAAATCCCAATACTTGACATTCACAACTTATTCCATTATTATTTATCCACTGTCCAATTATACGCTGTACTTGACGTTTTGCGTTGTCATGTCCATGAACAGACATATCCAATATATTTTTTGATAAAGAATTGAAATCTTTTAGTTTATAGACCTTTTGTTTAATTAAATTAATATCATTAACGATTGATTTTTTATTAGAGAAGAAAAAAAAGTATATTTCTAAAAACACATAATATTTTTCTAAAAAAATATATTTTAATTTTTCAATAATGTTATTTACTATTAAATTTTTTTTAAGATAATTTTTAGTTATAAGATAACCTGTTTGGTTATTGGAAATCAATATATTATTTATATTCAAAATTATTGAATTTATTTTTTTTTTATCATAATTTTTAATTTTTTCATAAATTTCTGATGTACTTTTATCTTTGTCATCTAAGTTTTCAATATATTTTGATAATTTATTACAAAAATTAAATATATCTATATTATTATTTATATTGGTGATATTAAACTCTTTTATTTCACTTATATTATTATATTTTTTATAAAATAAATTTATATCATCAGATAACTCATTTATAATATTTAATATGGGTTCTTTTTTAAAAATATTAAATGGAATTTTTAATAAACCTTCCACATATTGCCTAGCTTTTACTCCTGAATCTTCAGATTTATTTTTTACCTCTTTTAATTTATTTAATGCCTTTTCCTTTACTTTTGTATCAGCATTTAATAAACATATTTGTTGTTCCAAAGGTACTTTGTTTAAATCATAATTACTTAGATCAGATGTATATTGAATAGTTTTTTTCATAGCAGACTTAAAATTATTTTTAATTGATAATGGAAAGCTATCAAACAATATAATTTGTTCTTGTGTATCAACTGTTCCAATAGTATCATTTGATAACAAATCATACAATAAATATGCCAAATAATCATGTTCAAAATGGTCATTATTTAACAATAACATCAATATTGTATTTCTTTTACCAAATAAATCATCCTTACAATAATCTTTTACTATATTAGAAATATGTTTTTGCTTCATAGTTTGATTAAAACTAACATATCCATAATATTTTGTATAAATATCTGAATGATCTTTACATATAATATAATCTTTTAATGATAATGATTTTAAATAAGTATTAAAATTTTCATCTTGGAATTCTTTTTGATCAGGTTTATTATTAATAATATTATTTTTAATATCTATTATATATTTATTATCTACCAAATCAACTAATATATCATCAATAATTCCAAATATTATAATAGTTTTATTATCATCACAATTTATTATTACTTTTATGCCAGATACTTTTACCGCAAATTGTTTAAATTCGTTTGATATATCAATACATTCATAATTTTTACTATTTTCAATTTCATCTTGAAATGAAATAATATTTTTCTCTTTATTCTTCATTACAATATCTGTTTTTTGAGATATAATTTTATAACCAATTGGGTGAAAATAATTTTTTAATAAAAAAAACATCTCTTCATTAGTATCAATTGATGCTATTTGTTGTTCACCTAAACAAACCATTAAAAGATCTTCAAAATTGAAAGTACCATATTGTTTAAATAAGCTCGATAACTCATTATTGATACTTTGTAATGATTTAAGTAATATATTTTTTGTTGAATTACAAATTAATGTTTTATCCAAATCAATTATTGAATTAGATATTTCATTTAATTTATTAATACATATGCTAAAATCGCTTATTCCTAAAATATCATTAACTTTATTTCTTTGTACATGTAATGATGTATTTTGTACTATAAATCTATAAAATTTTAATTTTTTTGTTACAAAAGATATTACATTACTAGATTCCTGTTTCATATTATATACTAAGATATAATTATCTAATTATATAATTCATAATTTATTACTTTATATGAAATAAATACCAAAAAAATACTCATTTAAGCAAATTTAAGATCCTAAATATCAAATTTAAATTTAATATATAAAAATATATTAAACAATTTTAATCATATTAAAGTAATGGGAATTCCTGCTTACTTTTCGTATATAATTAAAAATCATATTTATATTATAGAGCAATTGAATAAAAATAATTCTATAGATAATTTTTATCTTGACTCTAATTCAATTATTTATGATTGTGTGTACTCAATTGACTTTGACAATTTAAAAGAAAGTGAAGTTAAAACAATTATAAATGAAGTGTTTAATAAAATAAAATATTTAATTAGCATTTTAAATCCACAACAAAATATTTTTATTGCTTTCGATGGGGTTGCGCCTCTTGCTAAATTAGATCAACAGAGAAATAGAAGATACAAATCTTATTATCAATCTAGATTAACAAAGCATATATTTAAGAAAAAAAACGATGCATGGAATACAACTGCTATTACACCAGGGACACAATTTATGAATGAATTGAATAAATTTCTAAAGTCAAAATTTACTAATAAATTATATCCTAATAATAATATTATATTGTCCTTATCTGACGAACCAGGTGAAGGAGAGCATAAAATATTTAATTATATACGTGAGAATTCATTATCTCACAAAGAAACCAAAACAGTGGTATATGGTTTAGATGCAGATTTAATCATGTTATGTATTAATCATATACCTATTTGTCCTAATCTATATCTTTATCGTGAAACACCATCATTCATAAAAAATATTACAACTGATTTAGAACCAAATGAATCCTATTTGTTGAATATACCTGTACTTTCAAAAGAAATCAAATCTGATATGTATCCTAATACAACTGATATACATCCTAATAAAATTTATGATTATATATTTATATGTTTCTTATTAGGTAATGATTTTTTACTTCATTTTCCATCGTTAAATATAAGAACCGGAGCAATTAATAAACTATTAAATGCTTATAAAGAAGTAATATCTAAGAATGAATATTTAACAGATGGTAAAAAAATTATATGGAAAAATTTTAGAAAATTTATATCTTTTTTAGCTTCAAAAGAGAGAGATTATATTATTGCTGAAACAAAAAAAAGAAAAAAAATAACAAAGTACTCTTTTTCAGAAGTTACCCCTGAAGATAAATTACGAAAATTTGACAATACTCCCTCATTCGAAAGACAATTAGAACATTTTATTGATGTTGAAAAAGATAATTGGGAAAATAGATATTATGATTGCTTGTTTAATATAGAAATTGATGATGTAAGAAGAAAACAGATATGTATTAATTATTTAGAGGGGTTAGAATGGACAATAAAATATTATTCAGCATCTTGTCCAGATTGGAAATGGAAATATAATTATTATTATCCACCATTATTAACTGATTTAATTAACTATATTCCTTTTTTTTCTAAAGAATTTATTGTCCAAAAACCTATGGAACCTGTAAGTCCTCTTGTTCAATTATGTTATGTGTTACCTAAAGACTGTTTATACTTATTACCTAAAAATATATATTTATATTTGTTAGAAAATCACAGTAATTGGTATAATAATGATTGTGAATTTTTATGGGCTTATTGTAAATATTTTTGGGAATCACATGTTATAATGGAAGATATTGATATAAATAAACTAGAAATAGCAATATCTACTTGTAAATAATTTTTTTTTTTAAATCGCTATTTAAAAATGGATATACTAACGAAAGAATTTGTTTTAAATTAAGTGAAGGATTGATTATAATTATATTTTCTAAAGAAGTATAATACATTTCCATCATTTGCATTAGTTTTCTTATACATTTTAAATCCAAATTAGATTCAATAGTTCCATTTAATATTTTATAATCTTTTCCATCAATTATCCATAGCCATTTTTTTTGCTCAATTGTTAAAAGCAATTTTTCAAAATGTTTATATACATTTTCATATCCTTCTAATTGACTTTTTGCCAAATAACTATAATAAGTCACTTTGCTAGAATCTATATTGCAAACATAAAAATCATTTTTATGATCTTTACTCATATTTAATAATAGCATATATTCTTTTATATATAAATTAACTGTATATTTATAAATTATACAAACTTACTAAAATATTTCCTATATTCAAAAATGGACAAAATAAATGTCCAATTTTGACTTTCTGAAAAAACTTTCCAAAAAAAAAAAGTTAAAAATTGATGAGACTGAATTGAAAAATTAAGGTTTCATACCAAAAAAAAAAAAATATATTTGTTATGATATTTTTTTTTTAATAATATTTATAAAAAAATCGATTTAAGGCGTTTTTTATTTGTCAACATATATATATTGACAAATGTTGACAAAAAAACGCCAAAAAAACGCCTTAAAATTTTATTGTGAAACTTGTGACTTTGGATGCTGCAAATCTAGTGATTTTAATCGTCATATTTTCACACGAAAACATCAAATGTTGACAAATGTTGACAATATGTTGACAGATTATCCTGCAAAAAACGCCGAAAAACGCCAAAAAACGCCACCTTCGTTTACATGTGAATGTGGAAAAGTTTATACACATAGGCAAAGTTTATCTTTACATAAAAAAAAATGTGATTTTAAAATAAATTCAAGTGATATTTTAACTGATGATAATGTACAACATTTATCTGAAGATAAATCTTTAATTCTTTCTTTATTAAATCAAAACAATCAACTTCAAAATCAAATAATTGATCTATGTAAAGAAAAAGTAACTACATCAATAAACACATGTAATATAAATTCAAATAATAAAACGTTTAATTTAAATGTATTTTTAAATGAAGAATGTAAAGATGCTATGAATATTATGGATTTTGTGGATTCATTAAAAGTGCAATTATCCGATCTAGAACATGTTGGCCGAATTGGATTTGTAGAAGGAATATCTACACTTATAGTTAAAAATCTTAAAGCTTTAGATATTCATAAACGACCTGTACACTGTAGTGATACTAAAAGAGAAATATTATATGTTAAAGATGAAGATAAATGGGAAAGAGTTAATCAAGAAAAAAAAAAATTAAAGAAAGCTATAAAACATATCGCACATAAAAACTGCGGTATGCTTCCAGAATTTAAAGCTAAATATCCTGATTGTATATTTAGTGAGTCAAAAAAATCAGACGAATATAATAAAATAATTATTGAATCATTAGGTGGTATGGGAAACGAAGATGATGATAATGAAAATAAAATTATTAAAAAAATAGCCAAAGAAGTTACTATTTTTAAATCAAATTGAAAGTATTACATTTTTATACTCTTTTTTTACTCTTTTTAATTTTTATTTTTCTACGCTTATTTGTTTTATATTTTCTATATATTTTTTTTTTTTTTTTTTTTTTTAAAATTTTTTTTTTTTTTTTTTTTTTTTTTTTTTTTTTTTTTTTTTTTTTTTTT
>Ga0115003_10004936_pt1 | contig 10146 bp, 5 predicted proteins | sample ArcticOcean_MG_C_7_FD_88736 | JGI IMG/M metagenome (GOLD analysis project Ga0115003, IMG submission 88736) | Marine microbial communities from western Arctic Ocean - ArcticOcean_MG_CB11_88 | ecosystem: Environmental > Aquatic > Marine > Oceanic | place: Arctic Ocean: Canada Basin | collected... | reverse complement strand
TAGTCAATTGCCTGCTTTCCTCCGTCGCGAGGCACGCAATTAATCGCAAATTCACATGCCATCTAACTGATTCGCTACCTTTAAGAAATTATTACATGAGCAGCTCGAAGCAACTTATCATCAATTGTGGTGCAAGCCGAATCACCGCCGCGGTGGTTTCCTCTAGTGGAGGCGCACTTCAAATCGAGAAACTCGCAACGGAAAGCCTGCAATACGACTACACCAACGACGATGCTTGGTTAGGCGCAGTCGGCACCGCACTAGCCGCGCTGCACCGTCAGCAGAAGTTTTCAGGCAAGGCCTCTTTTATCATTCCGGGTAATCAAGTCCTGACTAAGACAATCCGCATTCCCCATGTCGAAGAGAGCAAGCGGGCGCAGATTATTGCATTTGAAGCGCAACAGAATATCCCCTATCCACTCCACGAAGTTGTCTGGGATAGCCAGGTAGTTGGGGATGATGGCGTTGAGACTGAAGTGCTCTTCATTGCATGTAAGTCGAATACAATCGATGAGTTCTGCGGCGAAGTTGCCCGCGCAGGTTTTTCAGTCGACACGATCAACGCCGCTACGGTGCTCGACTACAATGCGATCCAATTTGCATACCCTACTCTAGACGAGGACGTGCTACTCATCAACATTGGCGCACGCTCCACAAATTTACTCTTCAAGAATCCTGACGGCTTCTTCGTTCGCAATATCCAACTCGGCGGCAACTCGCTCACGCAGAATATTGCGGACAGCATCGGCAAGCCTTTCGCTAAGGCAGAAGAGCTTAAACACAGATTTTTCAGTGGTGAGCTCGACTACTCTGACGACGATTCTGGGGCAAAGCTATTAACCACTTGTTCCGACTCATTCATGCGCCGCATGGGGCAGGAGATCACCCGTTCGATTGTCAACTACCGCCGCCAAAAGGGCGCCGCCGCGCCGAAGCGCATCCTCCTTAGCGGGCGCGGGGCATTACTCGAGGGCCTCTCCGAGCAACTGGCTACTTCGCAAAAGGTTGGCGTTGAGTTTTTTGATCCGCTACAAAATGTTACTCTTGCTAGTGGGCTTGCCTCAGATTCCATCTCACTCCACCTAGAGATTAGTGAGATCATTGGAGCTGCCGCTCAGGGCATGGTTGCGGACAGTGCCGGCGTTAATTTGCTGCCCCACGAACTTCAGCGTGAAATGGAGTTTGGCTCGAAGAAGCCTTATCTTGTGGTGGCTGCGATATGTTTGGCGCTTGCTCCTTGGCCAGTTTTCGTCGGACATAAAGAGTTGGGTAGTGCTTATGAAAAAGCGGCTCAAGCTACTCAAATTCAGGTCGCTCCCTTGCAGTCTCGCCTGTCGCAAATTCTTGATAATACCGATAAGGCCGTAAAAATTAGCGAGTCTATCCGCCGAGTCGAAGGCCTCGTCAATTCGAAGACCAATTGGATACAGTTCTTAGCAGAGCTTCAAGCTAGCCTGACGAAGGCCGAGGATGTCTGGCTCGACTCACTAGAAGTCCAGCGTGAAATGCCCTATGAGGGCGAGGCTTCTTACGAGGTTGTCATCGATGGGCAAATGCTTGTGCGAGAGACTGCAGGCGGGACAGGCGGCATTGATCAAGAGGTCATATCCCGTCGGATTAGGGGAATGCAGTCTAGTTTTGAAGATTCCAAATTTATTATATCTTCTAAGCCACCTAATATCAATTGGAGCGATCTACGTAACGGGCTCAACGTATTAACTTTCACTATTAACTTGGTCGTGGATACCGCAAAACCGCTCTAGATACCATGGGTTTCATCAAGAAAAATCTCACTTTCACGATCATTGTAGTTGTTTGCATTTTAGCATTTGCTGCGGGTGCCTACCTAGCCCTAGCGGAGTCTGGCAAAATTGATCAAGCAAAGCAAAACATCAGTTCAGCTGAATCACAGCTTAACAATATGCGTTTTGCCGATCCTGCGCCCACCCAAGAAAATGTGGAAGCTTCCGCCAAAAATGTGGCCGAGCTCGAAGCAGAACTCAGGGAAATTCGCGAAGACTTAGAGCAGGGCGCTCGCATGTCGGCATCGACCGATGGCATCGGCGTCATGGCGGGTATCCAGCAGTTCATCTCTGAGTATCAGCGTGAAGCAGCCGCGCTCACTGACAAAGGCGGCGAGCCACTTGAAATCATCGTCCCAGACGACTTTGCATTTGGCTTTGAGCAATACATAGATGAAGCGAGGATGCTCGAGGACGAAGACCTGATTCCAGTCCTCGATAAGCAACGCCAAATACTTAGCTATTTACTCGACAAGCTGTATGGCGCCAAACCAGAAAGTATTGTGTCTGTTGAGCGTGAGGTCCTAGAACTAAAAGCCGAAGGCACTAGTAGCACAGAAGGCTTCGCTATAAACCCTGCAATCACTGCAAGAGTGCCCGGCGCCATCGACACCCTTGCCTTCGGGTTGACCTTTACAGGCTACACCGACTCGCTCCGAGGACTACTCAACGATCTTGCTAAATTCGATCTCCCTATTGTCGTGCGTAGTATTGAGGTCGAGCGCCCCTCAGGTAGTCGCACGACCGCGAAAGTGCCTGCCAACAACAAGCTGGATGCTTTTTTTGGAGTCTTTGACGGAGGCTCTAATTCGGAAGTAGCAGCTCCCGAAGAAGCACAGAAGCCTGTTATTTCAGAAAACATTTCCACATTTACTGTCGTTCTCGAATTTATCGAGATCGTCCTTCCGGCCGAACCCGCAGGAGACAACGTCTAATTCCGAATGAATAAGATTTACGATAAACTTTTGTTTACCATCTCCGTACTCGTTCTAGCGGGTGGGGTTCTTCTCTACGTGCAGAAGTCGGGTTCCGCCCCTTCTCTTAACGCGCCGATAGACGTTCAGCCGGCGGACAACCCTTACCGCCCTGAAACAGTTTCTTCACCGACCCCTGCAGAGGTAAATTGGCCAGAAGCTTCCGAGCAATCGACTGGGTGGCGTTATGATGTGTTCACGCCGCCCAAGATATTCATTGATGAAAATGGACAGTTCTCTGAAGAAGGCTGGGAGCCGCCAGCGCCGCCAGCGCCCTTCGGCATCTACTTAGCCGAAATTGATCGAAAGCCTTACCGCATTCAAATCGAAGGCTACATGCAAGAAGACCCTGCAGACACGTCCAAGACACTTCTTCTTCTGTTTAACGAGGAAGCACAAAAACAAGTCCGTGCACGCCCTGGTGACGAAAACCTCGATGCAGAATTTAAGCTTCTTAGCTTCGATATCGAACGCCTTCGTGACAAAGATAAAAATATTCAAAAAATCGCGCGAGCTACCATCCTCGATCAGCGCTCAGGAGAAGAGGTCGTGCTCACCCACGGAGAGCGCCGTTACGATTCTGGTTTTACGGTTGTCATCCGCTCCGATGAAGATGCTAGCTTCAACATCGAATTGGCGGAAGCAGCGTTTGAGTTTGAAGGGCCGACGGGGCATTATACCTTGCTTGAAATTAGCCTTGAAGAATCTTCAATCAAAGTTAAAAAACACGCCGTTGACAAAGAAGAATCAGAAATACGGACGTTGAAGGCCCGTGCCGGGGATGCTTCCTCAATGCTCCCAATTACGAAGCCGGAAACAAACGCTCTCGAGAAGGCCGAGAACATTTTCGATATGTTCTAATTCCCCCTTTGGAAATTTATTAACAGACTTTATTGCACAATTATTTGCCATCTAAAATCATGAAAAAATACCTCGCAGCTCGCATGCGCCTCTCCGCACTAATTATAGTGGGTGCGCTAATCACAATCGCTCTTGTCACGCCTCACTTGGTTGAGGCGCAAAGCGCATCAGATAAGATTCGCCTAATGGCAGACACACTTCGTGCTCGCGACTCTGGGAATCTAGATCAAGCCAAGGAAAAGGCGGAAGAATTAATTAAGATCGCTCCGAGGGATGAGAATGTTCAGCGCCTTCTTGCCTCAATCAACCGCGAACTCGACCGGCGTGGTGGTCCAGTCGCATCTGCCGTTTACGGTCAAGCGAGTAATCAAGATGTCGAGGTTGCCATGGATCTGCCATCCACTGTAAATGCTACGGACGATGCTAACGATGCGGATTCAATCGTGGCTGAAGTGGCTGCCGATCAGGCTGCCAAAATTACCGCCGCCAAAGATGCCATCGCCGATGCGAGGCAACTGGCTAAACTCGGCGCTTACAACGATGCCTCCAATTTACTCAACGCCGCCAGCGCTAGCCTTACACTGAATACCGCAACGGCGGGTAAACTCGAAGACTTAGACCGGGCCAAGGCCAAAATATTACTGGAAGACGCTCGCGCGCTCGCTGATGCCGGCAACTCTAAAGCCGCCGAAGCCAAGATCGATGAATATCGTGCCGCTGGAGGCAACTCTTACTGGGCGCGAAAATTAGCCCGAGAGTTGGATGGGCAAATCTCCGATCCGTATAATCTTGATATTAACGAAATCAGCCCAGAATATGTTGAGCAGAGTAGAATTATCCGCGATTTAATTGCACGTGGTCGTGCCCAATACTTGAATGGCGATTATGATGGTGCTTCCGCTACGTTTAAGGAAGTCGAAGCCCGCGATACCAACAACACCGTAGCCAAACTCTTCCAAATTAAGATAGCGGAAATTCTCGGTGGTATTCACAAGCAGAACCACTATAAGACCCGCGAGCAAATGTTTACCGAAGTCGACCAACAATGGGAGCGTCCCAAAGTCTTCGACATCTCTGCTACAAATGTAGCTGAAGTCGACGAAGGTGGCCGTATTCAGGACAAACTTAATGCTATCGTTATCCCGCAGGTTAATTTCTCTGGCATGGAACTAACCCGCGTGGTCGAGACGCTGTCAGAGCTTTCGGTTGAATACGACCCAGAGCGTATCGGCGTGAATATCATACCCCTCTTCAATTCAAACGATTCTAATCCACGGGTTAACATCAGCTTGCGTAATTTGAATCTGGATCGTATCCTCCAATTTGTCACTCAACAGGTGAACTTCGCTTACGATGTGGGTGGCGATGCGGTCACGATTCAGCCTAGCGACAGCCTCGGTGGTAGCTCGACTACAGTTACCGAGTTTTTCCCTATCTCTCGCGCCACCGTGATTCGCCTCACTGGTTTCCGTGATGGTGGCGGTAGTTCTTCCGGCCCCGTCGATCCATTTGCGACTCCTTCAAGCGGAGGCTCTTCTGGCCCCTCGCAAAATGATGAAGTCGAAGCCCTGCAAAGCTTTTTCCAAAGTGCGGGTGTAAACTTTGATCTTTCTGGTGCGAGTCTCGCGTTTGATGGTGAGCAACTGATCGTGACACAAACGCGCCGTAATTTAGAGCGTATGCGGACGATTCTTCGTAACTATAACGAAGTGAAGCAAGTTGAGATCGAAGCCAAATTCCTCGAGGTCTCACAAGGTGATTTGGAGGAACTCGGTTTCGATTGGTCACTTAGGGGTGGGGCGACTCAAGTTTACAATAGCAGCAATTTTCCAGTATTTCAAAACGGCCAAGCAGTCTTAAATTATTCGCGCCAGTTTGGTACGCAGAATCGTAATTTAAATGATTCCTTTGGTATCTCCTCTGCGCAATCAGCCATAACTGTTAATGGTGTAATACAAGCCGAGAACTCCGCCCCGGCCCTGGCTAATGCAATTGATCTCGGAGCTTCGGTCACTAATAATCTATTCGACGTTGCTACGGGTTGGTCTGTCGGTGGTTACGATGTTGATTTTGCTTTGCGAGCTTTGGCTCGTAAAGCGGGCAGCGATTTGATGAGCGCTCCAAAAGTCACGGTTCTTTCTGGCAAACGCGCCAGCATCACAGTCGCCCAAGAGCTTCGTTATCCAGAAAGCTATGGCGATATTGAGTCCACCGCATCCTCTAGCGGCAGCGGTGGTGGCGGCACTGACGGCGGCGGCAGTGCGGCGATTTCTATTACTGCGGGCACGCCCCAAGACTTTGTTACCCGCAATGTAGGTGTCGAAATGTCGGTCACGCCGAATGTTGAAAACGACGATACCATCAGCCTGATCCTCGAACCACGGGTCACGGAATTTGAGGGCTTCGTCGAGTATGGTGGGCCCAGTGTCGCCATCACCGGTGATACTACGGTGACAGTTCCAGCAGGCTTTTATCAACCAATTTTCTCGATTCGAGAAATGTCAACTGAAGTGACTATCTTCGACGGCGCAACCGTCGTGATGGGTGGCCTTACCCGAGATGAGGTAAAGAGCGTGAGCGACAGTGTGCCAATTCTCGGTGATATTCCTGGCCTTGGTCGCCTATTTAGATCCGAAGGTGAAACCCGCCAAAAACGCAATCTATTGATCTTTGTCACAGCGAATTTGGTCAGCCCTGGTGGCTCCCCCGCGCGCCAGAACTACCGTAACATGAATGCGAATTCACTCTTTCAGAATCCTTCCATCGTGACCCCTTCAGGCAGCACCAATCGTGGGATTAAATCCACAGCCGAGTAAGTGAAGATGCAGAGCTAATCATTAGCTACAATTAACCAAATGACTCAATTTACTAAACTCACAGTCACCCGATTGACCATTGCAATTGCGCTCGTCATCGCCGTGGGGCTTGCTCAAGCTGAGGTGCCTGTAGTTCAGGCGCCTGAAGTGATTGAGTTGGAGTTTGGTCAGCCATTTGAATACACTTTAAAGGCTTCTAATGAGCCGCTGGGTTTTAGCATTAAAGGACTGCCCTTTTGGTTGGAGAGAGAAGGCGACATTTTACGAGGCACGGCCGTTTCTCTTAAGGAACATACTTTGACTTTGTATGCACTTAACGCAGAGGGCATCAGCGAACCTAGAAAAGTGAAGCTGCTAATTGTCGATACGACTACTGGAAGTATCGTAGAAGCTCCAAAAAGCAAAAACTGAGATTCCATAAATTTAATAAGAACATTCCATCAAGTAAGCTTATGAAAGCATTCAAATTTACCCCATTTCGGTCCATCTACATTTTATTTTCGTTTTTAGCTACGACGACCGCTTCCCTAGCCGCGGGTCCTAACATCATAACGTCAGACACACCTTTTTATGATGAAGAAATCGTAGTGGTGGGTGAGGCTTTCGGCCCTTACCAGATCGTCACCGACCAGGATGGCAGTGACAGTCCGGATGCGCCGTTCCTTTACCAGGTGCAGAATTTGCCGGCTGGGCTATCTTTGGACGCGTTTACTGGTATAATCACTGGCTCGCCTACGACGTCTAGCACAGTACCTTTTTACGTGATGCTTAAGGCCACGGATGAGGATGACCTGACTGGGGCGGGTGGCATACTACTTATTTACGTAAACGATCCCGTTACACCGCCAGCCATTACATCGCCACTGGTAATTACCGCTTCCGCGGGTGTAATGCGTAACTATACAATCGCAGCAAACAATAACCCGACTTCTTTTTCAGTCCTGGGATTGTCTGCGATGGAAAAAGATGCATTCGACGTGGCTAGTGTTGCATCAACAGGAAAGTTTAGCTTCACGCCCAGCGGATCTGGCGTAGGCGACAGTATTAATTTGATCATAAAAGCTACCTACGCAGATGGTAGTTTTGTCCGCGAAATTCTGCAGGTAACTATTGAATCCGGGCCGATTACGCCGACTACGCCAATTTATAATTCGATATCTTCTATTGGGGGTCCGTTTGATCCACAACAGACGACCACTTTTGATATTACGACAGCTGTTGGTGCCGCTACTGGAGCAACGATCGAATCTGTCGTCGTTTTTTGGATGAATCCGCCGGACAAACCTGATGGAACTCCTCGTGCCCCAATTATGCTCAAAACTCTAGATGGACCTGCTGGGGCCGATGTGTACAGTGGCACAATTAATTTAGGCTTCGACCCCGAAAATCTGGAGGTAGGTGGAGGTGATATCAATCTAGAGGTGCGCGCGTATCAGACCAACGCAGTTGATACTACTGATTTTCGCCCAGCCAGTGTTAATTTCCGAGTGCGCCCTCTTTTGGACGTCCTCTTCCCCGACGATAATTATGAGCGGGGTTCATTTTCTCTGGGCGACATTTTTGCGAGTGCGCGTATCAGCACGAATGATTTTAAAGAGATTAGCGCACGCATTAGTGGTCCAGGGATCGTGAATCTGGATCAGATCTTTTCGCCCACGCCTAACGGAGTCTTTGATTTTACCACGACACAAGCGATTGATTTCGGGGGTACTTACGAGGTGACCGTCACTCTGGAAGACAATTCTGGAGCCATCACTGAAGAGAGGAAACAGTTGTTCATTGCAAGCACTGTGGCGCAGCCAAGCGCCGCAATCGTTTCACCGAATCCTGGCTTTACGAATGTGGTCTTTACACCCGCGATATTCACCTTCGAGCAGGATGGTGGGCCGACAATTACCAGAGACGACGATGGCAATGTAACCCGGACAAGTTACACTTATAACATCGAACAGGTTACAAAAGGGCAGGGATATTATCCCAGAAATTCAGGTGGGTTGAATATGCCTTATTTCTTCGAAGGAGATAATAGCGGCACTGCTAACGTAAGTAATAATTCCACGACGAACGGCCGCTTGGAACGACTAGGTGATTCAAAAACGATTTTTTCCCTGGGCGAATGGAGCGGATATGGAAGTAATGGTACTGGCTTTGTCGATGACCCTGACGACCCCGGACGCCTTTCGCGTGTCGATATTGCGGCGGAATTCTTTTCCGGAGGTCAACAACTCGATTCATTTAAGATATTGGTCAATGGGAATGAAATTTTAAACGGTAATTTAAATCCGAACAATGGCCCAGTGGTGCCACCTGTGGTTACCTATCCGCTGCCTGGTTCAGGGGCTATACTGCCTGGTAAATATGTTATTTTGGCTCAGGCGTTTGATGTGAGCGGGGTCGTCGCGTCTGCGAATCCAGTGGCATTTGAGATTTTACCCTATGAGCCTCTTGAAATTGCATTGCAACGTTCCGTTGTTTCAGGCGCGAGTTCTAGTGATCCAATTCGAATTGGAGAAAGTGCAACCTTCCTCGCTAAGGTAGAACCGATTGACGAGATCGAGTCCGTCAAATTTTTTGAGTCGCTCTCAGGCGAAGAATTGGGGGACGGTAGTCGGGTTCAGATCGATGGGCAAGAGTTTTACCGTTGTGCCATCGTTTTTCCGGAGGCAGGGAACTTTAAGGTCTACGCGGAAGGGACAAGCTTTAATGGTCAAACAGCCAACTCTGCCCCTGTTGACATTAGGGTCGAATCCGGTGATTTCCCTGTAGTTAGTATTACAGCGCCTTTATCAAATAGCGATGTGCCTGCAGGCGACAATCTGGAAATCTTGATTAATGCGGATGATTCAGATGGTCAGATCACTGTAGTCGAAGTTTTCAATGGTAGTACTACAAATCCAGACAACTCACTCGGTTTGGCGAATCCGACAGGCTTTGCCGGGCAGTATCGTCTTAATTTTAAACCAACTGTGGCAGATGCGGGTGTACTTAATTTGATCGCTCGAGCGACTGACGATCTCGGTAATTCGACAGACTCTGATGTCGCCCTGATCGGAGTTGCACTCGGTGCTGTGCCCGTGATAGAGATTTTGAGTCCTACCGTGGAGGGCACAGAGTTCTTCGTCGGCCAGCCTTTTGAGATACGTGCCCGGATCACAGACGCAAGTCCTGGTGGTTCGATTAGCACCGCGACTCTAAGTGACGTGGAATACTTAACCCTTTTTGATGGTGCTATTCTCGATATAGATGATAGCCAATCGTTTTCTAATGAAGTCATGTCGCAATCGTCGACTCCCGACGAGTATGTGTATATGGCTACAATAAATTCGCCTGACGTGGTAGGTCTGGTCATCACTGCTACTGATAATTCCGGGAATGTGACCAAATCTGCTCCATTCGGGTTTACGGTGACGAGTGGCGTCGTGCCTGATGTCGCGATCAACACCGTCAATAGCACTGTTTTGGGTGAGGTGAGTGTCGAACCTTTGCTTGCTGGTATAGAATACGAAATCCTCACAGTAGGCACCACTAATTTTGCAACATTAGGTCCTGTACTGGTAAATGAAGACTCTTTGGTAACAGGACAAACGTATCAAATCGTTACAGAGGGAACGGATTTTACGACCGCAGGAGCTCCTAGTAATGCCGTCGGAACTGTGTTTATCGCAGGAGCGAACGCTTCGACGGGTTCTACAG
>Ga0115003_10004932_pt1 | contig 10149 bp, 6 predicted proteins | sample ArcticOcean_MG_C_7_FD_88736 | JGI IMG/M metagenome (GOLD analysis project Ga0115003, IMG submission 88736) | Marine microbial communities from western Arctic Ocean - ArcticOcean_MG_CB11_88 | ecosystem: Environmental > Aquatic > Marine > Oceanic | place: Arctic Ocean: Canada Basin | collected... | reverse complement strand
GTTGTTGAAGTCATCATCATCATCGTCATCATCATCGTCATCATCAGCGCGTTTTATATTATATATTTATTTAAAGTATTATTCTATTAAACCCTGTTTTCTCCTCTCTTTGATGATGATGTTGTTGTTGTGTCTCTCTCAACAACACACAAAATCGTCTAATAGGATGATACTACTATTGATGTTACTAGTATGTTCTTCAAGAACAACACAAAAGACTTTGAGGACGTTCTTGTGGTTGTGACTTTTTTGTATGTGACACACAACCACAAAACAGAAAAAAGAGAGGAAAAGGAATTTTTGTCTAACTGCTAAACCCTAATTGAGGGGAGCTATACTTACCTAAGGAGCATTTTGGACCAGAAATTCTCTCAGAAATTCGGATATCTCATGAGAGAAGGAAAAAGAAGGAAAAAGGGGGGGAAACCAAATTAAGAAGAAGATCTTGAAAACAGTGCAATAATCCACACACATTATATATAATATATCTGCGCGCGTATATACATATCAAACTTTATTATATAAAGAATAAAGAATAAAATGTCCACGACCCCGACTTCTTCAGCTGCCGTTGCGGACACCCCTTCCAACTCTCCGTTACAACCGGTCATCACCGCCGCCTCGAGAATTAAAGATGTCTCCTTACACGTCTTCTCCCAAAGAAAACCAATGTCAGAAATTCTCGATAGAACGGCGTATTCGAAACCGGCGAGTTTTTCCGACGCCACCAGTCGAATGCAAAAGAACTTGAACTACTTCAAAATTAACTACATGATTGCCACGATGGGGATCTTATCTGCGTTTATTTTGTATCATCCGTCGAGTTTGTTGATTTTGAGCGCAATCTCCGCCGCGTGGGCGTACGTGTTTATGATTCGTCAAGAACCTTTGAAGATTGGCGAACGCGAAGTGTCTTCGAGAGAGAAAATGTTAGGCATGACTGGTTTATCCGCGTTGATTATATTTTTCTTGTCCTCCGCGGGGACGTATATATTCTCCGGGATGGGCGTGGCTTTGTTGGGGATTGGTGCGCACTCTGCGGCGAGAGTGCCGGATGACTTGTTCATCGACGACGCATCCGAGTCGAACGGGTTCTTTTCGTTTATGATGCCGCCGAGGCCTGGGCAACCTTCTGGCACGATCTAAGTAAGATATATGCGTGCGCGCGTGTGATGGAGTGAGCTGATATCAGTGTATTCAAATACACACCGCGCATGTGTATGTTATTACTATGAGAGTATGAGAGTGAATTATAGAAGAGAACAAGAACGAGAGAATTGAGCGAGAGGAGTGGAAGTAGTACCCCTCTGCGGAAGTGCGCGAATTTACTCTTGAAGAAGAAGAAGAAGAAGAAGAGATACTATTTAGAAAAAAGAGTTGACGAGATAAAAAGAAAAAGAAACATATGAAACTGTTTGTCGATACGTTATTAGAGTTGCAGATTGGACGATGATGAATATGACAAATCATTGTTATTGTTGTCATTGAAGATCTCTTTCTCTCTCTCGTGTCGAAGGACGACTGTAACACAAATTATTTACCACACACGTTTGAGATTAGGATTTTATTATTATATATGTATATATATACATGGACTTATCCATTTAAAACTATTACTATTACTATAATTAGATCCCCGGGCCTCTTCGAGCGTTTGCGGCCAAACGCGCGTCTCTTTCCTTTTCGTATTCTCGATACTCGGCTTGTTGCAAAAACGATTGTTGTTCGGTGTACGTGTTTTTGGACTTTCTGTGCATTTCCAACTCCTCGTCAATCTCCTCGTTCGAATCTTTCACTTTCTTCCAATCCATCTTCGTCTTATCTAGCACGCTCATCTTCTTTGATTTCTCAATCTTGGCAATCAAAGCGTCTAAGCCGCTCATTTTTTGTCCTTTTAGATTTTCCTTTTCCTCGGCCGCTTTCGCCTCTTTCGAGCCCTCTTTGTACGTCTTTTCCACCTCCATGACCATCCCGGCAAAGTCTCTTTTCTCGATCACCGCTTTCAAACCACCGTGGTCTTTGACTTTGTGCACTTTTCTGGACGTTTTCGCCGCCTCCATGGCTTCTCTCGCGAGCTTTAATCTCTCGTCTATTTCCTCTTCCACCTCCTGCTTTTCGGCTTCGGCCGCAGGTTCTTTATCTTCTTTCGTTTTCTTCTTCTTTTTTACCTGTACGGTTTCTGGCGGTTTCTTCTCTCCTTTCTTACTCTTCGTCGTCGTCGCAGAAGAGGTTGATAATAATCTAGAGAGGATTCTCTCCGAACTTGTCGGTTTCTCCTCCGCGTCTTTGTGTTTCGAGTTCAACTTACACGCCAACTCAGTGGGTGAAATCTGTCGCATCATTTTCATCACGGTCGACAGATTCGAAGAAGAAGAAGCTAATAAGTTGTTATTCGTCTTCTCTGTCGTTGCTTTCCGCTTCTTCGTCGTCGTTGTTGCATCCTTTTTATTTGTCTTCTTCTTCTCTTCTTCTTCTTCTTCTTTGAATTCTTCTCCTTCTTCTTTGAATTCTTCAGTAGTCGCAGTCATCAACTTCTCAAACATTTCCCGAACTTTCTTCTTCGGTTGAAACTCAAAACTCTCGAAATCTTCTCTCGAAAGCTCTTTCGCCGTTTTCACCACCTGGTTGTACTCCTCAAACATGATCGATTGATGATGATGATTGCTTTTGCGCGTAAAATGTATGTTATCGCGACGCGAAAAGCGATTGTTCTGAGTATTGGTGTTGTCGTTCTGTTGTTGTTTGTGAGAGCAAATTCTTTCGAAAAAAAATTAAAGCAAACTCGTCCATAAATGAATTGAAAAACAACTCTGAATGAGAAAAAAGGCCACACTTTGAAACTGTTTTCTGTCATCTCTTTTGTATTTATACATACTCTCTCTCTCTTTTCTCTTCTCTTCTGAATAATAAATGAAACAGAAGAAGAAGAGAGACACCGTAGTATTACCACCACTGATCGACCCCAAAAACGGCATCGCATCTTTCAGAGCGTCGAGACGAGTGAACTTTGTTCCAGCCAGGTAATAATCGCTCGCGAATTTACTACGGTACCCAAATTGAGAGTTGTGAAATTTCTCAAATTCTCTCAACCTCAAAATTGGGGGAAATCAATCACAAAAAGAAATCCACTCATACTTTTTGTGTAGTAGTTTCTTCTTATTTTCCTTTGTCATCTTCTTCTTCGTCTTCTTCTTTAAACGACGTTCTTTGTTTTCGAAACAAACCGCGTCGCCGTCGTCGCGTGGTTTCGGAAATTGATGCCAAAAAGAGATCAAATTTTAGTAGAAGTGACTGACACCTTTAACATTACCATAATCAACAACAAAAAACAAATATAACAAAAAATAATACAGACGAGCGGAACCGTCGTCAATATTGGGAGGAATGATGACGAACAACAACACCAGTGGTCAAAATGGACGACGGAGAGTAGGAAGAACGATAGTATTGAATGGATTGAGTGAGAATAGAGATGGTAATAATAAGAACAACAAATCATCTCGCGACGACGAAGATACTCGCCGCGCGAACAACGATAAGAAGCGAAAGAAGGAAGAAGAGGAAGAAAAAGAGAAAGGAAACAGCGAAAAAGACTTATATCCTCTTTCCAAGATTCAAATGGAATGGCAAACCGTCTCTAAGATCGGCTCTGGTTTGCAAAATTTAGGCAACACCTGCTTTTTAAACGCGGTTTTGCAGTGCCTCACGTATACGCCAGCTTTGGCGAACTTTTTCTTGAACAATGAACATCAAAAGCATAAAAATTTGAGCTCAGGTTTCAACTCGTTGTTCGAGATGGGTAATTTAGTAAAGAACACGTTGATACATTCCAAGAACAAGCATCACGCGGTACCACCGACGGCGTTCGTGAAGAATATTCGCGCGCTGTCGAAGACGTTTAAGAAAGGAAGACAAGAGGATTCCCACGAATTCGCGAGGTGTTTGTTAGATTCCATGCACAAGAGGTGTTGCATGTTAGGCCGGGTGGACGACGGAAGCTCGTCGAATACTCGAAATGGAAAGAAGGTTACTGCGAATGCAATCGATCCAGAGTCGAAAGAGGCGGAAACGACGTTCATTTGGCGCGTATTCGGTGGGCAGTTGCGTTCGTGCGTGACGTGTCAAAGCTGCGGGAGAGAGTCGGCAAAGTTAGATCCGTGCATGGATATGAGTTTAGAGTGCGCGAAGGTGAAATCTTTAGAACAAGCGCTTAAGTTGTTCACGCGAGTGGAAGTTCTAGACGGCGATAACAAGTATAGATGCGAAGGGTGCAAGAAGTTATCGCGAGCGAAGAAGCAGTTCAGCGTGGATAAAGCTCCAAACGTGTTGCAAATCCAACTGAAGCGTTTCGAGTTTGTTCCTTTCGGGAGAGGGAAGTTATCGCAGTTTATCGAATACCCGTTGGTGTTAGATTTAACGTCGTATTTAACCTCAATTTTGAAAATTAACGAAGGTCGCCGCGGGAAGAAGAGAAGTAAAAGTGGTAATAACACCGTTCACGATGATATTATGGGTGGTAGTAGCACGGAGAAAGCTTTTTCATCGTCGTCCTCGGTGTACGATTTGATTGGTGTTTTAGTCCACGCGGGAAGTTCCATGAACTCTGGTCATTATTATTCTTACGTCAAAGCGCAAAATGGATTCTGGTTTGAGATGGACGACGAATCCGTCACGAATGTTTCCGAAAAGACCGTTTTGAGACAAAAGGCGTACCTTCTCTTTTACTCTTTGCGCAACGCTCCGGGGACGATGACGACGAGGAAAACAAACACTGGAAACGTGGATAAAAATCGAATGGACGAACTCACGAGAGATTTCCAAGCGAAGAAAAGAAAGCTCGATGAAGAAAGAGAGAAGGAGAAGAAGGTGATGACGAGGAAAAGGAAACGAGATAGTACTACCAGCAATAGCACTAGCAGTAGCGAAGAAGACGAAAGAAAAGACGAGGAAGAAGAAGAGGAAGACGTAGTTACGGTGATATCGGCGAGAATAAACGGGAAGCGAGGCGCCGGGCGCTCAGCCGGGAAGAATTCTCGCGACGTGGTAAAATCAAAACTCTTCAAGCAAAATAGAAGCGGATCAAAGTCACCTGATTTCGGCATCGGCAAGCAAAGAAGGCGCAGTAAACGAGCATCGTATAGCGACGACGACGACGACGAAGGATACGACGAGGAAGGAGATAAGGAAAATAATAGGGATAAAGGAAACATGATAAAGACATTCTTGAAATCGCGAGCGCAAAGAGATAAAAGTACTCGAGGTTGGAACGACGACGACGACGATAATAATAAAAGTCGCGCAATGGGAATGCGCCAGCAAGTTAGTACATCTCAGAAAAAGAACGTTAAAAAGTCTCGCGGGTATGACGAGCTCGACGAAGAGTACGATAGAGGGAAAATTGCGAAACATCTTCGAAGGCGCGAACAGAAAATGCCGGCGAGACCGACGAAAGCGCCGTCGAGATCGGCAGGAGGAAACGCGTTTCAAAGAAAACAAGGGCGAAAACAGCGTAAGTGATATAGTGCTACTAGTAGTGTGTTGTGTTCATGCGACGGAGTGTTTATTGCTTCTTGAAAGTACCCACAGCACTTAAGTTTTAAGACTTCTTCTTATTTGTTTTCTTCGCCGAAAGCATCGTTCTCCTCCGAGATGAACAGACGAAGAACATCCGTCAACGTAATAACGTCGAGAGGTTTTCCAGAATTCAGTTTCGGCTTTTCGACGACCACCCACACGCGGTGAATGTACGTAAGCGCGTTCAAAACATCCGAGATCGTCGCCGACACTCCCACGGTCTGTAAAAATATTTCGTCTTTTTCGATTGCTTTATCCCGTCGATCGACCGCGGTTGGACTGTCTTCGTTCATCTTTTGGAAGAACGCGTGACTCACGTGCTGACTCTCAATATGCGAGTACCCGCCGTAACTCGTGCGATGAGATAATGCCAAAAATTCTGCGATCGGTAACCCCAAAATAGAGACGTGATCTTTCGTCACGCGTCTGAGATCGGATGCTGAAAAGTTCGCGATTAACACATCTTCGTACACGACGCCGACACACGAGATATCTCGATCACGCAGTTTTTTCAGAACATTGATCGTAAGTTCGTGCGGCTCGACGCAACATAGACCGAACGCTCTTTCCGAGGAGCAAAAACCGCAATCTTGGACTGTTAATCTCGATAACTCTTTAAAAACACCTTGTTCGTTCTTCATTTGCAAAAACTTGATGATGTCGGATTGCGAGATTATGCGATGTATCTCCCCATGCGGGTCGAAGACGCCGAGTCTGTGCACTAAATGGTGTTGGTTCGCCAAGAAATTCTCCATCGCTTCCAGAATTGACAACTCTTTCGCGTACGGTTCAAAGACTAAATCCACGTCGCTGAGATTGCCGATTTGAATAATCTTCTTCGAGAAGACTTCAGACGCTACTTTTCGTAACAACGACATCGCTTGCAACATGTTGATTGGATCTTCCATCTTCTCCAACTTTTTCTCGTCTTCGAAAGCTTCCACGAGAGGATCGATCACGTCCGAGACGCTGAAAAAACCCAAACACGTCGCACGCTCGTCTTCACGATTCAGCCCGACATTTTGCACCAAAACTGGCGCCGACAATACGTTGTATCTCTTCAACGTGTTTAGCGCCGTCTCACACGTATCGTCGTGTCCAAGAGAAACTACGAAAGACCCCGCTGCTGCCAAACTTCCTTGTTTCGCGCGATCGATCTGCGACAGCATCGATCGCAACGTCGTCGACGCGAGAACGGATCGGATGTGTCCGACGTCTCGTCGTATTTGCGGCGTCTCCGTGGTTTCGTTCTTCGTCGTCATTCTCTCGATTCTTTTTTTTGTCCTCTTTCTTTGCACGCGTATTTTTGTGAAAAATGGACTCATCACGTTTTTTTTGTTTTGTTTTTGAGCAGTTCGAGATACAAAATTTTCCTCAATTTTGTAAGTGAGAACAACAACAACAACTTCTTAATAAAACAATCTCATGTCGTCGTCTCAATCGTCGTCTCTGCCCTCGTCTTCGTCATCCTCGGGATCTTTCAAACAGCTAACGCTGCACCCGCCAGCGCTGAAAATTTTAGGATGCGTCGACGGCGTCGTCGGATCTTTACTCGTGTACGGTTTATTGCAAGAAAGAATCATGACTCGACCGTACGAAACGGACGGAGAAAACGAAGAGTATTTTAAGTTCTCCGTGTTTTTAGTATTATCGAACAGACTTCTGTCCTGCCTCATGGCGATGGGGATTTTGGCGTATTCGAGAGGGAACGTGCAACCCGTCGCGGGGATTCATCGATACTGCGCGGTCAGTTTATCCAACGTCATCGCGACGTATTGTCAATACGAAGCTTTGAAATACGTCTCGTTTCCGGTACAAACTTTAGGGAAATGCGCGAAGATGATTCCGGTGATGATTTGGGGATATTTAATTAATCAACGACGGTACGTCATGCAAGATTATTTCATCGCCGCAGGCGTGACGTTAGGATGCACGATGTTTGCTTTGTACGGGGACGTGTCCTCGAGCGCGGCGAAACATCACGGGAAAGGTGGGAAAGATACGAGCATGTACGGCGTCGGGTTGATGTTGGGATACCTCGGTTTCGACGGGTTCACGTCCACATTTCAAGATAAGTTGTTCAAAGGGTACCAGATGGAAACGTATAATCAAATGCTGTGGGTGAATTTATGTTCGGCATCTATTAGTGCTTTGTGGTTATTTTCGGATTCGGCGTTTTTCGACGCTGTGGCGTTTGTCGGGCGACACCCGGCGGTGTTGCAAGATATTTGCACTTTGAGCGTCGCCGCAATGTTAGGACAGTTGTGCATCTTGTACACGATTCGTGAATTCGGGGCGTTGTTGTTCGCGACAATCATGACGACCAGACAGTTCTTGTCTATTCTGTTGTCGTGCTTGATTTTTATGCACCCGTTGACGTTCATGCAATGGCTCGGGACCGCGATGGTTTTCGGATCGTTGTATTACCAAGCGTATTTGAAAAATCAGCGAGCGACGAGCGCGGCGACGGTGAGTGAGATGCGCGAGCCGTCCGCATCTGGTGCGGAGACCGGAGAAAAGAACGCCACCGTGTGAGGCTCTTCTAGTTTTTGGGGACGACGACAAAGACGAAGAAAGGAAAGCTTCTTCAAATATATAACTTTTTTTAAAAGAAAGTTTTAAAACTAACTAAATTACCACCAAATTTTTATTAAAGACGCGTCGGTAACCCGGATTTCGCCATATCTTCTTTGCATTCCTTCACGGTCACTTCGTCTCTGTGAAAGATTCCAGCCGCGAGCGCCGCTGAACACGCCGGAACGGCTCCGAAAACTTCAGAAAAGTGCCTCGGGTGTCCGGCGCCGGAGGAGGCGATGACGGGGATCTTCACCGCGTCCGCAACCATTTTCACGAGCTCGTGGTCGAAACCGTTACCTTGTCCGTCTTCGTCTATGCAGTTCAAAAGAATTTCACCCGCGCCTAACTTTTCCATCGCAATGGCTAACTCGTACGCGCCAATATCGCGTCCTTCTCTCCCACCTTTGATGGTGCACTGAAACCAGCAATATTTCTCGCCGTTTGGTCCTAATTTTCGTTTGGTTTCTATGCACTTGTTCTTTGTGTTTTTCGGGTCGGTTTCGTATTTGCGTCTTGGGTCGATGGATATCACGACGGCTTGAGACCCGTATCGATTGGAAATGGTTTCAATAGAACTCGTTCCATCGCCCTGTTCGTTGTTGGCGTAAAACTTCTCCGCGACTTCCACGGCGTCGCTTCCGATGGACACCTTATCGGCGCCCGAGGCAAAATACGCCGAGGCGACTTCTAAAGAAGAGTAATGTTTACCGTTCGAGTCGGTAAAATCGCGAATACCGCCGCCGACGGTTAAAGGCACAAACACGGTTTCGCTGGAGAGTTTCAAAACGTCAATCATCGGCGCGTCCTTCAACGGCGTGTCGCGGTACCCGGTAATGTTCAGAAAACTCACCTCATCGGCGCCCATGTCGAAGTATTTCTTCGCTAGTTCGACGGGTTTACCCAAGTTACGAACGTCGCCGCTCTCTCCTTCGCTTTTTTCTCTCACGTCGTACGAGTCGCCTTTGGTGACGACCAAATCGCCGGCGTCGTTGCTGCGCACGTCCAAGCACGCGATGACGCGCTTAGCCAACCCTTTCCGCACGGCATCCGAGCTCGCCGAGGACGGCAACGCCGAGGACGTTTCCATTTCGCTCTTACCGCCGGAAAGAAACTGGTCGAAAATCTTTAAACCAGTGAAGCCAGACTTTTCCGGGTGGAACTGCGTCGCCATGACGTTTCCTTTCTGCACGGCTGAAATGAACGGTTCGCTCCCGTAATCGCACGTCGATAAAACCCAATCCTTGTTGTTTTTGTTCGGCAACGCTCGATACGAGTGCACGAAATATACTCTCTCCGAAACCGAAGCAGATGATGGATCATCTTTTTGTAAATCTATCAAGTACGATTCTCTTTTGACTTCGTTTACGTTCCATCCAATGTGCGGCACGATTAAATCGTCTCCCGTGAACTTGGTCACCGTCCCGGGAATCAGACCCAAACCTTCTACGCCTCCCGACTCTTCGCTCCCATCGAACAGTAGCTGTAAGCCCAAACACACACCCATGAATGGTTTCGTTCCATCCAAAACGTATTCTCTCAAAGGTTCGATTAACTTTCTCTCGCGCAAAATGTCCATGGCGGACCCGTAGGCGCCGACGCCAGGGAAGACCAGTTTCTTCGCCGCGAGGATATCTTCCGGAGATTTGATATCTTTGACCGTGTACCCGAGCTTTTGCATCGCGTTTCGAACGGAACGAACGTTTCCAGCACCGTAATCTAAAAGCGACACTTCGCCTTTACTCGCCGAAGCGGCGGCAGCGATCAGAGACTTTCTTTTGTGCTGGCATCTGCTGCTGCTGCTCCTGCTGCTATGAAATAATATACGTCTACTATTGAAATCATCACTCGTCATCATTCCTCGTCTTCCTAGTATAACTCTCGATGTGGTCGTAGCCGCACTGTTGCTGCTACTTCTAGAATTATACATTATAGTTGATGACGTCGTTGATGTTGGTATTGTTGTTATTGCTGTTGTCATCATCATCATCACTTTCACTT
>Ga0115003_10004926_pt1 | contig 10153 bp, 6 predicted proteins | sample ArcticOcean_MG_C_7_FD_88736 | JGI IMG/M metagenome (GOLD analysis project Ga0115003, IMG submission 88736) | Marine microbial communities from western Arctic Ocean - ArcticOcean_MG_CB11_88 | ecosystem: Environmental > Aquatic > Marine > Oceanic | place: Arctic Ocean: Canada Basin | collected... | reverse complement strand
TCGACGGTAATTTCCGTGACGATCGTTCCCGGGCTGGCCAAGAGCTCGCGTCGCCGCAGACAAATGGAGCCGATCGGGCTCTCGCTATACGCGAGCACTTCGAATTTTGAGGTCGCCATCGGTAGACCAACCCTAGCAGGTCGGCTCTTCCGGGTCGGATGGCGCCCGAGATACGCGGCCGGCCGGCGACGATCCCTGGCCCGCGACCGGATTCGCTGCACGGATTGAATAAAAGCCCGAGCGCCTGCTGCGCGAGGAGTCGGTCCTTTGCCAGGTAACCTGCCCAAACGTAGTAGACTGCGGCTCATGCCCGACTCTACCCTCGACGATCCTCGCCCCGCCCGTGACGCTGTACGCCTGCAGAGGCTCATCGACGCTTACCGCATTCACGGCCACACCGACGCCCAGCTCGACCCGCTCGGACTAACAGAGCCCGAGCCCCACGAAGACCTCCATCCTGAGACCCATGGCTTTTCCAGGGAGGACTATGATCGTCGCGTCTACTGCGACGACGCCTTCGGGCTCGAGCTGACGACGGTGTCTGAAGTGCTCGCCGCGGCACGGGCTGCCTATTGTGGCACGGTCGGCGTCGAGTACATGCACATCCAGGATCCCGTCGAGCGCAGTTGGATCCGCGAGCGCTTCGAAGACGCAAGCAATCGTCCCTGCGACGCCTACGGGCATTCATCCGACCATCGCACCGCCATCCTCGAGCGCCTCACCGCCGCCGAAAGCTTCGAACAGTTCCTGCACAAGAAATACGTCGGCACCAAACGCTTCGGCCTCGACGGCAGCGAGTCGACCATGGTCGCGCTCGAGCAAATCTACGTGAGCGCAACCGAGCACGACGTCGAGCAGATCGTAATGGGCATGGCGCACCGCGGCCGACTTAACGTACTTTCGAATTTCATGCACAAGCCGCTGCGCTCTATCTTCTTCGAGTTCGAGGGCGGCGATTGGACCAGCGACCAGGTCGACGGCTCGGGCGACGTCAAATACCACCTGGGTACCTCCTCTGAGCGCCGCATTGGCGAGCGAAGCATTCACCTCTCACTCACAGCAAACCCTTCGCATCTAGAAGCCGTCGATCCGGTCGTGATCGGCCGCGTCCGCGCCAAGCAGACGCGAATGGACGACCGCTCGCGAAGCCGCGTGCTCCCGATCCTAATCCATGGCGACGCCGCGTTCGCAGGCCAGGGCCTCGTCGACGAGATGCTCGACCTCTCAGAACTGCCCGGCTACCGCGTCGGCGGTACCATCCACGTGATCATCAACAACCAAGTCGGCTTCACAACGAACCCGGTCGACTCTCGGCCCGGCCACTACTGCACCGATCCCGCAAAGCACATTCAAGCACCGATCTTCCACGTAAACGGCGACGACCCCGACGCTGTCGCGTGGGCGGCCGCCATGGCCTTCGAGTTTCGTCAACAGTTCCGCCGAGACGTGGTCATCGACATCGTCTGCTACCGGCGCTTCGGACATAACGAGGGCGACGAGCCCGCGTTCACGCAGCCGCGCATGTACGCGTGCATCACTAACCATCCGACGACCCGAGAGATCTATGCCATGAAGCTCGTCGAGGCGGGTGTCGTCGACGAAGACCAAGTCGCCGGTCTGGAGCGGGGCTGGCAGGCGCGCCTTGAGAGCGAGTTCCGTGCTGCCGAAGACCACGAGCCGAGCGAAGCGGACTGGCTGCAGGGTAACTGGACGGGACTCAGCCACGTCAAAGGCTTCGACGCGCGCCGAGGCCAGACGCCCGTCGCGAGGGAAGTGCTCGTCGAAGTCGGCCAAGCGCTCGGGCGCGTCGGCGACGATTTCGCCCTGCATCCCAAACTCGAGCGGCTGCTCGCCAAGCGCACAAAGATGCTCGAATCGGACGAGGGCATCGACTGGGCGATGGGCGAGGCGCTGGCCTTCGGAACACTGCTCGTCGAGGGCCATCCCGTTCGGCTTTCGGGCCAGGACGTGAACCGTGGCACCTTCTCCCAACGCCACGGCTCCTTCGTCGACCAGAATTCCGAGCAGCGTTATATCCCGCTCAACCATATCCGCCCCGACCAGGCACGTATCGATCTCGTCGACTCGCCGCTCTCAGAATTCGCAGTCCTCGGCTTCGAATACGGCTACACCCAGGCCGACCCGCACACGCTCGTAGTCTGGGAGGCACAGTTCGGCGACTTCGTGAACGGCGCGCAAGTCATCATCGACCAGTTCATCACCAGCGCTGAGCAGAAATGGCTGCGCATGTCAGGCCTCGTCATGCTGCTCCCCCACGGCTACGACGGGATGGGCCCGGAGCACTCTTCCGGGCGGCTCGAGCGGTTCCTGCAGATCTGCGCACAGGACAACATGCAGGTCCTGAACTGCACAACGCCGGCCAACTACTTCCACGCCCTCCGACGTCAGATCCAGCGCGACTTCCGCAAACCACTCGTGGTGATGACCCCCAAATCCTTACTGCGCGATCGCCGCTGTACCTCGCCGATCACAGATTTCGCAGAAGGCTCCTCGTTTCATCGCGTCATGTACTGCGACGAAAAGCCCGGACCGCCCGAAAAGGCGAAGCAGGTTGTGCTCTGCAGCGGCAAGATCTACTACGAGTTGCTCGCCGAACGCGAGGCGCGCGGGACCGACGAAGTCCATTTCCTACGTCTCGAGCAGCTCTACCCAGTCCCCATGGAGCCGCTCGTCGAAGAGCTTGCGCCCTATCGCCATTGTCATCTCGTCTGGTGCCAGGAGGAGCCACGCAACATGGGCGCCTGGGACTTCATCAATGAGTTCATCGAAGAGGCTGCAATCGAGGCCGGCTGCGAGCACCCGCGACCGCGTTATGCCGGCCGCATGACGGCGGCATCACCCGCCACAGGGTTGCTGTCGCGACACAAGCTTGAGCAAACCGCGGTCGTGGCAGATGCCTTCGAGATCGGCAAGCCGGCGGTGGGACGCGTCGGCTCTCGCAAGCACCGCGTGGCCGAGCTCGGGGCCCGCGCGAAATAGGAACCGGGGCTGACCAGGCGAAAGAATGAGGACGAACACGAGCAGCCCCCGATGGGATTCCCGCACCCGTATTGACGGCGGGCGCTGCCACGGAGGCTTGAAACCTCACTAGAGCTCCCTGGCACCTCCGGCGATAGCGCAAGGCGCCCACGAGAGGCATGCTTTACCTCCCCCCCGTTTGTAAGGGAAAAAACGTAATGTCACCCTTCTTGATGAGATATTTGCATACGAAGCCTAGTTCGAAAGCCGCGCAGCTGATCCTCCTACTGCTGGCCGTTTCACTCCTGCTGAGTTGTACGACCACGTCGCCTAACACCGAAAAATCTCGATCGGTCGCGGCTGTAGTCGAAGAAGCCGTCGTGCTCACCAGCGACGGCCTCAAAATGGTGCGATCGACGCCGAGGTCAAAACTCTGGATTCGACCGGATCACCACCTCGGGCGTTATGACGATATAATCATCACGGGGATTGACTTCGCCTACGGACAGGGACAAACCCATCTCGATGAGGGCCAAGAATCGGAGGTCGGCGAGATGCTGGTCAACGCCATCGGTGGCATCACGAAGAACAGTCCAGTGGGCAAGGCGACAACCGCAGGGCCCTGCGTCGTCGCGATCCAACTCGGCCTCAAGGATATCCAATTGCATCTGGGCGAAACCTCAGGAGGCTCCTCGATCTCCTACGTGCGGTCCTTCGGCTCCGCGACAATGATCGTCGAGTTCCGTGACTCGACGACAGACACGACCCTACTTCGCTATGCCGCGAATCGCGGACTCGGTAGCGGGCAGGGAACCGGACGCATCGGCGCCAACATGGGAAAGCTAGGCCGCGCCCTTGGCGAGATGGTCACGGACATGACCACAGAGCTTCAAACGATCGTGCCCGCCACGACGAACCGCCCCAAATCGGAATGCAACGACGGAATCTACGAGCTCACCGGCCGCGGCTAGAGAGTGAGGCCTCGTACTCGACCGGGTCGCGTACGAGGTCAGATTCAACCTGGCAACAGTCAGCTGACCAAGCTTCGCTCGGTCAGCTGATCGTATTTGTCGCTTGAACATCGTGCGCACTCGCGAGCTTCCTGGGGTCGCATTAGTGATGGGGCTGGCGTTTACGGCGGCCAAGCCACCGATCGCGTTGCTATGGCATGCAGACTGAAGCTAGCCTGCCGAACAATGCGCTCGTCCTCGACCTCTCCAGCGTTTCCAGACTTTGCCCCTCGGTTTCCGTGGTGGGGACCAGACCTCCAGACCCTACGCAACGTCGTGCGCGGAGCCGTACGCAAGCCGCGCCTCGAAGAGGAGCCTGCACGGCTGCTTCTCCCAATGCAGGATGGGAGCGGGGATCAACTCGTAGGCCAATATCTGGCCGCCCAGCAGCGCCCCTCCAGTCGAAACGAAGCGCCCTTGGTCGTCCTCGTCCATGGTCTTGGGGGATCTTCCGACAGCGCCTACATCCAAACCACGTCAGCCCATCTACTCGAGCTTGGTTACCCCGTTTTGCAACTGAACCTCCGCGGCGCGGGAGAGAGTCGTCCGCTCTGTCGAGCCCAGTATCACGCGGGCCGGAGCCGCGACCTGCACGATGCCCTCAGTGGCTTGCCGACAGACTTCGTGCGAAACGGAATCGCGGTTGTCGGCTATTCGCTAGGCGCAAACATGGTGCTGAAATACGCCGCGGAACATGGCGCGGAACACGGCGGCCTAAGGGCAGCGATCTCGATCTCGGCGCCCATCGACCTTCAAGCTTCGTCGCTTCGATTCTTGGATACGCGCAACCGCTTCTACCATACGCACCTCCTCGACAGCATGAAAAAAGAAATGCTCTCGACGCCAGGCGGAATCAGTGCGGACGAACAGACGACACTTAACGGCATCCGAACAATTTATGAGTTCGACGAGCACGTCGTCGCTCCGCGAAATGGCTTTAACGGTGCGACGGACTACTACGATCAAAATCACGCGAGGCAATTCCTCGGCGAGATCCAAGTTCCGACGCTCCTCATGCATGCGCTCGATGATCCGTGGATTCCTGCGACCATGTACACCGACTACGCATGGTCAAAGACGCCGCAGCTCAAAGCGTTGCTGCCGCGAGGCGGCGGCCACGTCGGCTTCCATGCACGAGGAGAGCGATTGCCGTGGCATGATCGATGTCTCGGAATCTTCCTCGATCGAGTTTGAGCGCCATACATAAAAGGATGCTCGCCCGGACGGCCGTCGAGGATCCTACAACCACCGCGACAGCTCTAAGACTCGCGCCCCGTCCTAGGATACGGCGCCGGGCCCACGAAGGGCCGCGGGAAGTGGCCCGTGTGCCATTGCTTCGCGGTTTCGCGGCGAATGATCTTCCAGTCGTCGCCGACGCGGACGAGATCGTCCTGATAGCGGAGCCCCAGCACCAGGTGGTCGAGTGGGCTGTCCTGCGCCTCCATGTGATAACCGACGACCCAGCTCTCGACGAATCCTTCGTCGCCTTTGATCTCGATGTATTGGTTGCCGACGAAATGCATCGACGCATCCCAGGCGTGCAAAGCCTCTTCCATTCCGTCCAAATATTCGTCGAGCTGGCCCGACTCCGCGGTCCCGACGCAGACACAGTCCGGATGAAAAACGGTACGCACAAGATCGAAGTCAATGGAATCGACGCCGTAGGCATAGCGGCGGTAGAGGTTTTTGATGACCTCGCGATCACGAAGCCAGCGGACAGTCGCGACGTGGTCGTCGGCCGGGGGCGCAGGACATTCCCGGAACTTCATGACGCGTCGCTTCTCGTTGCGGATGTCCTTATCGCTCATCGTTTTCTCCTGGTGGCTGGCACTTCTTGGTCATTAGTCCGTCTAGACGCGCGCTCGCACGAGATCGCAGCGGCCCTCACGACCCAAAGTCCAGTTCGTCGCGATTAGGCGTCTTCATCATCTCGTAGAGCTCGGCCGTCTCGTGCGGCGTATTCACGACCAGTCTGCCGTCCGCGTCTACATAGTAGTTCCGCTCTACGGAGCGCGCGTCCTTAATAAAGGCCAACTCCGACCCCACAGCGTCGAGCTGTGCGTTGTAGGTCTCGAATGCCTCCTCTTTGACTGCCACCTGCGCATGCCCCTCTTCGAACATAGTGTCGAGACACTGCGCGATGAAGGCTGCCCAGATCTGGAACCACGAAGGGAGCGAAACGCCGCCGGAGACGGGTTGGGAGTTCGGTCCGTACATGATGAACAAATTGGGGAACTGCGGGACCATCATGCCTAAATAGGCACGCGGGCTCTTCGGCCCCCAGTAGTCCCGGAGGTTCACGCCCTTTTCGCCGCGATACTCAGCAGGCCACAGGAATTTATCGACCTCGAAGCCCGTCGCAAAAACGATCAGATCGACCTCGTGATGCTTTCCGTCTAAAGTCTCGATCCCGTTCTTCGTGAGTCGCTCGATTCCCGACGTCACGAGATCGACGTTGTCGCGGGTGAGCGACTTGTACCAATTATTGTCGACGACGGGCCGACGGACCATTGGGGCGTAGTCGGGAACCAGCTTCTCGAGCAGGTCCGGACGGTCGCCGACCTGCTCCTTGATGTAGCCGACCAGGAACTCACGTAGATCTTCGCTCTTCTTTGTTATGTGCCCGCCCTTCTTTTCCCACTCGGGATCCGGGACTAGAAAGTCCTCGTGCCAAGTCATCAGGCCGATGATTGAGGTGTAGCGGCTCCAGTTCCAATACCCGGGAAGATGATCGAGCAGCCATCGCACCTCGGGCTCCACCGGTCGACCGTAATTGGGCCTGGGGGCGATCCACTGGGGCGTGCGCTGAAAGACACTCAGGTGTTCAGCTTTCTCGGCCACCGGCGCCATGAGCTGCACGCCGGTCGATCCGTTCCCGATGACGGCCACGCGCTTGCCCTGCACGTCGAGTTCGCTCGTCCACTGGGTTGGGTGAACGATCGTGCCCTCGAACTCGTCGATCCCGTCGATGTCCGGAAGCTTGGTCTTAGCGAAGACCCCCGCCGCGCTGACAACCATATTCACGTCTCGCTCGACACGCTCACCGTCGGGTCCCTGGAACGTTAGGTGCCATGTCAAACTCTCATCGTCGAAGCGCGCATCCTCGAGATCGTGGCCGAGGCGGGTGTGTTCGTGGACGCCGTACTTCTTTGAAATGAACTCGAGGTAGGTCCGAACCTCCTCACCTCGTGCGAAGTACTCACTCCAAGGATACTCGTCCTCGAAGCTGAACTCGTATGTGATGCTAAGCGTATCGACGCGGATGTCCGGGTACTTATGAATACTCCACGTGCCGCCGATTTCGCTGCGCCGATCGTAGAGGACATACGGAATTCCAAGTCGTTCGAGCTGCACAGCCATGGAGATTCCGGCCGGGCCCGCTCCTATGATCGCAACTTCAAAGCCTTCCGGAACCGGAGCGGCGTCTTCCGAGCGCTCGTGCTGAAACGGGAAAGGCGTGAACGCGAGAAATTTCCGTCGGATCTCGAAATGCTCATCCCGTGTCGGAACGCCTAACACGAGATCCATCAGTTTGCGGAGCTCTTCATCCGAAGGAATCCGCCGCTGAAAACCATCGATCTGGGCGTCCAACAGCAGGACTGCCCGATCGGCCAGGCGGGCGCGATCCGCGTCGTCGAGTGTCGCGACCGGACCGAACTCGGCCAACTCGGTATCCCCCGTCGCCTGGAAGAGCGCCACGCGCAGCGCGGCCAGGTCGGAGGCTTCCACGGCCCGCCGGATGTAAGCAGTATCTACGTTCTCGTCCATTGTCTTTGTCCTCCATGGATGGCGAGGGACTCGCCCGGAGTGGAGACTTTGCACGTTTCCTCCACCCCGCGTCTATTGCAATGGCAATAATCCCGCTTCAATAGTACCGATCCTACCATCGTGCCCAGACCTACTCGACGACCTCCGCACCTTGGTGCCCGAGTACGACAGTCGTTTCAAACGGAATCGTGCTGTTCATGACGCTGAGGTCGCTGTGGCAGACTCCAGAGTGGACGATTCGGACGGAGCACCCCTCGCGTTTGGCGCGCGAACTTCGAGTCCGTCCCGCAACTCACAGCTCGTTTACGTAAATGAAGCTCCCCTTCATCAAACTCTCATCTGAGCCTGTGTTTACTTCTTGTAATGCAAACGTAAAATTCGTAAATGCCATCGGATAATCACAAATCTCCGCTCCGAGACACCCCCGCCTACTGCCGCATCCTAGCTTCCGCCGAAGATTGCTGGCTTCCTACAGTGCCTCCTGTTCGGAATCTGCCGGAAAGAAAGTGATTCCAAAATAATGCCAACCAAACGACGGAAGCGAATGCGATGAAGCCTTCTAAACCGGACTCTAAACATTCCCTCGACCTGGACTCTGATCTCGGCGCAGTGCGCGAGAAGTACAAACAGGAGCGCGATAAGCGGATGCGCACAGACGGCTCGTCGCAATATCGCGAGCTTGGAACCGAAGCCACTCTGAACAACATCGATCCCTATGTGGAGCCGGGCTTCACGAGAGCGCCGATCGAAGAAGAAACCGAGGTCGTCATCATAGGCGGCGGATTCGGCGGTCTATTAATGAGCGCCCGACTCCGTGAGGCCGGAATCGAAGATTTTCGAATCATCGAAGCTGCCGGAGATTTCGGCGGCACCTGGTATTGGAATCGCTATCCAGGGGTCCAATGCGACGTAGAATCGTATGTCTACATGCCGCTGCTCGAGGAACTCGGAACCATACCCACCGAAAAATACGCTCACGGGCCCGAGATATTTGCGCACGCACAAGCGATCGGCCGTCACTACGACCTCTACAAGAACACCTCCTTTCAGACGCAAGTAGGCGCGCTCGAATGGGATAATGGCGCCGAGCGTTGGAGCGTCAGCACGGACCGGAACGATCGTATCCGTGCCCGCTTCGTATGCATGGCCACGGGCCCCTATTCGAAGCCGAAACTGCCAGGCATTCAGGGATTAGACGAATTCGCCGGGGACACCTTCCACACGAGCCGCTGGAACTATGACTGCACCGGCGGTGACACGACAGGTGGCCTAACAAAACTTGCGGGCAAACGCGTCGGTGTGATCGGAACCGGCGCGACCGCTATCCAATGCGTTCCGCATCTTGGGCGGGATGCGGGGGAAGTTTTTGTCTTCCAGCGCACGCCCTCCTCCGTCGACATCCGCGACAACGCACCGACGGACCCAGAGTTTTCAAAAACGCTCGAGCCTGGCTGGCAACAGAGGCGGATGAACAACTTCAACATCTTGATGGACGGAAACCCACAAGAAGAAGATCTCGTCGGCGACCGCTGGACCGAACTCACGCTCGGCTTCCACGAAGTTCTTTCCGCGCATCCTAACGCCGCAGACCTAACCTCTGAAGAGATCGCGCTCATTGCGGAGGCCGTCGACCTTAAGAAGATGGAACGCGTCCGGGGACGCATTGACGAGGTCGTCGAGGACCCCGCGACGGCAGAGGCCCTCAAGCCCTGGTACCGCTACCTCTGCAAGCGCCCCTGCTTCCATGATGAGTATCTGTCGACGTTTAATCGGCCGAACGTCACGCTCGTAGACACCGACGGAAAAGGCGTCGATAAAATCACCCCGCACGCCGTCGTGGCCAACGGCCGTGAGTACGAAGTGGACTGCCTCATCTTCGCCACCGGGTTCGACATCAACTCGAACTACACCCAACGTGCGGGCTACGAAATTGTGGGACGCGCGGGCCAGAAGCTCAGCGAGAAGTGGGGCGACCGTTCATCCACGTTCCAGAGTTTTTTCACTCGCGGATTCCCCAACTGCTTCTTCATGATGGGATTCCAGAGCGGGCTCACTCCCAATATTCCTCACACCATCAACGAACAGAGCCAACACCTTGCCTACGTGATTCGAGAGACGCTGGACCGTGGCGCCACGACCGTCGAACCAAGCCAAAAAGCCGAAGACGCTTGGGGCGCCGAAATCGACAAAGGCAGCAGCTTCTTGGAGATTCAGGCGACTTGCACGCCCGGCTACTTCAACGACGAAGGCAAGGTCGGCGAAACCGAGGGCTGGTTGGCAGGTTTTTATCCGGAAGGCTCCGAAGCGTTCTTCGCCCTGCTCCGTGCTTGGCGAGCGAGGGGCAAACTTGAAGGACTCGAGCTTTCCTGATCGGCGAGGCACTCGCTTAGTCGAGT
>Ga0115003_10004924_pt1 | contig 10157 bp, 5 predicted proteins | sample ArcticOcean_MG_C_7_FD_88736 | JGI IMG/M metagenome (GOLD analysis project Ga0115003, IMG submission 88736) | Marine microbial communities from western Arctic Ocean - ArcticOcean_MG_CB11_88 | ecosystem: Environmental > Aquatic > Marine > Oceanic | place: Arctic Ocean: Canada Basin | collected... | reverse complement strand
TCTTAAAATGTTGCCTCTCCTCCTGCTCGCGTCTTAAAATCGAAGCTCTCTCGGGAGATACAAACAAACACTAACAACAACAACAACAACAACAACTACTACTACTACTATTATCAAACGTATAATAATATAAAACGAGGAAAGAAAGATTAAGAAAAAGTGAATAACGAGTAATAATGTCGTCGGCCGCGAAGGCGGTTTCGCTCAAGTGTAACGTCTGCGGCCTTCTTTTGAAAAGCGTGGAGGAGTGTCAAACACATGGGGAGATGACCGGCCACGCTGATTTTGCAGAGTCAACGGAAACAATAAAAACGATGAAGTGTCGAGAGTGCGGGAAACGATGCAGAAACCTAGAGGAACAGAAATTGCACGCGAACTTCAACGAAGGTCACAGCGTGTTCGTTCCGTGCGAAGAGAGCGACAACGTGGTACAAACGGCCAAGGAGTTTCGAAAGATGGAGAACGACATGCGCGAAGACGCCGGGTTGCCTCTCAAGAAGAAAAGCTCAAGTAAAGACGACGACGTCATGATCATCGACGATGACGACGACGACGACGACGACGACGAAAAAGTTGAGCCAGAAGTTTCGAAAAAGATGGTTGAAAAGTTAAAGGAGCTGGGATTTGCGCACAATCGATGCGTGCGCGTTTTATTCGCGACGCAGTCGGATTCAGTCGAGCAGTGCGTGCAATGGCTCGCCGAACACCAAGACGACCAAAGAATGGACGAACAACTGCTCGTTTCGAAGAAGAAAGCCGCGGCAGCGGTGAAGAAAAAACTTTCGAAAGAAGAAGCGCGCGTGGCTGCGGAGAAACTTCGCTTAGACGTCGCCGAAAAGAAAAAGAAGGAAGAAGCAGAGTTGGAAAAAGTGCGAGAAAAAGAACGCATACGATCGGGAAAGGAACTCTTAGAGGCGAAAAAGAAAGAAGAAGCGCTGCAGTTCAAACGAAACGCAGAGCTGCGACGAATAGAAAAACAAGAAGAAGAGAAAGCTCGTGAGAAAATTAGAGTGAAACTCGAGGAAGATAAGAAAGAGAGACGAAGGAAACTCGGTTTGCCGGAAGAGTTGACGCCGGAGGAAATCGAGCGAGAGAAGAAACGAAACGAAGAAAAGGCGCGAAAGGTGAAAGAGGAGGTGGAAAGAAAAGAAAAGCAAGGCGTGGGAGTCGTGCGCCCCGTGCAGCTCGCGGAGAATTTGCGAAAAAACCTCGTCGACGTGAAGAAGAAGCACAACGATACCGATCCCGCTGGCGTGGAAAGGTGCTACAAAACGCTGTTAGCTTATCTAGGTAACATCGCGAAAAATTTTGAATGCGAACCGAGCGACGAGGCGTACGAAAAATACAGAACACTCAAAGTAAACGGCAAAGCTTTTTCGGAAAGAGTGAAAGCGTTCGATGGCGACGTGTTTTTGAAAACGTGCGGCTTTTGCGAGCAGAAGAACGACGCCGGCGAAGACGTTTTGCATTTGCCAAAGGAAAAAATATCGCTCGCGGAACTCCAACAGGCTGGAATAGAAATCGATAACGCCTTGAAGAACCCATTCTTTGGAGTTTTGTAAATACTTTACGAAAATAGGATTTAGCGCAAATGTTATTACTACACATACAACTTGGTTGTAGATGGTCCTCGCGCGTGTAATAAACTCGCACTTTTGAAAACTCGAAAAACAAATTAAAAATACACGAACACAAAAGACGTCAAAATATCGCTGCTGCTTCCTGCGTCCTGTGAGCGCGTCGCGACGAACCTACTTGAACGTTCCAAAGGAGACACTGAAGACGCGCGATGGATAATAATGAAGCGCCTGTTATTAAAACAACCGAAGAAGTGAGCATTAAGCCGGTATGTGCGACCGTCAAGGAGAGAAGGATTCTCGTTCCTATCGATATCGCTTCTCACCAGCACTCGAAGATATCAACAGAGTTTGTGTTAAAGCATTCGATCAAGCCGAAGGAAAGCAGTATTCATTTCTTGACGATTATACCGAGGAAAGAAGTGAGCGAGTACTCGAGCACTTTGTCACAGAACGCCTCGCGTTGCAAAGCAGCTGAACTCTCGATAGAAAAATGGTTCGCTGATCTCTGTAAGAAAAATGAAGTCGCTTTCACGGTCGAAGCAGTGGAGTTGGCAAAGATGTCGAATAAAACAATATCGTCAATCATTTGCGAACGATGCCTTCGTTTCTCGGGGAAAGTATACACTCTCGTCGCGTTGGCTGCGCACAACAGAAGCGGCATTGCAGAATTCTTTCTCGGAAGTGTTTGCAAATATGTCGTCGCAAACGCGTGCATCCCCATATGCGTCATCAACACAGCTCCACAAATAAAAGAAACGGCTTGAAGTGCATGTGCGTGTGTGTGTGTGTGTGGTTGTAATAAGTAAGCGTGCTAGTTTTCGAGTGAGACAAAGTTTTGAAGCTACTTACTATTGAGTACACAATTCTAATTACTATCATCTTCCTCGATGCGGAATTCCGGCGCTTTATCGCTACCCGATATGAAATACCACGCAAAGCTCGGCAGTCTTAATACGCTTGGTCTCTCCCGCTTCTTCGCGACGACGACTGCAACTTTCTTCGTTACAGATGTTTTCTCGCTTATCTTTTCTGCTCTCTCAGTACCGCTATGGACTTTATCGTTCCTTGCTAATTCCACGTCTTGACCGGTGTTACTACTATCTTGCTCGAGAAGAAATCGTCGTCTCAACTTCTCGTTCTCGCGTCTTATCTCTTCATTCTCAGTCCGCAATTTCTCCACAATCTTCACCGCCGCGTCCTTTTGTCTCTCAGCTTCCTCCATTTTCTTGTGCAACTCTCTATCTCGCATCTCCGCGTTCTTCTTCATGAGACTTGCGAGTTCTAATTCCTCTTTTACCGCTCGTGGAGACATCATCATTTGGTGTTGATGTTCGTGGCGGTGTTCTTCATTCCCTCGCGTGTCGTTTGTATCTGGCGCAGAATCCTTTCCCTTTCCCTTCTCTTGCTCTCTCTGGTTATGCATATCTTCCAGTTTAGTTTCCAAGAGCGCATGTTTCGTTTTTAATTCAGTATTTTCTTCTCGAAGACGATTTAATTCAACCTTTGTCGCACTCAAATCGGCAAACATCACCAGCACCTTGTCTTCGGCTTTCTCCAACGCTTCCTTCATGACGCGTATTCGTTCTGTTTCTACATTTGTCATTTCCTCGTTTTCGTTCGCCTTTTCTTCACCGCTATTCGCGTTACTCTTTCTACTCTCTTTCACTAGTTGTAACGCATCCGCGAGCTTTTGTTTGGTTGCGTGTAACTCTGTTAAGGCAAACTTCCCATTCGTCGCCTCTCGTCGCTCTCTTTCAATCGCCACTTCTGCTCTTTGCAATCGCTCCGACAAGTCCTCGCACGCTTCAGCAATCAGTTTTGGACGCTCAATATCTATTTCTTTCCGTACTTGTTCATTCAATCGCTCGTTCTCCTCTTCCAGGGAGGCGAGTTCGCTTATGCTGTCTGCGAGTGCCGAGCGCAGGTCTCTATTCGTTTCCAAAAGAAGCGTCGTGGACGCCTGCGTAGTCGTTTGTGTTCTTTGCGAATGTATTGGATCTGCCGCTATTAGACTCTCGATTTTAATAATTTTGGTCCCCACGCTCGCTTGCGACGGTGAAGGTGAAGTAACCGCAGTTGTTGTTGATGTTGTCGCATTTTCTTCTGCCTCGTGAATAAAATGCAACTTTTTTTCAGTGACTTCATCTCGTTCTTCTTCTATCTCTGCTTCGGCTGGTATTGAATCGGTTGACTTTGTCTCATTTAGTGTTGATTTCGGGACCACTTTCTTTGCTGGCGTAGGCGTTGGTGAGAGTATAGGAGATGGAAACGGCGAGTTTGTTATTACTTCGACAGACTTTTGAATTTCGTTTTGACGAGTGAAGTGGTCCTCAATAAATTTCGGTGTTTCTGGTGTGTCCACCAAAGCCGCGTCATTAGAAGTTTGGCGAGCGGCACTTTGCGGAGTGTTATTGTTGTTGTTGTTGTTGTTGTTGTTGTTGTTGTTCTGATTCGAGTTCTTCTTTTTCTTTTTCTTACCACTCCCCATCGCTGTCGCGTTACGTTACGTTGTGAGCAACTTTTCGGAGGCTTTTTGTTCTGTCAGTTGTGTTTGTTCCAAAAAACAAAAAAGTTTGGCTTGATTTTGAATTTTTTGCGACAGCCGGCCAGACAGACACACAGAGTTTTCAAAAATTCAGCGCGCTCTGTGGAGTGCTTTTAGAAAGATGGAGACTCAGGGGTCCTTTTTTAACGGCGCGGAGCCTTCTCCTCCTCTTCCTGATGCAACGAAAGAAGAGGAGAAAGAAGAGACGCGAGAAGGAGAAGGAGGAGAAGAAGAGCAGCAACAACGACTGGAAGAAGAAGATTTCCCCGGGGAGGAGGAAAAGAAGGAAAGAAGTGCGCTCGGTGAAATGAACAAAGAGGAAGAAGGAGAAGACGAAGAAGCACCGACGACGACGACAACAGAAACAGACGTGAAGAAGGCGAAGAAAAAGAAGAAAGGGAAGAAAGCAGTCTTCAACCAGGTTTCGCCGTTCGTGCGAAACGTCGTGAACCTTTTGCGGCAAGCCGAATCGACGGAACCGTACTTCACCACGCCGACGTGGAGGAGAACGCCGTTCGAACCGATTCCTTACAAAGCCTTAAAGAAGTACGAACCGGCGCCGGATATGCCGGAACTGGACGCGAAATATATCGAAGAAAAGTTAAACACGTCTTTACCACCCGGGTGGACGGACATTCCGCCGATTCCGAAGGAGTTCCAGGACGTGTTAGACGCGCACCGACAAAATCGTGTTCCACTATGTCCATCACAAAAGTCATCGGCGAAAGAGGAGACGATTAATGGTACGCACGATTATTGCAACACGAACGGGGCTATCAACGGTACGACCGATGTTGAAAAGCCGCAAACGCTTAGCTTTGAAGTGTTACCGGCGTGGGCGAAGTGGGCGCGACCAGATGTTTCGAATCACGTGCCCTTGAAACTGGGCGAAGATATCGAGATTCGGCATTTATGGGGTATGGACTGTTACACTCGCGCGGCGGTTCTGGCGGCAGTTTCGCAAGCAGAAGGATATCAGGGACCAGAAAATATCAAGAAACGAGAAAAGTTTTTGACGAAAAAGCTCATGCCAAAGGTGCACGCGTTACGTGAAGAAGGTTGGGACATGGAGAAAGCTGCGCAAAATCTCGCGGAAGACTCGGAGAGAGAACGGGATGTGGAAACAAAAGGTGCGGCAGAGTGTTTGATTCGTGCAATTAAAGAGATTGACGAAGCCGAAGTGCACACAAAAGACGGGAAGAGATCTGCGAAAGATCCGCAACAAACGGGCGAACAAGCGCAGCAGCTCACAAGCGCTGCTTCAAAATCAGGTCGAACTACCAGGAGCGGGAACAATGAAGTCATTACCACATCAACTACTGCTACCGATATTAACAACAGCGGTTTCGAAGAAAGTGTATTGCCGGCTGAAGAGGGACCTACCGATGGAATCGATGTGGAGCGAACTCAAACGAACGATGCGGCGACGGCAATGGACGTCGACGAGAACGTCGACATTGTTTCCGCTAAAAATAGAGCGGAAGTGAAGAACGAAGAAGAAGGAAAAGAAGGCATAGTCAAAGTAGAAGAAGAAGGAGAAGGAGAAGAGATCGATCCGCGAACTTTGCGGCGGCATTATCGATTGCATCCAAAAGGCGTAGGTGTGGTTTGTATCCGTAAAGAAGGTTTACAACCGAGTATGTTTGTTAATCATTATCTCGGCGAGATGTATTCTCCCTGGCGATGGTACGAACGTTGCGACGCGATGAAGAAGCGCAATCCCAATCAAGAGCTTCCCTCGTTTTTTAATATCACTTTGGAGAGACCGAAAGATGACGTTCGAGGTAAAGATACGGTATTCGTAGAAGCCATGCATGAATGCGAATTTGCCTCTCGAATGTCACATTCTTGTGCGGGGAATTGTCAAACCACGGTAATTTCGCACGAAGGGAAACTTTCAATCGGAGTTTATACCAACTCCAAGATCGAATGCGGCGAAGAGTTGTGCTGGGATTATTCGTGTGTGACGGAAAGCGAGAAAGAATTTCGAGCGGCTATTTGTTTGTGTTCGAGTCCTAACTGCCGTGGCTCGTTTCTTTCTTACGCGGGGAGTTCCACGTTTACCGCGGTGATGAACGAGAAGCACAACTTCTTGCATCGAAACGCTATGCTCTGTCGAGCGTGCTCGGAACCGCTGACTGATGAAGATTTAGCTCTCCTCTCTGATTATGGCATTCGAGATTCCGCATTGAATACCCTCTCGGGTGAAAGAGCACCAGATTGGCTCGTAAAGTGGGCATCTTTGATTTTGCGATATGTGCAATTGGAGGAGAAATTACTTCCCGAGGCGCTGTGCAATCTGCCCATGCAAAAGGGAGTGAAGTATAATCTAGAAGGCGCAAAGGCTGAAACCCACGGTGTCGTCGCAACGCGATTACAGAATATTGTCGTAACACTCGACAAGATCAAGTACTTCTTGAGACAACCTGGGCAGTCCGATAAACCTTTCATGCGGGAAGCTACTGAGGCGGATATTATCGAACATTTGTGGACAGGTTCAGAATCGATTCTCGTGCGCGCGATTGGCGCACTCTCGAAAGCGTGCGGTATACTGAAGAATGTACCTCGAAGAAAGGGTTCGCGAGACACTAGGGCTGCCGTCGTGGAAACGAGCACTGCTCCTGCGGAAGTATTACCACCGAAAGTTGAGGAGATGGACGCGAATCTTACGTTAACTACCACGGAGGAGCCGATGAAAGAAGAAAAAACCGAAGAAGAAGAGGCACAGAAAGAAGCGAGCCAGGGAGAAAGAATATCAGATGAAATTGTGGCGACGACGGCGGCGGGGACGACAACGACGACAACGACGACGGCAACTCTCACAATCGCGACTGTAACAGAAGAAGGAGAAAGAGAGAATGATTTTGCTCCAACTGTAACAGAAGAGATCACGAAAGAACAAAATTCTGGCCCAGTGGATGACTCAACCGCGGATGACCACGCGATTGCTATGGCGTTATCGGAAGGATACGATCTCCCTCCTTTGAAAAAAATAAATATGAATCAGGCATCCACACTGGCTGCTGTTCCGTCATCAGTTGGACAAGATGAAGTTCCAAACACCATCTCTGCGAAGAAGATAAAGGAGAAGAAAACGACCCGGACTTTTACGGGTAATCCAACACAGGTTCTTGACGACATCATCGCAAAATCGAAAATGACGCCGTCGACGGCGAGCGAAGCCAAAGAATGGCTCGCTGAAGTATCGGATTCCATTCGAAACTTGGGTATCGAACACTGCGCGTGCGCGGATCTTCTACTCATGTACGCGCGTACTCAGCGATGGTTCACGCCTGAAAAGTTTGTCGGCTTCATGTCCCCTCCCGTGCAGCTTCGCGAACACGATCCAGGATGTAAACAAACGGCGAGCAAAATTTCTATTCACGTAAAAAATACACTTACGAAAAAGTATCAGCCGCATTACCCGTGGGGTCAAATGTGCTCGTGGTTTAAACAAACAATTTACGACCCGACTGCGTCTCTTTCCGCCGACAGACGAGGTACTCTGTCGTTGCCAGATGTAGAATCTGCGTACAACAACGGCGGCGCCTACGTGAAAACGGATCGAAAACAATTGTTCCGAATTTTGCGAGAAAACGCGTCGAGAAATTGGCCGACAACAATGCAGTGGAGTTTTAAAAACTACGCCAAAATGTATGGGTCACCGTGGTTTGACGACGCTTTACAAGAAACGCAAGCGGATTTTGCTGCTTTGAAAAAAGGACAGGAGCAGGACATGGGGATGCGCGAGACCAAAGAACAGACGTTTGGATTTTTAGACGAGGTCGAAGGATTGATGTCAACTGGTACGACATCCTCTGTTGGTTTCGCGAGAACATTTCGGAAGAAGAAGCGCGGTAAAACTAGTGCAGGAATAGGGAAGCATAAGAAGGAAACGGCGTCGGTGGCGAAGCCGGGGGCGCAACCGAAACAGCCTGGTCAGAACAACAAGAAGAAGAGATCTTTAAACCATTTGTACGCGAAAGGCCCAGATGGCAAAGCGTTTAAATGTGGCACTTGCAGGACTTGCATGAACCCTAAGCTGAAGAAACGGTGCATAAACACGCCGCTTTTGGAAGACGTTGATGTCGGTGATGTCAAAGTGGAAGATTTAGCACCAGGAGCCGTGGTGTATGGGACGACAATTGACTCTTTGATCACGATGCTGTGTTTAAAATGCCAAAGCGGCGATGACGAAGAGAAAATGCTCATCTGTGATGGTTGCGACGGGAGTTTGCACACGTATTGCGTCGGATTAGATGAGATTCCCTCGTGTGAGCATTGGTTTTGCGATGCTTGCGCCGGAGGCCCGAAAGAAAAGGCGTTCTATGAACGCAAGCGCACCGCGATATTACAGACGAAAGGACTTTTACCTATTCCAAAGAAGGTGGCTGCGGTAACGACAACGACGATAGCACCACCAACAACTGCAGAACCAGCAGCAGCGACACCACCACCACCACCGACAACAACATTGGTAACGCCAATTCTTCCTCTTTGTACCGCCACTTCTGCCGATGCTAGTGTTGGTTTCACTACCGCCTCCGAAGAACCTAAACGCGAGAATGTCGAATAATAGTACTCGTACTTGTTAGGATTGATTTACAAAATATAAAAGGAAAAGCATACGCGCGCATCACAAAAGTACTCACGTCATCGACGCAACGCTTTAACTAACTCTGGGAACCCGGGCATGTCGCACGTTACTATTCCTTTCCGAATCGCGAAATCAATAATGACGAGAACACAGTTCGGTTTGAATCGCCCTGGTTCGAACGCGATGATTTCGCACACTCGCTCAAGCGGAAGTAATTCAAACGACTCGACCTCACCATCAACGGGCTTCGGAACGAATGATTCGCCTAGTTCCAAATCGTAACAGAATAATACGTCCCTTTTCACGCACTCCCTGTAAAACATGCGATACGAGACGCACGAAACCGATTTGACATTTTCCTCGGAGTATTTTTCGGGAACCCCAGCTTCTTCAGCGAGCTCTTTTATTGCGCATATTGTCGGAGCCATCCCGGCGGGTAACCCACCCGCACTCAAATGATCAAGCATGCCAGGGAACGTCTGTTTATCTTTTGACCTCGTCCCGACCCAAAGCAATACTTTTGATTCACTATTACCACTATTATTACTATTGACGTACCCATTTACATGTACGCCGAAAGCCTTTATACCTAATAACGATGCCGAGGCACGCTCGACGTTCATGCACACATCACCTTCATCCGAAACGACTGGGAACATTTCACTCCTCCAGCCAGGGATCAAAGAAAGTTCTCTCATCTTTTCAAATACTTCAGCAACTACGCGTGTCTTTTCCTCAGAGCTTGCGTATCTATTCTCACTATCGAAGCAAACAACGCCCTTCTCACTTTTGCTAAATAAAGCTTATCCGTCCGCTGCTTCCAATTTGCCGTGTTTTATAAGCGCCTCTGCAAAGTCGGGTCGCACGTGACCGACGTGCGAACCGCTCACTAGTAAATCAATAAACTTGTTCGAAGATAAATCCTCTTCCGTCACATCGTTGCATGATTCCACAGCCTCTCTCAATCCACGCATTAGAGCTGCGCTTTTATCATTCTTCCATGACGGGGATGGAAGACTTTCCGCTGACGGAGAAAGTGTCATCGTCCTATCTCTCCTCGCTCGATTTCTTTCTTTCCCAGCGAAAGATAATCTTGATACTCTATTCGCAAATAATGTGCGCGGTAGAGATGCGAGTCTGCTCATAAATACAATAGACAGAGATACGCGTTTTTGAGAAGCTGAATTCTTTGGAGCATATCCCCTACTTTTTTGTTCCTCCTTCAACGTTGCATGCACAATAAGGTATAAGAAACGACTTCTTCTGTTTCTTGAGCTTATTCAAACTAAAACAGACTGTGCATATTTAAATGGAGTTCTCTTCCGCAACATTATCATCGACAGTTTCATTCGAGAACGCGACGGTTATTTTCCCTTGCGTGACGCACGGCAACGTCGGACAACTCGCGGCTGATTTGTTGATTTTCAATCTGAAG
>Ga0115003_10004923_pt1 | contig 10157 bp, 10 predicted proteins | sample ArcticOcean_MG_C_7_FD_88736 | JGI IMG/M metagenome (GOLD analysis project Ga0115003, IMG submission 88736) | Marine microbial communities from western Arctic Ocean - ArcticOcean_MG_CB11_88 | ecosystem: Environmental > Aquatic > Marine > Oceanic | place: Arctic Ocean: Canada Basin | collected... | reverse complement strand
ATTGTACAAAGATGAGACAACTACCGGCCCTAAAGGTAGGCTGGATTAATCGGTTGGTGTTGCGATAAATAGAGATGGTAGCTACGGGCGGACTTGAACCGCCGACCCCAGCATTATGAATGCTGTGCTCTAACCAGCTGAGCTACGTAGCTATAAAGTGCAGATACCCTGTAATAGGGGCGCGCATTTTGGCTACAGACGGGGTATTTGTCAATAGCTTCGGGCGCCTTTGGTAACAAAGCTGTAACTCGACCGCTTGTGACTTCCATCACACTTTTATTAAATCCAGGTCTCGATTTTCTGTAGTGTTAGGTGTGTCATTAAATTTCCCAAGAAATTTCGCATAATTAACCCAGCCTCTGGCCGGGCTATGTCAAAACTGTCTGGACCAACATGGTTTGCTATTGCTTAAGCCAGGATGTCCAGAAGTCTCTGTGTTTTATAATAGATGTTGGTCTTAAATACAGGCGGCAGTGGCGATATATATCGGTCAGAGGTCTTTTTATGCGCTTCCTAAATAAGCCTGCTTTTCCCTGCTTCCCCGCTCCTCGACAACCAACCGCCCCGGTAACTGAGGGGATAAATTCTGCCGTCTAAATCGTCGGAGATAGAGAAATCGCCGATGCTATCTTCGGCAATATCCACAGGTATGCCGATAAAGCCCTTGGTACTTAAATAGCCACCCATGAAATCGCTGCTGTGGATCTCTGAATGCTCGTTCCAGTGTAAGGCTATGTCTTTGCATGCCTCTAAGTTTGAACGGTTCCAGAAGCCGTGTAGGGCCGCTAACGCGCTGTGGTTGAACTGCTCTGGCAGACCTAAGAGGTCGGGGCGCTTGAAGCTAGCTTGGATTAGGCTTGCTCAGGGACGTCAGCATAGATCCACTGACCACCAAGGCAGCGCCGCACAGCGTTAATACTGTTATGGGTTCTAGGACAAGTCCGGGTATGGGGATTAAATGCACAGTGGTGACGGTGATCAATGGCGTCAGCGCTAAGATGGCGCTGACCTTTGATGCTTCGATATGGGCCATAGCCTCGGCAAAGCTACCGTAGGCAATCAAGGTGTTCACGCCGCAAAAGGCCAGTAGTGCCCACTGTAGTTTGCTGAGTTGGGGCAGTATGGTGAAGTCGGAAAAGGGCAGAAATGCCAATGTGCCTATCCAATAAAATATCACCATGGTTTCTTGAGAGCTAAATTGTTGCAATAAGAACTTCTGCATGATGGCATAAGCTGTCCATACCAATGCGGCTACAAACACCAGCATAATGCCAATGCCATAGGCATTTACAGCGACAAAGACATCGTAAAAGCGCGGGTAGAAAAACAGCCCTAGACCGCTGACAAAAACGAAAAATCCGAGCCATTGGCGCTTCGAGAGGCGCTCGCCAAACAGCCAGACTCCACTGAGTAAGAGCAGCATGGGGGCGGCTTGAATAACCAACTGGGCAGCCTCTGCGGTGGTTCGCGCCAGACCATTGATATACAGCGCATAATTTGTCGCCAGTAACAGTCCAGTTCCTAGTACTTTAAAAAACAGTCGCGGGGATTGCAGGCGGCTGAACAGTGACAGTCCGCTGGAATGGCGTTTGCGAAGAAGGATATAGGGGGTGAGCAGCAGTGCTGCCAGTGCAAAGCGGAAAAATGTGGTGGTGATCGGGTCGAGGGTCTCCATTACACCTTTGAGTGCAATGGGCAGTACGCCCCATAGAATAGCAGTTGTCAGGGCTAGGAGAAGTCCAAACTTCCAGCGCCCTGAGACCATGCTCACAATGCTCTAGACATTAAAGCGGAAGTGAATAACGTCGCCGTCCTTAACGATGTACTCTTTGCCTTCGAGACGCCATTTACCGGCATCCTTTGCTCCCTGCTCGCCATTGCCGGCGATATAGTCGTCGTAGCCAATAATTTCAGCACGGATAAAGCCTTTCTCAAAGTCGGTGTGAATTTTACCGGCACTCTGTGGCGCGGTGGCGCCGACAGGGATGGTCCAGGCGCGAACTTCCTGAACGCCTGCGGTAAAGTAAGTCTGCAAGTTGAGCAAGTTGTAGCCGGCGCGAATAACGCGGTTGAGACCTGGCTCCTGCATGCCCATCTCTTCAAGGAACTCAGCTTTTTCGTCGTCTTCCAATTCGCTGATTTCGGCTTCAAGTTTATTACAGATCGGCACTACCACTGAACCTTCAGCTTCGGCTATAGCCATCACGGTATCAAGATAAGGATTGTTTTCAAAACCCTCTTCGTCAACATTGGCGATATACATGGTTGGCTTTAGTGTCAGCAGGCTGAGTGGTTTGAGAACCAGGAGTTCGTCTTCGGTCAGCTCAAGTGATCGCAGAGGCTTGGCTTCGTTGAGGTGCGGGAGAATTTTCTCTGCTACTGCTTTTAACGCAACCGCGTCCTGGTCTTTGCCTTTGGCGGCTTTTGCGGCTCGCAAAATAGCTTTCTCGACACTGTCGAGGTCGGCCAAAGCCAGTTCGGTATTGATTACATCGATGTCGTCTGCCGGGCTGATGGTGCCCTCAACATGGATCACGTTCTCATCGTCAAAGCAGCGCACCACGTGAGCGATCGCATCGGTTTCACGAATAGTACCCAAAAACTTATTGCCCAGGCCTTCACCTTTGGAGGCGCCGGCAACCAGTCCTGCGATATCGACAAATTCCATACTGGTGGGCACGATGCGTTCAGGCTTAACGATCGCCGAGATTAAATCTTGGCGTGGATCGGGAATTGGCACAATGCCGGTATTCGGCTCAATGGTACAAAAGGGGAAATTTTCCGCGCTAATACCGGCTTTGGTCAGTGCGTTAAACAGGGTTGATTTACCCACATTTGGCAAACCGACAATTCCGCAGTTAAAACCCATCTTATAGTCCTTGTGCTAGTGTCTAGCGTTATTGTTGCACAGTATGGAGTACGGTCATGGCGCGTTCCCACTGGCCAGCAATGGCAAGAGGTAGGCTGCGCAAGGCATCATCAATACTGTTAGAAATTAGTTGTTGGTCCGACGGTGAGGCTTTTTTCAGCACATAGTCGGCGACTTGGCGTGCATCCCCTGGATGGCCAATGCCAATTCGCAGACGGGCAAAACTCTTGTTGTTGCCGAGGCTCTGAACAATATCACGCAGACCGTTGTGGCCGCCGTGACCGCCACCTTTTTTAAACCGTGCTGAACCGGGCGCTATGTCGAGCTCATCGTGAACCACCAAGATGGCTTCCACGGGCACTTGATAAAAACGTGCCAGAGCTGCAACTGACTGACCGCTGCGATTCATAAAGGTAGTGGGGATAAGCAATCGAACGTCGCGACCATCAATGTTAATTTTGGCGGTATCACCAAAAAACTTTGACTCGTGTTTCATTGCGACCTGATAGCTTTTAGCAAGTTCCAGAACCAAGTCGGCCCCGGCATTGTGACGCGTCCGGTCATAGTTAGAGCCGGGATTTCCCAGCCCCACGATTAACTCTACGGGCGTTTCCAATGTCAGGGCCTACTCAGGCTGGCAAGTGAAGATTACTCTTCGCTTGCTGATCCATTTTCACTTTCAGGTGCTGCAGGTGCGGTGTCATCTTCGACTGGCGCGGCCTTAGGCTTGTTGATGCTGACGATAGGTAAATCGTGATCAGGACCGTGGCTCAATGCAACACTGGTTACACCTTTAGGGAAGGTGATGTCAGAGATGTGCAAGGTCTGGCCAAGCTCAACTGCTGACATATCAACTTCGATGTACTCAGGCAGATCCTGTGGCAGACAGCTGATGTCGATCTCAGTCATGGTGTGGGCAATAATACCGCCACCGACTTTAACGCCAACACAGACATCTTCATTCGTGTAGTGAATCGGTGCCTTGGTGTTCAGCAGAGTTTTCTTGTTAACGCGGAGAAAATCCATGTGCAAGATAACCGGCTTGATTGGATGACGCTGCACGTCTTTTAGGATTACGTCCTGTGACTTGCCGTCGATATCCAGAGCAATAACGTGTGAGTAAAAGGCTTCGTTCTCGAGCGCTTTGACAACGTCTTTGTGGTTCATGCTAATCTTTGCTGGGGCATTTTTGCCGCCATAAACGATTGCTGGAATTTCTGCAGCCAGACGACGCAGGCGGCGGCTCGCACCTTTCCCTGTATCCTCGCGACCCTTTGCATATAATGTAAAATCAGTAGACATAATAGTCTCCTAGTAATGCCGAATCAGACCGCGACCAGACCTAAAACGGAGTTTTTTGCCTCGAAGGTGAGGCGGTTGTAACAGCGCCTGCTGTTAGTCGAACATGGCGCTGATAGATTCTTCGTTGCTGATGCGACGCACTGACTCACCGAGTAGTTTGCCCAGAGAAAGGGTGCGAATCTTGCCGCACTTTTTAGCATCTTCGCGCAGCGGAATACTGTTGGTAACGACCAATTCATCGAGCTGCGAGCTCTTAATGTTTTCAATAGCACTGCCTGACAATACCGCGTGGGTAGAGTAAGCAACAACCTTAGTTGCGCCATTTTTCTTCAGTGCTTCTGCGGCTTTGCAGAGGGTGCCAGCGGTGTCGACAATATCATCGACCAGCACACAGGTGCGGCCTTCGACTTCACCGATCAGATTCATTACTTCGCTCTGATTGGATGAGGGACGACGCTTATCAATAATCGCTAGATCACAGTCAAGCTGTTTGGCCACTGCTCTGGCGCGAACAACGCCGCCAACATCGGGAGAGACAACCAAAAGATTTTCGTAATTTTGACGCTCGATATCGCCGAGTAAAACCGGCGCACCGTAAACGTTATCAACTGTACAGTTAAAGAAGCCTTGAATCTGCTCTGCGTGAAGGTCAACAGTCAGAACGCGATCGACGCCGGCGTTAGAGAGCATATCGGCAACAACTTTTGCACTGATAGGCACGCGAACTGAGCGGACTCGACGATCTTGGCGGGCATAGCCAAAGTAGGGAACAACTGCGGTGATACGACCGGCAGATGCGCGACGCAGTGCGTCGATCATCAATATCAGTTCCATGAGGTGGCGATTGGTCGGTGCGCAGGTAGGCTGAACTACAAATACGTCATTTCCGCGGACGTTTTCACGAATCTCAATATTGATTTCGCCGTCGGAAAAGAGTGAGACACCTGCATTACCAAGTGGGATTCCCAATGTGCGGGCGATTTCATTCGCCAGTTCCGGGTTTGCGTTCCCGGAGAAGACCATCAATCTTGCCACGTCATTTTTCCTGGTATTCATAATAAGATATGGCTGGGGCGGGAGGATTCGAACCTCCGAATACCGGGATCAAAACCCGATGCCTTAACCACTTGGCGACGCCCCAGTAAAAAAGTCTCTCAATTGCTGATGTACCTGCGAGTGATTGACGCCTCGCGCGACAAATGCACTCCAGTGCTGTGGAACTGCGGCTAAAACCCTGTTGGCTTCGGCCTGCGTTTTCCAGCGGCAAAACACACTTGCTCCAGTTCCTGTCATCATTGGCGTTGCAAAGGTTCTAAGCCACTCCACCACCTCTTTAACCTGTGGGTAGAGCTCTTCAACAATAGCCTGGCAGTCATTCCTGTACTGCTCCTCCGAGAGGGCGCGTATTTTGATCGGAAGGGAGTGCCTTGTCAATTGAGGATTTGAAAATATTTCACCTGTTGACACCTTACAGGGCGGGGTAATGACCAAATACCAGCAATCGGCTATATCAAAGTGGCTTAATTGATCGCCAATGCCCTCGGCAAAGGCACTGCGACCGATCACAAAAACCGGCACATCTGCGCCTAATACAGCGCCCAATTCAGCCAGCTCGGTCAGGGGTAAATCCAGTCGCCATAGGCGATTCAGCGCCAAAAGGGTGGTCGCCGCATTGCTGCTGCCACCGCCGAGACCGGCACCCATTGGCAGCTTTTTATCGACGACAATCTCACAGCCCATTTTAGAGCCGGTTTTTTCTTGCAGAAGCCGGGCCGCGCGAATAATTAAATTATCTTCTTCAGGGACGCCATCAATTTGCGGCGACAAGCGGATCGCGCCGCTGTCCGTTGCCGTAAATGTCAGCAGATCACCGCCATCCAATAGTTGAAATAGGGTTTGCAGATTGTGATAGCCATCGTCACGCCGTCCTGTGATATGCAAAAACAGGTTGAGTTTTGGCGGTGCCGATAGAGTGATCGAAGGCATCATGGTGCAACGGTTCTTATTTGGCGAATGACCAGTCGGATATTACCAGCTTAAAGGAGTAGAGCCTATCGTCGCTGGCTTGATGGCTGCCGACTATTTTTCCCGGCAGGCTGCCGGCCTCAGTCTCCGAGTAACGACTAAAGGTCAGTTGCCAGCCGGCCTGTTCAAAACTACTGGCGAAACCCTCGGGGCTGGTGGCAATACTGCTGGCGATTTCTTGATCTGGAGAAGGCAGGCCGCGTGCCCACCAGCTGAGTGCACTGACCGGTAGTGGCACGCCGGTCAGTTGAGTGGCCAGCTGCTCTGGTGATTGACGATAAAGTTGATCTTTATAGAGCATCTCAGCGATCTGTTGATTGCCGGAGATGGTGGCGCTGCCAGCACCAAAGGGACCGGAGAGCTGTAGTTGATAGTTGTTCTGACGCTGCTGCCAGTTCACCGCTGCACTGCCGCCGCTATCGGGCCCGCGAAAGCCGAGCTTGCCGGCAAGTCTCCAATCCTCGAGTTGTGACACGCGCAGCTGATAAGCCTGCCAATCACTGGGGGCTGCACTTTGAGTCTGGGTCTGCGGTTGGATAGCACAGGCGCCAAGAACAAAGAGGGTTATCAATAGGAGGGTTTTGCTCACTGTTTTTGCTCTGTATAGGTGCTGTCCATAAGAGCCGCAGGGTCTGTATCAGTGTTTGTTTTAATGCTCTCTAAATCAAGCGCCTCTAGATCAACCGCGTCGGCGCCCAGGCGCTCCATGGTACTTACAATTGTTGGATGATCCGGCGACTGGGCAAGACCCTGCTGCCAAATTTGCAGGGCGGCCTGTTGGTCGCCGAGGTACCAATGTACCTCGCCCAGATGAGCGGCAATTTCCGGGTCGGGCAAAATCGCCATGGCTTTCTGTAGATAGGGTAGCGCCTCTTTGGCCTTACCCCTCACAAATAAGACCCAGCCCATGCTGTCAATAATCGCGGGATCTCCCGGATTCAGCAGATAGGCTCGCTTGATCAAACGATAGGCTTCTTCACTGCGATCGGTATGCAGAATCATGGTGTAACCCAGGGCGTTAAGTACCGTGGGATTATCCGCATCCTGGGCTAATAGAGCGCGCAGATCTTGCTCGGCGAGGGCAAAGTTGTTTTGCATTTCCGCGACCATGGAACGCGCATAGAGTAGTTTTGGGTCGTTGGGGTGTTCCTGCAAACCGCTGCTCAGCAGATTAATCGCCTGGTCGCTTTGGTTGATACTGACCAGCAGGTTGGACTCCAGCCGAATCAGCGCCGTAGCTTGATTGGGCTGCTGGCGGCGCAGAGCCTGCACGTAGGATCTGGCCTGATCCATGCCGTAGCCCTGCGCCAGCAATACTGTCGCTCGGGATGCCGCGCCGAGAAAGTTGCGACCAAATTTTACCCGTTGGTAGTGTTGCAGCGCGGCGGTCAAATCGCCATTGCGCTCGGCGATGGTGGCGAGGTGATAGTGTGAGTCGGCGCGCATACTGGGATCGCGGGAGGCTTGCTGAAAAAGTGTGGCGGCCAGCTGTTCATCGCCCTGATTGAGATAGAGCAGGCCGAGCAAAAAATTGACCTGTTGATCGTCGGTGTTCTGTTCCCTTAACCGTTCGAATTGAACGATGGCTCCGGGGCGATCTAGCAGAGTCAGAAAGCGCGCATATTGCAGTCGCAGATTGCGGTCGTCGGGTTTGCGCTGCAGGGCGTCCGCAAGCAGCGCCGCGGCTTGGTCTATTTTGTCTTGCTGGTGCAGAAGCTGGGCTAAGAGAAGCAGGCCCCGTTGATTGTCTGGCGCCAAGGTCAAAAAATATCGAGCAGTGGTTACGGCGCTGTCCAGCTCGTCGAGCTCGCGAAATAAAATCGCCACCGCCAATTCTGCAGTGGCTTGCTTTTCAGGTTCCAGTGGCAGTGCGCGATAGGCGCCCATTAGCCGGGGAATTAATGCCTGCTTGTTGCCTTCATCGATAGCCGTTACTGCCAGAAAGGCCTCGAGGTCGTTGTCGTTGCGATACAGCCATGAAGCCTGTTCCAACGCTTCAAAGGGCCGCTTGTGCAGGGCAAAGGCTTGCAGCGCGGCGCGGTGGGCGTTGGCCTCGTTGGGCTCTACCTCGATCCACAGTTGCGCGCTTTCCAAGATGGCTCTGGCATCCTCCTGATGAGCGGCAATGCTGTGGGTCAGTTGGATAATACCGGGATCGCGGGTTTGGCGAGCCTGTATCAGGTAGTTTTCTAGGGCAGTCTTAAACTGGCCTCTGGTCAGTGCCACATCGGCGACTAAAATTTGGTAGAGCGAGTCTTCGTCGAAGGGTTTTGTGGGGGCTAACGCAGGGGCTGGGGATTCTGCTGCGCTTGGGGCTGATATGGCTACAGAGGGATTGCCGTTTTCCGGCACCGAGGCACAGGCTGTTAGCAGTACAAATAGACTGATAGCAAAGGGTGCTGAAGGAATAGGTTTAGGCAATTTCATCATCTTCTTTTTCGGGGATCCGTTGGTTAAGACCTTTATTAGGGCAAAAGATTAGCGTGCTTTTCAACAATATCCTTTTTTTATGGTATTTCTCATTATGCTGGCCAGACTGGTGTAAAATCTCTCGCCTAAACAAGTGGACACTATTTGGTTTACGCTCTAGTCCACTATCTAGTCCACCGTCTAGCTCATTATCTAACAGAGTTTGATTTTGAGTATAGACAGATAATTAAGCAAGTAGCAGAGAAACAAGCAGCGCATTCATCATGGGTATTCTGGCATTTGGCATCAATCATACAACCGCTTCCGTGGATCTCCGCGGCCGCGTAGCCTTTGCCCCGGAAATGGTTGTCGAGTCTCTGCAACAGGCGTTGGAGCAATTGCCCGGCGGTGAAATTGCACTGCTATCCACCTGTAACCGCACCGAGATTTATTTTCACGGTGAGGCCAGTGATGAACAGCTGCTGAGCTGGTTGTCAGATTGCAAAGGGGTGGCCTTGGAACAGTTGCGTGACTGCTACTACTGTTACCGCGATCAGCAGGCAGTGCGACATATCATGTGTGTCGCCAGCGGGCTCGATTCTCTGGTGCTCGGCGAGCCGCAAATTTTTGGTCAGATCAAATCCGCTTATGCCGTGGGTCGCGAGGCGGGCACGGTTGCTACCAATCTCAACCAGGTTTTTCAAAGTGCCTTTGCCGCAGCCAAGCGGGTGCGGTCTGAAACTGCCATTGGTCAAAACCCGGTCTCGGTTGCCTATGCCTCGGTGAGTCTTGCGGAGCAAATTTTTGCCGATCTAAAAGATGTTCACGCACTGTTAATTGGTGCCGGTGAAACCATTGAGCTAGTGGCCCGCCATCTGCGAGACAAGCAGGTGGGATCCATTACCGTTGCCAACCGAACTCTCAGTCGCGCCCAGGAATTGGCCGCGGACTTTTCCGCCAATGCGATTCTGCTATCGGATATTCACGATCATCTGCCCCAGGCGGATATTGTTATTTCATCCACTGCCAGCCAATTGCCCGTGTTGGGTAAAGGCGCGGTGGAGTCGGCCCTTAAGAAGCGTCGCCACAAACCCATGTTTATGGTGGATATTGCCGTCCCCCGAGATATAGAACCGGAGGTGGAAACCCTCGACGACGTCTACCTTTATACAGTGGACGATTTGCAGGAAGTGATTCAGGGTAATCTCCGTGCCCGTCAGACCGCCGCCGATGTGGCTCAGGTGATTATCGATCAGGAAGCGGACAGCTGGTCTCGCCAGCAACGCTCCTTGGCCGTGGTAGATACCATTCGCGCTTTTCGCGACAGTGTTGAGAAAATTCGCGCTGAAGAAGTTGGCAAGGCGCTGCAATCCCTGCAACGGGGTCAGGACTCAGAATCGGTTATTGAGGCCCTGGCGCGCAATCTGACCAATAAGCTGATGCACAAGCCCACCACTATCCTCAAGCAGGCCAGTGAAGAGGGACGGGATGACACCATTAATGCCACTCAGGATCTCTTTGGCCTGGATAAAAAGCGTTAGCGTCGCTCACT
>Ga0115003_10004922_pt1 | contig 10158 bp, 8 predicted proteins | sample ArcticOcean_MG_C_7_FD_88736 | JGI IMG/M metagenome (GOLD analysis project Ga0115003, IMG submission 88736) | Marine microbial communities from western Arctic Ocean - ArcticOcean_MG_CB11_88 | ecosystem: Environmental > Aquatic > Marine > Oceanic | place: Arctic Ocean: Canada Basin | collected... | reverse complement strand
CCAGTACCTCGGCAATTGAACTCGGCGCTACATATTCGTAACTCTCCATTTCTATCCCTTTTTTTAAAACTAATATAGAAGGGAATCTAACATGAGACGTGCTGAGTAGGAATCATTCACCAAACTTTTGGGCTTTCCGCAACGCGCTCTTCGATAAAGCACGGCCAACAAAGCACAGCGTAAATTCATAAAAAATTTCAGTTCAAACGCCGCCACTGTTTAGATGGTGTGAAAACGCTGGCGCTATTACACTAGCCCCTCACATCAGTTCTGATTAGGTTTAATGACATGAATTTAGAGACTCCGCTACAACTATTCTCAGACCATTTTGCAACAATCTCCCAGCGCTGGAACAATGCTCTAGATCAATGTGCCTTTCACAGTGCGGTAATTTATGCAGGCGAACAGGCCATGTATTTCCACGATGACCACGGTGCACCATTTAAAACCAACCCCAATTTGCTCCAGTGGTTACCACAAGATCAGATTCCAGAACATTCTTGCCTAGTAGTACAACCCGGTGAAAAACCGACACTGCTATTTTTTCGCCCTATAGATTTTTGGCACGCGCCTACACTGGTGCCAGAGAATCACGGACAACATCTAAACGTAGAACTATTTGAAGACTCTACCAGCCTCTTTGCTCGCTGCGCTGAAATGGTCGTAAGCAGTGCTAAATGTGCCTTTATCGGCGAGGCTCAAGAAGAATTGCTGGTTAAATTAAAAAATTGCGCGGTAAACCCCAGCGACCTTATTCACTACCTGTACTTTCAACGCGGCAGCAAAACAGCCTATGAATTGGAAACCATGCAGTGCGCCAGCAACATCGGCGTAATGGGTCATTTGGCAGCGACCGATGCTTTTCAAGCCGGCGCCACCGAGTTTGAAATACATCTAAGCTACCTAAAAGCCACTGGGCACAACGAGATAGCACTACCCTATTCCAATATCATTGCTCAAAATGAACACGCTAGCCTACTGCACTACCAGCACCAAGACCGGACCAGGGCGAAACACCTAAATAGTTTGCTCATTGATGCCGGCGGCACTTTTAACGGTTATGCCAGCGATATCACACGCACACACGTAGGCAAGCGCTGTTACTCCGTTGAAGCGGGCAATGAATTTGCCGCACTCATTGCATCTATGGATGCGCACCAGCTCAAACTTACCCAGGCTGTGACCAGTGGATGCCATTACTTGGACTTGCATAAGCTCATGCACAGACAGCTCGCTGGCGTACTGGTAGAGCATAGTTTGCTCACCTGCGATGCCGAAGAAGCATTTGAGCAAGGTTTAACAGAGCCATTTTGCCCACACGGACTTGGGCACCTTCTTGGTATTCAAGTACATGACGTTGGCGGCCATCAAATAAACCTAAAAGGTGAGCAAGCCCCGCCGCCAGTTTCTTATTCCACCCTCAGACTGACCAGACCGTTGGAAACTAATATGGTCTTGACTATCGAACCGGGTTTATATTTTATTCCCTCGCTTTTAGAACCTCTAAGGCAAGCAAAGGCCGCGATAAATTGGTCGAAAATAGACGCTTTCATGCCCTTTGGCGGCATTCGCATAGAAGACAATGTTTGCGTGACCCAGGCGTTGCCTCGCAACCTCACTAGAGACGCGTTTGCGCTAGCAGCAAAAGCCTAAGCGAAAAGAACCACTCCACTAGCCCAAAGCCACGTACAGAATATGACTGAAGTTACCCAAGTAAGCCTTGCACCAGAAAACCTGTCACCAGAAAGTCTTTTTGCGGCACCCGGCCTGAGAACACAACCGCCTACACAGATGCGCATTGCGCCCAGTGGCGAATTTGTTGCATACCTAAAAGCGAGCGCAGAAAAACCACTGCAAATGGATCTTTGGCGCTACGACATTGGGCTGCAAGCACATAGCTTATGGGTCAGTGCAGCAACCTTTGAAAACAATGATGTATCGGATGTTACCGCCCTAACGGATGTGGAGAGAGCCGAGCGCGAACGCAAGCGACAATTTACTTTTGGCATCACCGCCTATTCTTGGCTGGGCGAAAATGATCAAGCACTGGTCAGCCTCGACGGACAAGCCTATTTAGTTGATGCAAAGGTTGAGGCTAAAGCTGGCGCCAAAACCGAACAAGCACCTAGACTGATATCCAACGCGTCCCATCGGCAAAGCGCCTACAAAGCCAGCCCCAGTGGCAAAAAGATTAGTTTTGTTAGAAATGGCAACCTCTATATTCAAGACGCAATACTGGACTCATCACAACCTTCACACGAAAACTCAGATTTGGTCACCACAGAGCTTCGAGTGACCAGTGATGCCAGCGACACCATAAGCAATGGCTTGGCGGACTTTCTAGCCGCCGAGGAGATGCATAGATTTGATGGGCATTGGTGGTCACCCTGCGAACAACACCTATTTTTCTGCAAAGTAGATGACGCCCCTGTAGCAGTTTCCTATCGATTAGAGATCGACGCGGGCGGCAGTAGGACTGTTGAACAACGATATCCCTATACCGGCCAGGCCAACCCTCATGTCTGCCTGTATCGCTACGACCTAAGTACGGCAACAACGACACTACTCTGGGAGCCTACCGAAAGTGAGGTTTACCTAGCCCGAATTAGCCCCCTGCGAAGCGGCTTATACATCCAAGTACAAGATCGACTGCAGCAAACACTTTGGCTGAAGAAAACCGGCTATTCTGAACATGACTGGCTGACACTGTTTATTGATAAGTCAGCCACTTGGGTAAACTTGACAGAAGACTTACGCCAACTGAATGACGAGCGCATATTATTTTCTACTGAAGCAGATGGCTGCAGAAAAGCATTCATTTTGGGCAGCCAGGGCAATACAACCGCTTTGGCAGGGCCTCAACACATAAATCAAGTTCTCGGCGTAAACGAAACTCACGCCTTCGTCTGCGGTTGGGACCAGCGACCCATAGAAAACCATTTATTCAGCGTCCCACTAAATGGTGATAACTGTCATCAGATTACCCAAGAATCGGGTTGGCACGAAACCGTTTTGAACATAAATAAGAGCCTATATCTAGACCGCTTTAGCAACGAATATCATCCGTTAAAAATTGACTTGATGAGCTTAGAGAATAGCCAAGCTAGCACTTGTATTTTTTCCGAGCAAATTGATAACGATCACCCCTACAAGGAGTTCCATGCTCGTCATGTGACCTCTACCTTTGGAGAAATCAAAGCAGGCGATGGTCAGTCAATGTTTTACCGACTCTCACCGCCCGCAGATATAACCAGCACCCACCCCACCATAGTTTACGTTTATGGCGGTCCGGGGGCACAGAAGGCGCGGCAAGAATGGGGTTCACTACTTGTGCAAATGTTTTGTCAGCAAGGTTACGGGGTCTTGGAGTTAGACAATAGAGGCTCGACGAATCGAGGACGGTTCTTCGAAGCCCCCCTTTACCGAAGCATGGGCAGTCCAGAGGTGGAAGATCAAGTTTTGGGCTTAGATGTGCTGGCCCAAACGTCCTGGGCGGACTTGTCTCGCGTGGTCATATTTGGCCATAGCTATGGCGGCTTTATGACTCTAATGAGTTTGTGCAAAGCACCGGAGCATTTCAAAGCGGGGGTAGCTGTTGCACCCGTCAGTGACTGGGCAATTTACGATACTCATTATACAGAAAGGTATATGGGTTTACCCGATGACAATGTGGAAGGTTACAAGGACGGTAATGTGCTGACACATATAGACAAATTGTCTGGCCCACTACTACTCATTCATGGCATGGCAGACGACAACGTGCTTTTTACTCACAGCACAATGCTCATGTCCGAGTTGCAAAAACGCAACAAAGCCTTTGAGTTAATGACCTACCCTGGGGCAAAACACTCTATGCAAGAAACCCACGTTTCAATACATAGGTTTAATCTAATTTTGGATTTTTTTAACAGAAAACTATAAACGCTAAAGTGCTTCAGTCTAGGTCTAGGTCTAGGCCTAAGACAAAGCTAGCTAGGCTTGAACAGCGTATTAAAATTGTCACTAGTTTGACCTGCCAATGTCTGCAAACTTGTGTCACGAAGCTCAGCCAAAAATTTGGCAGTATCCGCAACAAACGCAGGCTCATTATCTTTGCCCCGGTTGGGTACTGGTGCCAGCCAGGGCGCATCTGTCTCGATCAACAAACGCTCAATGGGCACTCGGCGCGCTACCTCGCGCACGTTTTCAGCGTTCTTAAATGTCACAATGCCAGAGATTGAAATGTAATAACCCATCTCCAAGGCTTGCTCTGCCATGTCCCAGGACTCAGTAAAACAATGCAACACCCCTTTAACCTGGTGGTACTTGGCCATCAAAGCCAACGTATCATCCTGAGCATTTCGGGTATGAACAATAATGGGCAAACTGTGTTTTTGGGCCAACTGCAGCTGGAATTCAAAGGCCTCCTGCTGCCTTAACTTTGCCTCAGCTGTGATGTCGTGCAGATAGTCGAGACCAGTTTCCCCCACCGCCAACACTCGTGGATGTGACAAATTCGCTTCTATCCAATCAAGAGATTCTGCTGCTGCATCTGGATGCACCCCGACACTGGCCCACACATCATCGTGCGCAGCAGCTAACGCAAGGATTTCATTAATACACTTTTGTTCAACGCTAATACAAAGACAAGTGGATACCCCAGCCGTGCGCGCGCGCTGCAAAGCTTGCTCTGGTTCATGCAGATAGTTTAAATGACAGTGGGAATCAATGAACACCCGAGTACTCCTTAACGTGACAGTGGTTATGGCCAACTGCGCTCAAAATTGTATGAGAAATTTCAATTCAGCCGCAACGGACTCGCGCTTACGCACAGCCTCGACTAACCACCGCGCTGACGCTGCAGCCTAACCACTTGCAGCCATTGATAAACCAAGCGCTCGATTAACAGTTTGGGGTTCGCAGCATTTGACGTCTCTAACTGTAGTCGAGTCTGATTAAGCTCGTCTGCGAATGCGAGTAAAGTTCGATTGGCGCTTTGTCTTTGTTGCCAAATGAGATCTCTATACCAGCGCGATAAAACATCCACCAAGTCCTCCTCCAAAATGCTGCTAATACTAGTAGTGGTCTCCCGGTTGTTTTCAAGCTCTATCAACCACGCATTTAAATCAAACCGCTCTTCTTGCTGGACAAGGAGTGGCGCGTAGCCCGATTGTGCAAAGGCTTGCCCAGATACATCTTTGCCATTAGCTGACAGCCATTGCGTTGCCTCATCAGTACTTTGCGCCACTTGGTAACGCTGGCACCTACTTCTAATGGTTGGCAGGAGCCGGCCCCAATGTGGTGTTGAAAGCAAGATATGAGTATTCCTAGGGGGTTCTTCAAGGGTTTTGAGCAACGTATTTGCGGCATTGGTATTGAGTAAATGGGCGTCAATAATGACCGCGACCTTACATTTTGCAATCTGCGGCGTGTTTACCGCAAAGGCGTTTAACTTTCGTACTTGGTCAATTTTGATCACGGCCCCATCCGGCGCAACCCAACAAAAATCAGGGTGCGCTATTTCATGAGGGGGCTGTTCGGAAGTTAGGTTCAATAACGAAAATGCCGCTCTCTCGATTAATTCGTTGCCACCCCAACCTTCACCACAAATTAATGCAATAGCTGCCGGCAATGTGCCGTCGACAGAACGCTGCTGTAACTTATCCAGTACTGGCTTATGCCATGGGAGCACTTCACCTAACATGAGTTATTTGACACCCGGCATATGACTACTAACAAACTCTTTAACTTGTTGACAAACCAATTGCTGTACATCAACTAAGGGCAGGCTGGCATCCACTGTACGAAAGCGCGAATCCGCCGCGGCTCTAGCCTAATAACCTTGTCGAACTTTATGAAAGAAAGACATTTGTTCTTGTTCCATACGATCAAGATCTCTATTGGCTATCCGTAGCGCCGCAACCTCCGGGTCTAAATCTAAGTAGAGTGTAAGGTCCGGCTGCAAGTCGCCGTGCACCCATTCTTCTAAAACAGCTATTTTTTCTAAATCCAGTCCTCTGCCGTACCCTTGATAAGCGTAGGAAGCGTCGGTAAATCTATCGCACACCACCCACTTGCCTGACGATAACGCTGGGCGTATGACGCCATCTACATGTTGCAGGCGCGCAGCAAAAGCAATAAATAACTCGGTTAATCCGTTTACCGACTCATCCCACTCGGCTAGCATATTTTCACGCAGTGTTTCAGCCATAGGAGTGCCACCCGGTTCCCGGGTACGCACATAGGGAATAGATAATTCATCTAGCGTTTGGCAGACAGAGTCTACGTTAGTCGTTTTGCCAACGCCCTCGGATCCTTCCATAGTAATGAATTTGCCTAGCTCAGTATTCACGTACTTTATTGACCTAATTGATAACGACGCACAGCTGCGTTGTGTTGCGCCAGTGTTTCAGAAAACTGACTACTTCCATCGCCCCGTGCAACAAAATACAAAAAACCCCCTTCAGCGGGCTGCGCAGCAGCGAGCAAGGACTGAAATGTAGGTAATGCAATAGGTGTTGGCGGAAGCCCCTTATAGCGATACGTATTGTAAGGCGAATCTATACGCAAATCTTTATACCGAATATCTCCGTCAAAGCTTTCACCGACGGCGTAAATCACCGTTGGATCTGTTTGCAACCGCATATTTCGCTCAAGCCTCTTATGGAACACTTGACTGATTTGCGCTCTATCTGCGTCGACTCCAGTCTCTTTTTCTATGATAGATGCTAACACCAACAATTGCTCGGCTGTGGTAATACTCAAAGCCTGGGAGTTTGCAGGTATTGTACGCATAGACCAAGCCTCAGCAATTTTGCTTTGCATAACCTCATGCGCGCGCCGCAGCAAATCAACATCTGTGAGACCGCGGCGCACAAAGTAGGTGTCAGGAAAAAAATAGCCTTCCGCACTCTCAACAGACAAAGCCAATTTTTTTGCTAGTTCGGCATGCACTTGCGCATAGGAGGTGAAATCTCCCAAAGTATGCTTCAGCTGCGGAATTTTTTTCAGATCTTGCAGCAGGGTTAACACTGTAATGCCCTCCCGCAGGCGCACGGGGTGCAACATTACTTGACCCGTGCTGAATTTTTCTAATAGCTGGCGCGCGGAAATGGGGTTGCTCAGTTCATATTCACCAGCTTTAAGCTGTGTGTCCAACGACTCCCAGCTGGCTAAGAGTTTGAACAATTTAGGTTGCTGAACAACATTGAGCTTAACCAGTTGCTGGGTTATTGAGCTAAGTGACGCGCCTGACCTGATTTCAATGATCTGCGCTGAATGCTCTACACCTCGCTCCGCCCATGCATGAACATAGACATAGGTAATTACCGACAGAGTCGTAACGATAAGACACACCCAAATACCGATTTGCCTAACCGCTAAACGCATGTTGCTAATATCTAACTATTTGCGCTTATCTGACGTCTACACAACACCAAAAATTAAGGTGCCATTAGTTCCGCCAAAACCAAAGGAGTTGCTGGCAGAACTAGTAATCTTGACATCTCGGGCGGTATTCGGCACATAATCGAGATCACAGCGTTCGCCTGGGTTATCCAGATTTATCGTTGGTGCGATCACCTGGTCTGTAAGAGTTTTAATGGCAAAGATCGCCTCTACTGCCCCTGCAGCGCCAAGTAAGTGACCAATCATTGATTTAGTTGAGCTGACATATAATTTTGTATCGTTACCAAAGACAGACTTAATGCCCTTAGTCTCAGCAACGTCGCCCAGTGGAGTTGAAGTGCCGTGTGCATTCAAATATCCCAATTCTGAGGGGTTCAAATGCGCATCATTTAACGCATTTTGCATTGCAGCAGCGCCGCCCTCTCCAGCCTCCGAAGGCCCTGTAATGTGAAAGGCATCTGCACTCATACCAAAGCCTAAAACTTCAGCGTAAATTTTTGCGCCACGCGCTTTGGCACGCTCATATTCCTCTATAACCAACACACCAGCACCCTCACCGAGGACAAAACCGTCGCGATCTTGATCCCAAGGGCGGCTAGCTGCCGCAGGATCATCGTTACGCGTAGATAGCGCGCGCATAGAATTAAAGCCAGCCACTGTAATGGGCGAAGTTGCAGCCTCAGCACCACCTACAACCATTACATCAGCGTCTCCGTATTGGATCATTCGAGCGCCAAAACCAATGTTATGCGTACCTGTAGTACAGGCGGTCACAACGGCAACATTGGGCCCTTTAAAGCCGTGTTGAATGGAAACGTTGCCTGAGATCATATTAATCACAACACCAGGCACAAAAAATGGTGAAACACGCCGTGGGCCGCTCTTAACCAGCGTAGCGTGAGTTTCTTCAATAGTATTTATTCCGCCGATACCTGAGCCAATGGCTACGCCAATTCTGTCGGCATCCGCTGAATCGGCTTCTATCCCTGCGTCTTCAATTGCCTGGGCCGCTGCCGCTATCCCTAATTGGATAAAACTGTCCATACGACGGGCTTCTTTGGGGTTTATGTATTGAGCAATATCGAAGTCTTTGACGCTCGCGCAAATTTTTACGCCATAGTCAGTGGTATCAAAAGATTGGTTTAAGCCAACACCACTACGGCCTGCAATGGCGGCCTGCCAAGATTCATCAACGGTATGACCGATCGGACTGACCATTCCCATACCCGTAACGACAACTCTTCTCTTACTCATCATTTTCTCCAGCCAATGTCGGCAAACTTGCGCTTACTTGCTGCTACTTACTGTTATAAGTGCACTGCTCGTAGTGTCACTGAATATTCGGCCTAGCTCTCTTCTAAAAAGGTTTTCTTTCTAAAAAGGCACTCCTGCTAAAAAGGCGTTTTTTCACAGAAAGTATTGTCACCAATAATCAGGCATTAAAATTCGCTATAGCCTAGACCAAAGACGGCTATATAAACCATAAATATTCGGCCATGGGGGAATACTGTGCGTACGCGCGCATGCCGCGCAGGTAGCTCCAAGAGCTACCTATGCAGATGCAATCAGCGGGTGGCAAGCACCGCGCCGAAAGGCTGGCCTATTGATGGGCCAATATGTAGTCGACGGCTTCTTTTACAGTCGTAATCTTCTCTGCTTCTTCATCAGGAATTTCAGTTTCGAATTCCTCTTCCAAAGCCATTACTAGCTCTACTGTATCTAAAGAATCAGCACCGAGGTCTTCTACGAAGGACGCGTCGGTACCGACCTCTTCTTCCTTGACCCCAAGTTGTTCACAAATCAATTTTTTAACTCTTTCTTCAACACTGCTCATGCGAATGTCATCCCTCAATTGTTCCTAGGCGCGAAGCGAACGGCATTCTATAGAGCCGTATAAGTCAATTCAAGCTATCTATTTATAACTTTCGCGCAATTTTTCCTAAAGAAACAGCTTGCAAATAACAAATTTTTTTTACTAGTCTAGGCCATTTCACGAATCAGGTGAAGAACAAGCCGCCATTCACCTGCAGTGTTTGCCCTGTTATGTAGCCAGCATTTTCGCTGGCCAAAAACGCAACGGTTGCAGCAATTTCTTCTACATTACCCAGGCGCCCCAACGGAATACGTTCCATCATCATAGCAGACTGCTCTGGCGTTAAAGACTCAGTCATATCTGTGGCAATAAAACCCGGGGCTACTGCATTTACAGTAACGCCACGAGAGGCCACTTCTAGAGCCAGAGAGCGAGTAAAGCCTTCTAAGCCTGCCTTACTAGCAACATAGTTACCCTGACCTGGATTACCCATACGGCCCACTACAGAGCCCATGTTAATCACCCTGCCCCAGCGCGCCTTCAACATACCGCGCAAAATGGGTTTGGTGACTCTAAAAGCACCATTAAGATTGGTGTCGATAACTTCACTCCACTCAGCGTCAGACATGCGTAACAGTAGGTTATCTTTAGTAATGCCTGCGTTATTCACCAGCACTAATGGCATAGCAACGCGCTCTTTAAGCTGCGCAAAAGCGCTGGCAATACTTTCCGTTTCTTGCAGTTTTAGCTCTACACCAAAACCATCTTCACCTAGAGCTGCTGAAATGTGCGCAGCACCCGTTTCACTCGTAGCTGTACCCACGACATAAAAACCAGCGGCGACCAATGCGTTTGCAACACCGGCGCCAATACCTCGACTGGCTCCCGTGACAAGGGCTGTTACTCTATCTGACATATCAACTCCAAATATAAATACGGCGCTGAGCTTAAAGCTCGTT
>Ga0115003_10004918_pt1 | contig 10160 bp, 8 predicted proteins | sample ArcticOcean_MG_C_7_FD_88736 | JGI IMG/M metagenome (GOLD analysis project Ga0115003, IMG submission 88736) | Marine microbial communities from western Arctic Ocean - ArcticOcean_MG_CB11_88 | ecosystem: Environmental > Aquatic > Marine > Oceanic | place: Arctic Ocean: Canada Basin | collected... | reverse complement strand
TCGCGTCGTACTGCACCTTGTCCAACGCTCGACGAAAGGGCGTAGCCACTGCTCAAAGCAGCGAGCATCAGCGCGCAAATGAATGCCAGACGGACGAATGCCAAACGCAACGGACCTCCAAACGAAATGCAGTGACAAGGAACGGCACACATCGAGATGCGCCGAAGGGCTTTGTGATCTTGGACGTAACTCGATGCGAATAATTGACCGCTTATGGATCACAATTTGACCGAATTCTGACGTTGTCAATTCCCTACGAATTGCAAGTTAAAGAGGCATTGGTGATGCGAAATTAAGCTCCATTAGAACGCGCCTTCGAGCACCATCGCTGCGCAATGAAACGAGTTGTTGAGCTCAACGCGATATTGCAACCCTAACGCTTCAACTCTTCCAACTAATCATTTTTCCTAAAGAAAATCTCTGTTCTTACGAAACTGGAATCTATTCATCAATGCCTGTACAGCGAAGTTTGGGGCATAAAAATCTAGGGAGTGTAATTCGTGATGCAAGAGATGAGCGGTCTTTCTACTGTTGGTAATCGCGTTCGTGAGATGCGTGAAAATAAACTCATGACACAGTCACAGCTTGCTCGAAAGGCGCGCGTGGCATTGCGCACCATTCATAGTGTCGAAAAGGGCATGAACTGCCGGATGGACACCAAGCGCAAGATTTTGGTCGCGCTGGGGCTCAGGTTCGAAGACAAGGACATGGTTTTTACGTCGATGCGACGTTCGGTGCCTCAGATGTCCGAGGAGCCTCTCACGCACTAGCGTGGACGGCTGCTACCCTTGGCGGTTCTAAATCTGCGCATTGCGCAGAAACAGGCTGCGGAGGCCGTTATTCCTGATCGGATTTCACTACTCGCTGATGTCTCAGAGATCGTGTCTCGTTCACACGATCTTGACGAGACGTTGGCCAACGTCATCGACCTGGTAGCGAAGCGACTCGACGCGGATGTTTGTTCGATCTATCTCTCTGATCTCGAACTCACGCGACTGACGCTGAGTGCCACGATTGGCCTAGAGCCGGGTTCGGTTCAGAAGGTGACGCTTGCCTTCGGCGAGGGGCTGGTAGGGGCGTGCGCTCTCGCCGGCGAGCCGCTTGCATACGAACACGCGAAAGAGAGCCCCAGCTACCGCTACTTTCCGGAGACAGGCGAAGAGCGATTCGAGTCACTGCTCGCGGCACCGTTGGTTGTGCAGGGCGCGACCACCGGCGTGCTTGTCATTCAGACCCTTGAATCCCGCGGCTTCGAGCAGAGCGATGTCGAGCTGATGCAGACCTGTGCGCAGTTGCTTGCGCCAGTCGTCGTTAATTCGCGCATGCTCGCCATGGTGGCCGCTGGGAGCGAGGATGTGGCAGGGCGCATCTCCAGCCACTTCGCTCTCGGCACGCGAGCACGGAGCGCTGTGCAGCGCCAGGAGGCATGCGCCGAGCTTCGTGGGATCCCGACGGCCCGCGGCGTCGCAATCGGGCCGGTTTATCGACTGGAGGCGCCGATCGACCTGGCGCATCTCGACTACGAACCCAACGAGAGTGTTGAAGCCGAAAAGCAGGAATTGATGAATGCGCTGGCGGAAGCGCGCCGAGAAATCGACGAAATGCGCCGGGACGTGGGCGAAAAATTTGGTCCCGAATTCGCCGCTGTGTTCTACGCGCAGATGCAGATTCTCGAAGACGCTGGCTTTGTGCAACAGCTCGAAGAGGCGGTGCAAAACCGGGGCAGCGCGCTGCGGGCTCTGACCGAAGTACTCGACGCTTATCGCGCGACGTTCGAAGCCATGGAAGACCCGTACTTCGCCGAACGTGGCGCCGACGTTCAGGAAGTCGGAAGACGCGTGATGGCCCGCCTGCTGGCGTACGGCATCACCACGCGGTGCTTTCTGAGGGTGCTGTGGTCGTGGTCGACCAGATTCTGCCAGAACTGTTTGCGCGCCTGGAAATGGACAAGGTCGCAGCGTTGGTTGCGGAACACGGCGGAGCCACTTCTCACGGTGCGATTTTTGCGCGCACCCTCGAAATCCCGGCAATTACCGGTGTCGGCGGAATTTTACGTGAGGCCCGAACGGGCGAACAGATCATCGTCGATGGCAGTGCGGGACGAATCTATCTCTCTCCCGACGAAGCGTTGTGCAACGAATATGAAAAGGCCCAGCGCCAATACGCGATCGCGGCTGAACATCTAGACGCCCTGCGCGAACGACCCGCAGAAACCCGGGACGGCCGTCGCATTGTCCTCAGTGCAAACGTCGGCTTGATCAATGATCTTCGGTTGATCAACCAACATGGCGCCCAAGGCGTTGGATTGTTCCGCACGGAGCTCCTAGCCCTCGCGCATCGCGGCTTCCCCAGTGAGCAGGAACAAGAGCAGCTGTACGCTCGGGTTGTCGCTCAGATGGCCCCACGTTCCGTCACAATTCGAACCCTGGACCTTGGCGGCGATAAGGGCATTCCGAACATCGGGCTCGAAGCCGAAGAGAACCCGCAGCTCGGTTGGCGTTCCACGCGTCTGATTCTCGACAACCCGGAGGCGTTCCGCACGCAGCTGCGCGCCATTTTCCGAGCCAGTGCGAGCAAGACAGTGAAGCTGTTGCTGCCCATGATTTCAGGTGTTGGTGAACTACGAGCGGCGCGCGCTGTGATCGATGACGTGCGCGATCAAATGTTGCGTCGCGGCGAAGCGATCGACCCGAACCTTCCGGTTGGAATCATGATCGAGGTGCCATCGGCAGCCTTGATCGCCCCGGCACTTGCGAGAGAATGCGATTTTTTCAGCATCGGGACGAACGACCTCACCCAATATGTTCTCGCTGCAGATCGGGGAAACGAACGGGTCGCGCATCTCTATAACTCGCTTCACCCCGCGGTGCTGTCGCTGATCAACATGAGCGTGCGCGCAGCCAATCGCGAAGGCATTCCAGTGTCGGTGTGCGGAGAAGTTGCGACGAACCCGCTGGCTGTCCCCATCTTGATCGGGCTCGGCATCGACGAACTTTCTGGTGCGCCCGGAGCGGTTCCGATCGTGAAAGAAATCGTACGCGCCCTCGATTCTCAGGATGTGAGCGACGATGCCAGGCGTGCCCTTGCGGCCGAGAGCCCGGAGGAAGTCGAACTGATCGCGGCGGCGCGTCTGCGGCAGGCAGGTCTACTCGAACATCCGGACCTCGGCGACTGGCTGCGTTCGATCATTGAAGACGGCTCCCGCAAGTAAGGTCGGGAAGGGGGCCATAACGTGGAGGGCCTTCTGTCACGAGCCTAGGATCAGGAAGCAGGCGCGTTCGGGGCCGTGTCGGCGAGCACCTTTTCAAGAATCTGCTTCACGTTGACCCGAGCCTTGATCTTCGTGCACAGAAGAACGGTGCCATCGAGCTTACGCTGCAGGAAAATTGTATGCGCTGGCGGCGCGCGCATGTAGCCGTGCTTGAAAGCGAGTTCCATTGCACGTTCCTGGGTGCGGCTCATGATGTTCGCTTCGGCAAAGTCGAACGCGCCTTCGAAGCCCATCGGCGAGAAGATCAACACGAATAGGTCGATCAAGGCTTCGCGCACCGTGGCGGAGTCTTCTGCCATAAGGAACCCGATGTCCTTGATTGCCGCTTTGATCCGGTCGCGGTCTTGATCGATCAAGGCCAAAAAAAGCGAGCGGTACTGCCCAGCCAGATCGTTGTCGATCACGCTTGTCGAACCAAAGTCGAGTAGGCCGAGCTTGCCGTCTTGGATCAGCAGGTAGTTCGAGAAATTCGGGTCGGTCTGCATGAGGCCAAATTCGAATAGTTCACGGAACAGAAGTTCGAAAAGTGTTGCTCCCATCTCGTCTCGGGCGCGCTGGTCGTGACCGGCGCCGGCGAGGTCTTCGAGGGGGACGCCGAACAGACGTTCCATCGCGAGCATGCGCGGGGTGCACAATCGATCGTAGAGGTCGGGGATGCAGTAGCGCGGATCGTCGCCAAGTAGTTCTTTGTAGCGTCGCAGATAATCCGCCTCTAGGAGGTAGTCCGACTCTTGTTGGAGTTGTCGCTGTGCTTCGTCCACGATGCCGTCAATGTCGAGGCCGACCGGAAGAATTCGCGCTGCCTTCAAAGCGGTGGCGAGATTTCGAACGTCGCTTTCGATGCTCTCCGCCACGCCGGGATATTGAATCTTGATCGCGAGCTCTTTTCCGTCTTTGGTCATGCCGGTGTGAACTTGGCCGATCGATGCTGCCGCGATGGGTTCAAAGTCAAAGCTTTCGAATTTCTTCCACCACTGTGAGCCGTAGGCCGTCACGAGTGACTTGCGGACTTGAGACTCGGGCATCGTATCCCCCGAATCGCGCAAGATTGCGAGGGCCTCCGCGAACTCTTTGGGCAAGAGCTCTTCGTCGAAGAGCGAGATCATTTGGCCGACCTTCATCGCCGCGCCGCGCATGCGCGCGAGTCGCTTGGCCAGACGTTCGGCGCCCTGGGTGTTGAAAAAGACGTTGTCCTCGGACGAGCTTCCACCGAATGCGCGCTTCACCGACTCGGCGGCACCACTGAGTGCGAACTCGCCTGTCAGTAGGCCGATGCGCGCAAAGCGTTCGATGCGGCTCGTCGGGACCCGAGTACGATTGCCCGTGGTCTTACGTGTTGCATCACGCCGCGGACGGTTGTCGTTTTCATTGTCGTTTTCATTGTCATCTTCATTGTCATCGCGACCGCTCACGTTCACCCCCGGTGTGTGACCCTATCATGTTGGCTCCACCCTCGACTCCCAAGTCTATTCCAGCTGCGTTCTATTATTAGTCCGACGATCAAGACGCACTCTGGTCCAAGACGGTTCCACCCCCCCCCTCCCAGCGCGTATTCAATGGCGCTGAAGTTGATGTCCGTCGCGTGGATAGGAACGCCGTTGTCGCGAATCACGATCTCGGTTTGCCCTAGGCGCATGATCTCGTTTCGGTCAGCGGCATGACGCGCAAGATGATTCTCGCGACTTCGTGATGATTGTTTGGAAAGACAACATCGTCTAGCTAGACGCAGCTACCGTGATTTACTTTTTTGGGCGTGAGGAGCGGCTTGCGGATCTGGACGCTCGAGTGGGCTCGGCTGCGCGTGTTGCTGGGCTACCTGAATCGACAGCATTGTCGCCGCGAGTCATGCAAGTAGAAGGCCCTGGGGCGAGAAACGCAACCGGCGACCGAGCTTGCGGTGCCTGCGCGTCACAGCCCCGGGATGGTTCGAATGCGCAAGATGCTCGCACCGGGGTTGCCAAACTGAACCTTGTCGCCGTCCGCGAGGGCATAGGACGACGTGATCGGTTCCTCGTTGACAAGGATCGGATTGCGCTCGCTCCGTGGGGTGAGCGCAAGCGTGTCGCCCTCGCAAACGAGTGTGCCATGTTCACGGGAGACTTTTGCGTCAAGCAGTTGCACGCCACAACCGTCTCCCCGGCCGATCGTCGTGGTTCCAAACGGGACTCGGAAAATTTCGTTCTTGGCTTCACCGTAGATCCCTACAAGTACGGCCGCGAGTTCAAGCGTGTTGTCGGTGTTCGGGCTCTGGTAGATCGTGGCGTCGTCGCTCGACGCCGGAGAACTCGGGCCAGGTCGAGCGGCGGGTGGGGCTGGTGCCGGTGGGGTAGAAGTCTGGGGTGCCGCGTGATTGGAGGACGGCGCCACCGGCGTTACCGAGGGGCGCACGCTCGGAGGCGGGTTGACGGGCGCGTGTGGCGACGGGCCGACGCTGCGAATAGACGGAGGGGGTGACGCCCCGGTGACGACGGTCGCCTCCGCGTGCGGATCTTTGTTTGAAGTCTCGGACGATTTGACACTTTGAGCAGACACTTGGGGTGCGCTCGGGGTAGGACGTGCCTGAGGTGTGGGGCGGTCGCTCGCCGGTGCGATCATCGTCGCACTTTCCTGGCCACTGCTGCGGGGTTGCCGACTCCCGCCGCCGTTCGGGACTAGGATCGTCTCTTCCCCGGTTTGTCGGTGGCTGCGATCTACCTCTTCAGCATCGTCCGAGTCTCGATTTGCCGACTTGCCCTTGATGCGATCGAAGACGTCTTTGATTCCCACTTGACAGATCCCCGTTGGTAAAAGGCAGTTTGCTCAAGGTGCCTGCGAAACACCGCGCGTCCGCCGTGGATAAAGCGACTTGCATTCGGGGCCGCAAACTAGCCCAATGATCGACGGCCGTCCGGTCCGATCATTCGGTGCCGGGTCGGGGGGAGGGGGGGGAGTCATTTCGTGCTGCCGTGCCCGGTATTAGCACGACGGCTGGCTCGAATAGACTTCGAACCGCGCTGCGGCCGCGATATCTCCGCGGAGATCTCCCAAGATTCGCGCCCGGCTGCCGCCACCGTAGATGTGAGTGATTTCGATCTCAGCGATTTCCTATTCTTCTTCGACGAGTCGCCCGCTCGCGCCTCGATAAATGCCGGCGGTCGCGGCTCCCTTCTTTCGACGATTGAAGGACTAGCTTGGGAAGCAGGGGCGTTTTGAACGGTCGCAGGAGCAACGTCCGAGGGGTCTGCACGGTTGCCTGCTGTCGCTCGAATTTCAAAACGGATTCATTCGTTGCGAGCGGACAAGTTTGAACACGTACGTAGTACAAACCTGCTTCGAGTTGTTTCGTAATGCGTTGCGATGCGCGGCTGTCCGAAGGGGATGCCATATGCGGCGAGAGGTCGTGGCTCAATCGCGTGACCGCGTAGTCGACGGCGCTCGCGTCGGGCAGCGTGGCGATCTCGATTGATATCGTGGGGGGCCGTGCGACGTTGAACCGGTGCAATGTCGAGCACCCAGCCTCTAAACACCCAAGCGGATCTTGTGTTCTGACGCCGAGGTAAAAATGGCGAAATTACGCTTTTCGACGACGACTCCTTCCGCTTACGCGCTCGACTCGCTGCGATGAGCTTTAGGGAAGGGGGGGGGGAGTGTTGTTTGTGGGGCTGTTTGTGGTGCTGGAAGCATTCGACTGAAGCAGGTAGTAGCCCGCCGCGGCCACGACAAGTGCGGCGACCAGCCCCGCGATCCAAGTTGAAGCTCTTGGGGTCCGCATGGGCTGTGGAGGAAGTGGAATGTCGATCGGAATGGTTTTTCCGTCTTCCATGGGCAGGAGCGCGATCTGGACTGTGACGTTGTCCGGCGCACCACGGTCGTTGGCTAGTGCGACGAGAACCCTTGCCGCAGTTTCCGGCGGGGCCGACTGAACCGTCTGTGCGATTTCGACATCGGAGACTTCCCCCGAAAGGCCGTCTGAACACAGAACGTAAACATCGCCCGGGGCGGATAGAACTTGAGCAACGTCGATCTCGACTGCGCTTTCTACCCCCACCGAACGCAAAATTTCGTTTCTGCGCGGATGGACTTCTGCTTCTTCGGCAGTGATCAGTCCGCGTCGTACCATTTCCGCGACCACAGAATGGTCTTGGGTAATCTGTTCTATGCCCGCCCGGTGAAGCCGATAGGCCCGGCTGTCTCCGACATGGGCAACCCAGACAAGACCCTCGGCGTCGAAGAGCATCGTCACGACGGTGGTCCCCATGCCGCGAAGTTCGGGGTCCTCGAGGGAAGCTTGGTGCACCCGCGCATTGGCGGCGCGGATCGCCTCGTACAGTATCTCGGGTGCGTTGGCAGTCGACGTCGCGAACACTTCACCGATGGTTTCCGTTGCGAGCCGACTTGCGGTCGCACCTCCTCGGTGTCCGCCCATCCCGTCCGCGACGAGGAGAAGTCGGGTTCCGTCCGGGCGCGAGAATTCGCCGAAATAGTCTTGGTTGGTACTGCGCACCTGGCCGATCGACGTCAGTGATGCACTGTCAATGTTCTGCGTGGCCGCGGCGGTCATGGCTTGAACACTGGACGGCTCGCCGCGCTGGGGCGCACGGGCCGCGCTCCTCGGAAGCACGCAACCTTCGTTCGAATGCGGTGGTGTGCGCCTTGCGTGTGGTCCAAGTGTTGTGCTCCGGTTGAAACGAATCTTGATCTTAGTGCATTCGGGGCTTTCGTCCGGTGCAGAATCGATCCGGGACGGGAAATTCATCCGCCAATCGTGGCCTCATCTCTCGTAGTGTATTGGCCGATACGGTTGGTTACACCGAAAAGGCGCGAGGCACGCAGAAAATCTGCAAAACCCTTTTGACGCGGCGCGGTAAGCGAGATCGGAAATCAGCCATGACGCTTGTTTTGCTGCTGGCAGCGACGATTGCGTTCATCGTTTTGGCAACAACCCGTGTTGGGTTGCATCCATTTCTAGCGCTGCTCATCGCGGCGATCGGGTTTGGTCTGCTCGCCGGCATGCCCGCGTCTGACGTGATTACGGCGGTAAATGCGGGCTTCGGTGGGACCATCGGAAGCATCGGAATTGTGATCCTGGCCGGTTCGATCATCGGCACGTTTCTTGAACGATCGGGCGGGGCACTTCGTCTCGCCGAACGCGTTCTCGCGATTTCTGGTGAACGACATGTGCCGGCCGCGATGGGCATTGTCGGTTGGTTGGTCTCGCTTCCAGTCTTTTGCGATTCGGGCTTCGTCATCTTGTCTTCGCTGAACCGCGCGCTCGCAAAGCGCGCGGGGGTGACGCTTGCGACGGGTGCCATTGCTTTGAGCCTGGGGTTGTACGCAACCCACACGATGGTGCCGCCGACACCGGGGCCAGTCGCGGCGGCAGGGATCTTGGACGCAGACCTCGGACGGGTGATCGGCTGGGGCTTGTTGATCAGCGCCATTGCGTTGCTGAGTGGTTGGTTGTTCGCCGTCACTGTCGCGTCCCGGGTTTACATCGATCCGAATGAAGGCGAACCGGAAGCATCGCAGGGCACGGATAACCAAGACACCAATGGGAGTTCACCGGGGGCGTTGCACGCAGTCACGCCGATCCTGGTTCCGATCGCGTTGATCGTCTTGCGTTCGGTTGGGCGACTCCCAAGCATGCCATTCGGCGAGGGCGGTTTCTTTGGCTTGATCGACTTTGTCGGTCATCCCGTGGTTGCGTTGCTCGTGGGGGTTGGCATCGCGTTTACGCTGGTGCAGGACGACTTGCGCAGCCGCCTCGGGGCGACGGGCTGGGTGGGCGACGCGATCGTCGCGGCGGGGTCAATCATCGTGATCACCGGAAGCGGCGGCGCGTTTGGCAAAGTTCTTCAGGGCTCGGGGATCGCGGACGTGATCGGAGCGAACCTCGCAGATGCCCATCTCGGAATGTGGCTTCCGTTTTTAATCGCCGCGGGGATCAAGACGGCGCAGGGGTCGTCGACCGTGTCGATCATTACGACCGCGGGTTTGATGGCGCCGCTGTTGTCCACCCTTGACCTGGATTCAGAAACCGCTCGCGCGCTCGTGGTCGTATCGATTGGCGCGGGGGCGATGGTGGTTTCTCACGCCAATGACAGTTATTTCTGGGTCGTGACGCAACTGTCGGGGATGGATGTGCGAACGGGTGTCAAACTGCAGACCCTCGGAACCTTAGTGCAGGGGACGGTCGCCGCGACTGCGGTTTGGCTGGTGAGTTTGTTCGTGCTCTAGCGCGCTAGGAACCGCCTGCTCGTTTCTGGCGCAGCAGCTCTCGGATCAGACGGTCGGGCCAGTTTGTCGTCATCCCGTACGCGCCGACTTCGAGTGCGTGATGCATGTCTTCGTCCCCGCGTATGCGCCACGCGCGAATTTCGAGTCCACGGGACACCGCGTACTGCACGAGTTCGGGAGTCATGTCTTCGGCGGGGAAACCTACGAGTGCAAAGCCTGCATCCGCCGCGCGATCAACCCACGCCTTCTGCAGTGGGAGAAGTACTGCATCCGCGGCCACGCCCGCTTCTTTTCGTAGCCTGGCCGCGTCCCGCACCAGGAGGTCGGTGGGAATCTGGGGCGCTTGCTGTCGTGCCCGCATGACCTGGTCAAATAGGAAGGAAGTGAGGCGCGCGTTGTCTTCAAGATGATGAGCGCTTACATGTTTGAGCGTGAGTCTCACCAGCTCTTCATCGTCGCTCTTCAATTCGATGTGGTACTGGAAGCTGTTGCCGAACGTTTCGAAAAAAGTTTCAAGGGTGTTGAGCGGAGTCCCGCTGAATTTTTCCTCGATTTCAGGATGGGTTCGATCGAACCAGGTTCCGATATCCATCTTGAGAAGTTCGCTTGCGGTGTGGTCGCGAACTCTGCCTGGTTGCCCGGTTTTCTTCAGCAGGGTGTTGTCGTGATACAG
>Ga0115003_10004916_pt1 | contig 10166 bp, 10 predicted proteins | sample ArcticOcean_MG_C_7_FD_88736 | JGI IMG/M metagenome (GOLD analysis project Ga0115003, IMG submission 88736) | Marine microbial communities from western Arctic Ocean - ArcticOcean_MG_CB11_88 | ecosystem: Environmental > Aquatic > Marine > Oceanic | place: Arctic Ocean: Canada Basin | collected... | reverse complement strand
ACTCGACGATCGGCCTTTGCTGTTGGTCGAACTGCAAGCGCGCGTCATCGAGATAGTCGCCCGTAATGTCGGCGACCTTCGGAAGCAAATAGGCGCCGATTTCGGTTTCGGTCTCAGAATCAACCTGCGAAAGAATGATCTGATCGTCGCCGATCCCATCGGGATAGCGTGCGCGAAGAATCTCTTCCGTCGCATCCGAGTCGACCACCATCTTGAACTCAAGAAAGCCCGTGCTCTTGAGCAGAGTACGTGCCCGTTCGCGATCGATCTGCTCTCCGGGGATTTGCACCAGTACACGGTCGTCGCCCTGTCGCGTGACCACCGAATCTGGAATACCGCGCTGGGGATCGTCAATCCGTCGCCGCAGGACTTCAAGTACCTGCGACATCGTGTTCTCGCGAACTTGCGCAATCCAGTCATCCGTCAACACATAACGAAGCTCGAGTCCGTCACCGTCATCATCTCCGAGCACGCCGGTGTTGTCGGCACTCTCGATCGCTGCCGCGCGGTCGTCTTCGCTGGCCAGTGTGAGGAACAGCGTGCCTTCGTTGACGAGGGCTCTTCCGAGCGTCACGCCGTCTTGCTCCAGATCTTCCTGAATCGACTGCCGCACGAATTCGAGTTCGCGAGTGACCGCTTCGTCGAGCTCAACGCCGACCACCCAATGGATGCCGCCGCGAAGATCGAGGCCTAAGCGCAGGCCATCATCAGGCCAAAAGTTGCTGGCCACACGATCTTCTTTAGGGACGAAATTCGCCGCCGCGAGAAACGAGAAGAGGATGAGCAGCACTGCAATGCCTGCTGCTCTGAAACCGACCTGACCACCCACTGTTAATCTCCTGCCTGGTCTATGACCAGTACCTATTCATCTGCGGAATCCCGTCTGAGACCTCGGTCCCTAACACATTCCGAACTAACTTTTTGTTGCTTCCACGTCGCCGTCGGCCTTGTCCTTGGCCTGTCCCGGCTTCGTAAGCTGATCAATCCGACCTAGACTGATCCTGAGCTTCACCTTGTCGCCACGCACTCGTCCCACTTCGACTTCTAAGACATCACCATTCACAGCGCTTACTTTGCCGTGAACACCTCCCTGTGTAATTACATCGTCGCCCTTGGCCGCTGTCCGAAGGAATTCTTCGCGTTCTTTTTGCTGTTTCTGCTGGGGACGGAGCACCAGGAGGTAGAAGATCAACATAATTGCGCCCAGCATCAGAACGAAGGAGATATCTCCCCCCTGCGCCTGCAGCGGAACCAATACGCCCGTGACGGGACCCGAACTCATCTCACCTCTCCTTGCGCGACTTGACGCGAATCATCGTCGCCCGCCGTGACATTTTGACTTGGTACCAATCCAGAAACCCGGCGAGAGGACCACCTCTGCAACCGTGTTCCGGGGTAGAAGCGCGCGAGGATACGCTGATACGACTCTCCGCGCTCTGCTAACGAGCGCGCGCCCCATTGACTCATCCCAACGCCGTGTCCATAACCGGAGCCAACGAAAGCAAATCCGTCGGCCGTCTTCTTCACATCAAACAGCGTGCTGCGAAGACGAAGGCTCGAAACCAGTCGCCTTAGTCGCGCGCCGCGAACTTGTTCCAACCTGCCCTCGCCACGCACTTCGAGCCGCTCCACGCGGCCACTGCCCGTCCTCCGCGTGACTGAAAGGCCACGCAGGGAAGAAACCTCGATCGCCTGTGCCGACAAGACACGCTCGAGATCGGATCGACTGAATTGCGTGCGCCAATACGCGTGAGGGGCCCCATCTTCTTCTTCTACTTCAACGACGCGCAGATAGGGCAAATCTTCGCCCCACACCTCGCCCGCGGTTGCCGTTCGGCCCCCGGCAGTCGAGTGGAAAACGGCCAGGATCGGCTCGCCTCCGTAGGTCAACACTACAGAACGCGTGGCCTTCGCAGCGGCCAGCGTTTCGTCGGATTCGGCCGAGATGCCGCGATAAACCTGGCTGGCCGCTGTCGCCCGCACATCCCAGTCACGGCTCCGCCGTTTCGACGCTTCATGCAACACATAGGTGCGTGCGGCGACGGCCTGAGCTCGGAGCGCTTCCTTCGGCCAACTCGCCGACATCTCGCCGCCGACGATGGACGCCACGTAGGACTCGAGGTCGACGCGGTTAAGGACCTGAATTCGCCCTGATTCGACGCGCACCGCGATGCGACCTCTAACGGTTCTGCTGCCAACCTTCCAAGGACCGCTCCCTTTCGGCGACCAGAGCGATCCGAGATCTCGCTCGCCCGAGATGAGCCGGCCGTCAATCAGCTCGACCCGACTCGCGTCATGTGTCCGTCCAATATCAAGCGCTTCACGGGCGTCGTAGATCAAGACTCGAACGACTTCAGAGCCACCGGCCAGAGCATTGGCGCAACCGACGACGCCTAACGTCAACAGCCACGAAAGTAGAAGCAGAACCGTGGCGGGACTTCGCATCGGAAGGCGAGCAATGCGCGACGGCACCGCATCCCTGATAACCGAACGAAACTCTGCACGTGCGTAGCGACAGCTCATCATTCGCGTCACTCCTCGCCTGCAAGCTTCGTTGTGCCCCAAGGACGGAGACGCCCCGTCCCAAGCCAATACGGTTGTGAAACGGGGCATCGTGTCCGGGGTCGAGTGACTAAAGGTCGGCGCGAATGGCCTCGGCCTTGTCGGTGCGCTCCCAGGGGAGACCGATGTTTTCGCGTCCGAAATGGCCGTGGTAAGACGTCGCTCGATAGATCGGGCGGCGTAGGTCGAGTGCTTCGTCGATGCCGCGAGGAGTCAGATCGAAATGCTTGCGCACGATCTGTTCAAGCCGGCTGCGATCAAGATCGCTCGTGCCGAATGTATCGACGCGAATCGAGACCGGCTCAGCGACGCCAATGGCGTATGCGAGCTGCACTTCTGCGCGACGCGCAGCACCGGCCGCGACGAGATTCTTTGCGACATAACGTGCTGCGTAGGCCGCACTGCGGTCGACCTTCGACGGATCCTTGCCGGAGAATGCACCGCCGCCGTGGCGCCCCATTCCACCGTAGGTGTCCACGATGATCTTGCGGCCGGTCAGCCCTGCGTCTCCCATCGGTCCACCGACCACGAATCGGCCGGTCGGATTGATGTGGAAGATCGTGTCGTTGTCGATCAGTTCGCTCGGCAGTACCTCACGAACACACTTCTCGATCAGGTCCTTCTTGAGTTGATCGTGAGAAACGTCCGGGGAGTGCTGGGTCGAGAGCACGACGGTATCCACGCGCTTCGGCCGGTCTTCCTCATCATATTCGATGGTGACCTGGCTCTTCGCATCGGGGCGGAGATAATCGATTTCGCCGCTCTCGAGGTGGCCGCGAAGCGATTCGATGAGGCGATGCGAGAAACGAATCGGCGCAGGCATAAGCTCCGGCGTTTCGTCGCAGGCAAAACCAAACATCATGCCCTGATCGCCAGCGCCCTGCTCCTTGTGGAGGCCTTCGCCTTCGGAAACACCCTGCGAGATGTCCGGGCTCTGCTTGCCTAAAGCGACTTGCACGGCGCACGTGGCGGCATCGAAGCCCATGTCTGAACTCGTGTAGCCAATGTCGTGAACGACGCTGCGAACGATTGTCGGGATGTCGACCACCGCGCTCGTCGTGACTTCGCCGCAAACCAACACCAACCCGGTCGTCGTTGCGGTTTCGCAGGCAACACGTGATTTCGGGTCCTGGGCCAGCATGGCATCGAGGATTGAGTCAGAAATCTGGTCGCACATCTTGTCCGGGTGTCCCATAGACACGGACTCAGAAGTGAACATCAAGCGCGTTCCCATCGAGGTCTCCCTAATTTATGAGCGGCGCAGGGTAGGCGCTTAGACCCTGGGGATCAAACCAAAACGGCGTGATTTCGCGGCCTTGCACACGAACCGCTTTCCCCCTCGCGTCAGGCCTTCTGGCGCCCCTCGCGAGCCGGAGCCAAGCGAGTTCAGTACATAGAGTTGGACGGGGTCACGCGCCCGGCGTGTCCTCATCTGGCGCCTCGATCAGCGCACCAAGCTCCATCACCGCCTGCTCAGCGTCGGCACCAACGGCACGCACCCGAAGCATCGTCCCCTGAGTGGCAGCGAGGCATAGGATAGAGAGGACGCTGGATCCGCTGACCCATTCATCGCCTCGCCCGAGTGTGATCTCGCACTCGAAGCGACCCGCCACAGAAGCCAACCGCCCCGCCGGGCGAGCATGCAGGCCCAGTTCTGAACGAACCGTGAACTCGCGCTCGACCGTCGCGTTGCTGCTCAAACCTCAGCCTCCGGCACGAGTTCACTCGCCACTGAGATATTGCGCTGGCCGTAGGCCTTAATGAAGGCCGCCAGCTCATCCAAAGGCTTGGGCTCACGAAGCGTCGCGAGCTTGATGAGCATCGGCAGATTCATTCCCGTCACCACTTCGACCTGATGTTCGTCGTGGAAGGAGAGACTCATATTCGAAGGTGTTCCCCCGAACATATCGGTCAGGATGAGCACGCCCTCGCCCGAATCCGCCGCTTTCAGTCCAGCGGCGATCGAACCCCGCACGGTTTCAACGGCCATCGTCGGATCCACGGAGACAGTACCCCAAACAGGTGCCTCCGGGAGAATGAGCCGAAGCGCCTGGAGAAATTCTTCGCCGAGTCGGTAATGCGTCACGATCAGCACGCCGACCTTCGGACCTTGGTCTTGGGTCTTCATTTTATTTCGGCCTTCATACTGCGATTCGTTGGGGCAGTGATAGGGGCAGTGGTGGGGATAGTGATCGTGTCGTCTCTCGCAGCCATCTAGAGCGGCCGCTCGACGTCGCGATGAGACACGTTGACCTCGCGGTCGCCTTCGCGCAAGCGTGTGGCGATGGCTTCGGCGATCGCGACCGAACGATGTCGACCGCCCGTGCAGCCGACTCCGATCGTTAGATAGGCCTTGCCTTCTTCATCATAGAACGGGAGCAGGAAATCGATGAAATGATCGAGGCGTTTAAAGAACTCTGCGCCCCGCTCGCTCTTGAGTACATAACCCGCAACTTCCGGTTCGAGCCCCGTGCCCTGGCGAAGCGTCTCCTCGAAATACGGATTCGGTAGGAATCGCACATCAAAGAGCAGCTCCACCGAAGCGGGTGTCCCGTGCCGATAGCCAAAGGAGATCACGTTCACGACGGTTTGACGGGTTGCGCCGCCAGAGACGTAGCTAACGACAGTATCTTTGAGTTGGTGGACGTTCAGCGCGGTCGTGTCGACATTCATATCCGACATGCGCACGACCTGATCGAGCAGGCTGCGCTCCCGTTCGATCCCCTCGATAACCGAGCCGCCAGGCGAGAGAGGATGAACCCGTCGCGTCTCTCGGTAACGCCGCTCGAGCACGTCATTCGAGCAGTCGAGGAAGAGCACTTCAACCTTCGCCCCTCCCGCGCGCATAGCTTCGATGGCTTCCGGAAAGCGCTCGAGAAAATGCTTCTCCCGTGCATCCACGGCCAGTGCGATCTTGTCGATCCCACTCGAAGCGGTGGTACATAGATCCAAAAATTGCGGCACGAGCTGAACCGGGAGGTTGTCGACGCAGTAGAACGACAGGTCCTCAAGCGCGGCCATCGCGGTCGTCTTCCCAGACCCCGACAGGCCACTCACGAAGACGATCCGCTGATCGTTCTGCCCACTCATCGCCCCTCCCCCTCGTCATTGCCCGCAGCGTCACGAAGGATGCCACCCTCGGCGCGCAATCGCTCATCGAGTCGTTCCGCAGCATTGATACCCTGCAAACGCAGCTCCCAGTCTCGAATCGCCAACTCGACGAGGGTCGCAAGATTACTGGCCGCGTGCACCGGCAGCCGTACCTTTGGAACAGCGACGCCCAGCAGAGTCTCGAATTCGCGTTCAAACCCGATCCGCTCGAACTGCTTCCCCTTCGCGACAGATTCGAGCCGAACAACGAAGCCGACGGCACATCGCTCAAGAGTCGCCTGCTCACCGAAAAGGTCCGCGACGTTCATCAAACCCAAACCGCGGACCTCGATGAAGTGGCGGATATGAGGGGGCGCCCACCCCAGGATAGCGCCATCGTCGACGCGCAAACGCACAACATCATCCGCAACCAGTCTCTGGCCACGGCGAACCAATTCAATCACGCACTCGCTCTTCCCTACGCCGGAGCGGCCCAGGATCAAGACGCCGACCCCCGCGACCTCAACGAGGGAACCGTGGATCTGCGACTCGTGTTCTTGCGGTTGGCTCACGAAAGGTCCCCCGCCGCCTTTGCCGGAAGCACGAATGCAGCCTATGCGACAGACCAGAGTAGCTGACTTCGCATCGGGCTCGTGCCGCAAAGCATCCTGCACGAAAAGATAACTCGGGTAACGCTGGCCCTAGAACTTGGCGTCTTCTTCTTCGATTGCGCGGAAAATCGTGTCCAGATCGGAAGCTACGAGCAGCTTCTCTCGGAAACTCGCGTCGCGGAAGAAGCGCGAGATCCGCGCCAAGGCCTTCAAATGCTGGCCACCCGATTGCTCGGGAACCACTAGAAGGAAGAAGAGCTGCGTGTGCTGACCGTCGATCGACTCGAAATTGACGCCAGAAGTGCTGCGCGCGAAGGTCGCGACGAGACGGTCCAGGCCTTCAAGCTTCCCATGGGGGATCGCCACGCCTTCACCGATTCCCGTGCTTTGAAGCGCTTCGCGCTCTCGCAGGACGCTGAGCAAGGTCTGTCGCTCAAGGGCTGGCTCGGCGCTAGAAAGCGCACCCGCGAGTTCCGCGAGAACGTCGTCCTTCGTATTCGCTTCGAGGTCGAGGATCGATGCCTCGCGGACGAGAATGTCGGTGATCTTCATGGGCCGCTCCGAATTGCGGCGCACTCTATCCCAGCCCCCACTGCCAGCGCTATGCCAAACATGCCTGCAAAGACCAGGATTGCGATCTTTCCTGGCAACGAGCCTCGGCTATACGACCTGCCGGCGCTTCGTCGAGGACAGGATATTCATCGCTTCGCGGTATTTGGTCACCGTGCGGCGCGCGATATCGATACTGGCAGCCTTCAGCATTTCCTGGATCCGCTGGTCCGACATCGGCCGAGATGGATCTTCGCTCTCGATGATTTTGCGGATCTTGTCCTTCACGGACTCGCTCGCGAGGGCCTCACCCCCGTCCGAACGACTGATGCTCGAGTTGAAGAAGTATTTGAGCTCAAAGATGCCCTGGGGCGTATGAACATACTTGTTCGTCGTAACGCGGCTGACCGTCGACTCGTGCATCTCGATATCGTCTGCGACGTCACGAAGGTTCAGAGGCTTGAGATGAGCGATGCCGTGCTCGAAGAAGTCGCGCTGATATTGGATGATCGACTGCATCACCTTGTAGATCGTGCGCTGACGCTGGTGAATCGATTTAATCAGCCACATCGCTGACCGAACCTTTTCATTGACGTAGTTCTTCGTGTCCTTCTCGCGCAGCTCACCTTCGGCAGCAGTTCCGTTCGTCGCACCACCAGAGAGAACATCGCGGTACATCGAGTTGATCTTCAGCTTGGGTAGGCCGTCTTCATTCAAGAGAACGTGAAAGTCCTCGCCGATCTTATAGACAAAGATATCTGGCGTGATGTAGACAGGATCTTCGCCACCGAAGCCACGCCCCGGTCGAGGCTCGAGCCCGCCGACTACGTTCACTGCATCAGCGACCTCTTGAAGGGTTGCCCCGGTCACCCGTGACAAGCCGCGGAAGTCACGCTTCTGCAACAAGTCGATATGGTCGGCCACCAGTCGACGAACTAACGAATCGCCGACCTTGTGGGTATCGATCTGCAGCAGCAAGCATTCGCGGAGGTCTCGCGCGCCGACGCCCGTCGGATCGAGTTTCTGGATCGCACTTAACGCGCGTTCGACATCGGACTCTTCTGCGCCCGATTGTCGCGCGATCTCTTCAACCGTCGACCGAAGGAATCCGCGTTCGTCAATATTGCCGATCACCCAGCGCGCAATCTCGAGCCCGAACTCATCAAGGTCTGTGACCTGAAGCTGCCATTCGAGATGCTCTGCAAGGCTCGGTCGTCGCGCGTAGGTTGCCTCGAGAGACGGACGGTCATCTTCACCGGCCACGCCGCTATGATCGAGCCCGGTCATGGGATTACTGTCTAGGTACTGCTCCCACTCAATGTCCGCGATTTTCTCGGCATCACTCGGCCCGGATTCTTCCGTCGATGAACCGTCGGCATTCCTGTCGCCGGCCATTTGAAGATCGTCCAGGGACAAGTCACTCGGACCTTCGTCGCCACCTGATGCATCCGCGTCCTGCCCCTCGCCTTGGCTTTCGCCGGACTCTCCGAAATCATCTTCGGTCGCGTCCTGGCGCTCACCCTCCGTCTCTTCCTCGATTTCGGTCTCTTCGAGGACGGGGTTTTCCTGTAGTTCCTGCTGCACGAGGTTGACCAACTCGAGCTGATTCAGCTGCAACAACTTGATCGCCTGTTGCAACTGCGGCGTCATAACGAGGCTCTGCGAGAGCTTCAGCTGTTGTCTTAGTTCGATGGCCATGGCCTTGCGGCACCCTCTCGCGTCTCGCGACCGGAACGGTCGGGAGTAACAGTTCCCATTCTACTTCGCGGCCTCTCGGGACGATCTCTTGAGGCGAAGAAAGCCTCAGAGCGTCCCGGGTGAACTCTCTGCCGGTGCGATGCCTCAGCCTGCACCCGTTCGCTCTCGAGGCTACCAGGAGCATTCCGCTCAAGGCGTTGTAATCAGTTCAGACTGAAGTTCTTTCCTAAGTAGACCTCGCGGACCTCCGGATCTTCAGCGATCTCCGCCGGCGTTCCAAGGCGGAGAATGGCTCCGTCCTTGATGATATAGGCGCGGTCACAGATCGAGAGGGTTTCGCGCACGTTGTGATCCGTAATGATAACGCCGATGCCTCGATCCTTGAGTTGTTGAATGATCTTTTGGATATCGATCACCGCAATCGGATCGACGCCCGCGAAGGGTTCGTCGAGCATCATGAATTGTGGATCGAGAACGAGCGCTCTCGTGATCTCTACACGCCGACGCTCACCACCGGACAAGTCCGCGCCCTTGCGAGAAGCTCGCTCCGTGAGTCCAAGCTCGGTCAAGAGCTCGGCGAGCCGCTCCTTCCGCCGTTTTCGGTTTGGCTCGACGGTTTCCAGAATCGCACCGACGTTGTCCGCCACCGATAGCTTCCGGAAGATCGAGGCCTCCTGGGGAAGATAGGTAATCCCCATGCGAGCGCGTCTATACATAGGAAGCTCGGTGATGTCTTCATCATCGAGAAAGACCTGACCTTTTGTGGGGCGAACACTGCCGGCCATCATGTTGAAGGTCGTCGTTTTCCCCGCGCCGTTAGGGCCCAAAAGCCCAACGACCTCTGAGCTTCGCACTTCAAGGTCGATGCCTTGAACCGCCGTCTTCTCTCCGTACCGCTTCACGAGTCCCGTCGCCGAGAGCACCGACTTACTCACAAGAGTTCCCCTCCATCGGCGCATTTCTCGCCGTCGTCTGATTCCGGTCGGATCACAATCGACGCCGAACCTTCGACCCGCGCACGATCGGCGGCGAGATCGAATTGAATCGATTCACCCCGTACGATGTCGCAGCCTTGAACAAGCTCGGCGTGACCACGGCATGTCAGTTGTTGCTCGGCTCGCAGATAGACCGCTCGATCACATTTCGCTTGGCGCGCGCCCTGATCGACGAATACACGACCTTGGGCAATCAACCGCTCCGGCTCCGAAGCGCCCCTCTTATAGGTCGCTTCCAGCTCATCACTGCGCAGAGTGACGTTCGCCTGACGGACGAGCACATTGCGTTGAAATCGCAGTTCACGGCCGGATTCCCGATTAATAATCTCCGCTTCGTCCGCCTTAATCTCGATGGGCGCATCGCTATTGAATCCGGAGTTCCCGAATTTTGCATCGAGCCCACGTCCGGTATTCGTCTCATCGTCCGCGTTCTCGCTCGACGAACCCGCAGCAACATCCACGCCGCTATCTACACCGACACCCGCGACGAGATCCGGAGCCGTGTATCCGAGCCCCATCAAAAGTTCTTCGACGACGCTGGCCAGCGTCGCTGCCAAAACGCCACCGTCATCTTTATAACCATCACGAGCCACGACGATCGGGAGCGTACGCGTCACGCGCAGCCGCTCCGCTCCGGAATGTCCTGACCGAACGACGAGTT
>Ga0115003_10004912_pt1 | contig 10169 bp, 9 predicted proteins | sample ArcticOcean_MG_C_7_FD_88736 | JGI IMG/M metagenome (GOLD analysis project Ga0115003, IMG submission 88736) | Marine microbial communities from western Arctic Ocean - ArcticOcean_MG_CB11_88 | ecosystem: Environmental > Aquatic > Marine > Oceanic | place: Arctic Ocean: Canada Basin | collected... | reverse complement strand
GTGTTATCTCTCATCATGTCAGTATTAGTTAGTCCTGGAGCAATTGTGTTAACTCTTATATTTGAGGATCCCAACTCTCTAGATAAAGTGCTAGATTGTGAAATTAATGCAGCCTTAGAGGCTGAATAAGCACCTCTTCCCACATTTGAATCTATTGCAGAGCTTGATGAAATATAGACAATACTGCCATTTTTTTTTTTTATCATTGATTTAATTATATACTGAGTAAAAATTGTCTGAGAAAAAAAATTTACTTGGAAAATTTCTTTTAATTTCTTGATAGAAGTCATTTGATAAAGTGCATTATGAATTACACCTGCATTATTAATCAGAATATTAATGTTAAGGTTTAGTGCATTAATCTCACTAAAAGCCTCTTTTACAGAATTTTCATTCTCTAGATTTAACTTAATTGGAAAAATATTATTATTAAATTTTTTTTTTAGTTCATTAATTTTATTTAGAAAATTTTTATCTACATTTCTTGAACATGCAATAACATCCGCACCATTTTGTGAAAAAATTTCAAGTATTTTTAGCCCGATACCTCTATTAGAGCCAGTAATCACAGCCGTCTTGTCTTTAAGCAACACTTTAGATAAAATCTTCTTTTGCAAATATGTCTTTGGCAAGAGCAGGTTTAAAAATTGTCTGACCACTTTTTGTCATAAAATTTTTAATGAAAGATTTATCTTCACCAGCTAGACATAAATCACTATGGTCCTTAAAATATTTAATACTAAAACCATAATCTATGATTTCCTTTAAGGATTGCTTAAATATATTCCCAATTTTTATATGTACGTAGGGACAAACTAAAACATCACCAATTGGTGTAATATAAACTCTGTTTACTGTGGTGCACCCTAATATTTTTTCCTGGTTTTTATCAAATGGATTCCATATATTTCTAACCAAGTTCTTATATTCTTTTCTTATTGTTCTTAAATATTCCCTGTCTTTATCATCACAAATAATATCCTCAGCATTTTGCCACATTCCAGATGGAACAGCTACATTTAGAAGAGTTTTATATCTTTTTTCTTTTGAGAAATCTAAAAGTTGTTTAAAGTGTTCCGTATTTGCGTTGTAGTGTCCAACAGTTATATTTAAATATGGATCCATGCCAGCATTTCTCACATGTTCTAAGGCAGCAATAGCCCTTCTCCAAGAGTCTTTTCTGCCTCTTATGTCGTCATGAATTTTTTCATCCATACTATCAATACTTACTGAAACTCTACTTACTTTATACTCAGCTAATTTTTTAGCCATTGCTTCATCTAAGTAATAACCGTTAGTGGTTAAATACATATAAAACCTCTCAGGTTTTATAGCCTCAAGTACTTCGAACAATTTTTTTGGTTGAAGAAGAAGCTCACCACCTTGAAGATCAAACTCAAAATATCCCAATTCATCTGCTTCATCAGCTAACTTTCTGATTGCACCTAAATCCAAAAATTCTTTAACATGATCTCCTTTAGGAGAGTTTGTAAAACAATATTTACATCTTAAGTTACATGCGTTATTAAAGTTAAGATCTATACCTCTAGTCTTTGTACCAACTTTACCATCATTTTTTTGTACATAATCATAAAAATCTTTTAATTTTTTGACTAAACGTGGCTTATTTAACAATGAAGAGGCAATAGGCATAATTTTTTAGTTATTTTAAATTATAAGATTTAATTATATCAGGCAATATCAAAGTAAACTCTGCTTTACAAGCAATCTCTTGATTAATGGATCCAAAACCCTCACATTGAGCCATGCCTCTTTTAAAAGATAAAATTTTTGTATCAATTTCAAATTTCACTCCAGGAACAATCTTTTTAATAAATTTTAGGTTATTTGCTTTAACTAAGTACACAACCTTACCTTTGTTTTTTGGTAAAGTCAGAATTGATAAAGAACACATTTGCACTAAAGCTTCTACTTGAAGCATCCCAGGCATATTAGGGTCATTAGGCCAATGAACTTTAAAAAACCACTCGTCATTTTTCAAAACTTTATAGCCTTTAGAGCTTACACCAGGCAAAACTTCGGTTGCATGATCGATTAAAAGATAGGGCTCCCTATTTTGCTGATACTCTAATATTTTTTTTTTATCTAATTCCATTTTATTTTAATTCTATAACTCTTGTTAAAGACTTATTTAAATCAAAACCATCCCAATTAAGACTAATATCTAAAGCTTGTCCTATCGGCACAATACGATCTATACCATCAGTCAGGTTATCAACTATAATTTTTTTACAAACATTTTTGTCTAAGCCAAAATAAGTTAATGTTTGAAATTTTTTGTTTAAAAATACACTTATTTTATTTAAATTATTGGTTTCATATTCATAAAATAATCCCCATTTTCCTCTTAATTCATCTAGATCGTTTATAAGTTTTTTAAGTTTTAGAATATAAATAAAATTTTCATATTTTATAAAGTTACAATTATCTTTTAAAAAGTTTATTTTTTTACAAAGAAGAGTGTACTTATCCACAGCAGAGCTTATTTCTAAAGTATATTTTTTTTTAACCAATAAATAAACTTTATCCCAAAATTTTTTTTGGGCAGCTTTATTTATTTTTTTTTCACCTTCCCAAAATATTATGTGGGGCGATGAACATGCATTTTGATCAACTAAATAAGTATCGTTATAAAATTTCTCAGCAAGAATTGATAAGTTAAAATTATCTGTTTTGATTATTGCATTAGAATTAATGATACAAATTGAAGATCTATCTGAAAAAGTTATTTCAGTTGAACTAGGATTTAATTCAAATTTTCTAATTTTTTTTATAGTTTCATCTCCACCCCAAATAATTCTTAAATCACATCTATAGGAAATAATTTTTGTAAAATCATTGTTATTTTCATATCTGACTATTGTAATTCTTTTTTTTAATTTCTTAAATTTGTTTTTTTTTAAAATCGTATTTAAACATTTACAAATAATTTCGGATTGTATGGTTTTCTTCGATGAAATTTTAACAACATTTGAGTTACCAGTTAATAGACCAAAAATAAGTGAATAAATAAAATTAGTTGCAATATTTGAGGGGGTAATATGAAATACTAAGCCCAACCCAACACGCAATTCATTAGATAAATTTTTTTTTATAAGATTTTCAATATTTTTTTTTCTACACCAAAAAGCTAGTGCTTTTAAGTCTGATATCTCATTTATATTTTTTTGATGATTTAATTTTTTTGAAAATTCAACAAGAAAATCAAAAGTTATTTTATTGTATGGTGTAAAAGGTTTTGTTTCAAAATTTTTTGAACCGACCAGGTATGTTACGTTATTAAGTTTAGACATCACTACAACCTCTGATTTCTGATTTTATAGATCTTCCATAAACCATAAAATGTTTAGCATTAATTTTACAATTATGTTTTCTGTCAACAATAGCACCAATATCTTCTGTTATAATGTTATGACCGGGGTAGCTAGATGGTACGAGAGAAATTAATTGAATCAAACCCTTTTGTCCTCTTTTTAGTACTCTAAAATTGCTATCCCTTATTAGCACATCTGAATAGATAGAAGTTATAAAAGAATTGCAATTCTGACATTCAACAAAAATAGAACCAGTTTGTTCAATTAAACCATAATAATTTTGAACATCTTTTATCTTAAATTTCTTAAATAATTTTTCTTTAAAAATCTTATTTGAAATTTTATTTTCTTCCATTTTTTTCCATCCTCCGCCGTGAAGTAATAAAGCATTATTCATTTCAAACTTTAACTTTTTTGAGTCTATTTTAATTATTAAATTTTCATATATGAAGCTTGTAAATCCAAAAACTAAAAATTTTTTTTTATGAAATTTTTTAAGAAATATATTTAATAAGTTATAATCAATTTCATTATTTTCATTTAACAAATAGGTATATTTTTTTCCAAAAATTGAGAAGCCTAAAATTGCTGCTGACCTAGCTGTTAAGTTATCCTTGATATTAGAACTTGGATTTCTATCTATGATCAGCATGGGCAATCTTTCGTGACCAAGAAATTTTGTCATTATTGATTTTAATGTTTTTATTTGATTTAATGAATTAGATTTATCAAGAAAAATTTTTGACCTTCCAGAACCAGAAGTTCCAGATGAAAACAGTATTTTTACAATATTATTCTTGGGAGTACTTATTAGATCTAGTTCTTTAAATAGTGTAATTGGCAGGTAGGGAAAATTTTCTAAATTATGTTGGCCTTTAAATTTAAAATTAAACTTATTAATTAGCGATCTGTAAATAGGTGATCTCTTATAATGGTGCTTAGTCAAGATTAAAATTTTTTGATTAAAAAAATGTTCCTTTTTTTTAATCAAAAAAGGATCTGAGTTAAATAATTTTTGAAGAAAATTCATTATTAATTAAATATCTTGTGATTATACGAAATCTTTAAATTTTTATTTATAGGAAATTTAGTAATTTTTTTTATTAAAAAATTACTTGGGTGAATAGTTATTTTATTTTTTACTTTTTGTAATACCATTTTTTCATCCACTTTTTTTTCTACAAATATTGTTATCTTATTTTTTTTATTTAACTTACATACAGACTTAATGCCAAAACTAGATGTATATATTTCTATATCTTCCAAATTTAGTCTATTCCCTTGAATCTTTATAAATTTATCTGATCTTCCTATCAAATAATAGAATCCATCCTTATCTCGTTTGGCATAATCACCAGTTCTTAAAGTAGCACAGTTATTATTTTCATGCAGATCATCGCAGCTTTTAGCATATCCTGAAAAAACATTTTTTCCTGAATAAATCAACTCTCCTATCTTTTTATCTTTCTTTATTTTTTTTTTATTTTTGTCCTCAAGCCAAAATTTACCTCCATACACAGCTTTTCCAATACTACCAATTTTTTTTCTAGCGTACCTCCAGGATAAATATCCCATTCGGGCAGTAGCTTCAGCTGAACCATACATGAAGAATATCTTTTTTTTATTCTCTTTACAAAAATTAATTAATTTTTTTTGAATTTTCTTATTTATTTTTCCTCCCGCCTGCGTAAAAAATCTAATAGATGATAAATCTTTTTTTAAGAAATTAATTTTATCTAAAATCTCGTATAAATAAGGCACACCATTTATATTGGTTACTTTATTATGAATCAATGATGACCAAAATTTCTTATCTAAAACACTATAATCATTTAAAACAATTTTTGCTCCAGTAAAAAGATGTGTATTAATAATAGATAGACCATAAACATAATTCATAGGTAATGTTGTAATTGTTGTATCTTTTTTACTAATTTTTAGGAATTTTAATATAGATATTATATTTGAATCTATATTTTGTTTTGTTAGTTTAACATATTTTGGATTTCCTGTAGTGCCAGAGGTAGAAATTAAAACTTTTAGATCCTTATTAATTTTTATCTTAATTTTTTTTATATTTTCTATTAAAATATAATTCATATAAATTTTTTTTTTTTTAAATTTATTCAAATTATAGTTATTTTTCTTATTTAAAAAAATATATCTAGGTTTGTATGCAGCAATTAAATTATTTAAGTTTGTACTTGTTATATTTTTTTCTAATAAAACTAGAGCACAACTCTTTTTTAAAGAGCTTAGATAAAATAAGATAGATTCAATGTTATTCTCACAAATTAAAAACATAAGATTTTCTTTTTCAAAATTTTTAGCTAAGCCATTCGAATAGTTTTCTAAATCAGTAAAACTAATATGTTTATTTTGTGAAATAAGAGCGGTATTATTTTTATATTTTTTTAAACAACTCAATAATCTCATAAAAAGATGGTTCTATTTCTTTATATAACTTAGCCTCAACCTTGTGGCTGGTGGTAAATTGTAATTGCTTTTTTTGCCCAGCATATAGTGAAAATATTTCGGATCTAATCCAAGTGAAGGTCTAACAACTTTAATATTATCTATGGTAAAAATATCTCCTTTTCTAATTGTTGATGAGGTATAGATTGATCTTTTTCCAACTAAGTGTTTTATTGCTGATTTAGTTACACTATAATTAGTTTTACCGATGGTTTTTTCTACTTCTCTAATATTGGATATTAGATTTATAAAATCTGACTTATCTACAGAAAAAAAACTATCAATTGTTTTTTTGTCTTTTAATTTAAAATGTTTTTCTATAATTTTTGCACCTAAAGCAACTGCGGTTGTAGCTGCAACATTTCCAATTGAGTGATCACTAAAGCCAACATGTACTTTAAATTTTTTAGAAATATCCATCATCGTTTTAAGATTTAGTTCATCTGCAGGTGCCGGATAAGAGGAAGTACATTTTGTAACTATAATTTTGTTATTACCAGTCTTTCTAACGGCTTTAATTGCATTAGTTAAATCAACCAGCTTTGAAAGACCAGTTGAAATAATTATAGGTTTACCTGTTTTTGCAGCTTTAACGATTAGTGGTATGTGTGTAATTTCTGGTGATGCAATTTTGTAGGCTTTACATCCTAACTTTTCTAATAAATCAACTGCAGTTTCATCAAATGGAGAAGAAAAAATTTCAATATTATTTTTTTTCGCTTCGTCAAATAACTTTTTATGCCACTCCCATGGTGTGTGTCCTTTTTTATAAAGATTCCAAAAATTTTTTTTTCCTGACCAGAGAATCCTTTTTAATTAAAAAATCTTTATTAAAACTATTTAATGTAATGGTTTCAGGTTTGTAGGTTTGAAGCTTTACAGCATCCGCACCAGCTTGAGCAGCTAATTTTATTAATTTTATAGCGTTACTTAGCTTAGAATCATGATTTGCTGAAATTTCAGCAACAACTAAGCACTTCGAATTTATTCCTAAAATTTTTTTTCCTATCTTAATGTTTTTCATTTTTTTTATTTACGAGTATATATATTGAATTTCTTATTAAAACTTTTTAATTTTTTTAGCTGATTATATAGTTTATTTTTTTTATCTAGTATCTTATATTTAAAATATTTAACATGTGCATTTGAAAATAAGTTATTTTTAGGTACTATTATAGCACATACTTTATTGCCACTTATTTTATCTATAGTAGCGTTCTGCCATTTAATTGATGATAGTAACTCTGAAACAGAAAATTTATTATCACAGATATAATATCCAGGAAAAATAATCTTCTTTTTATTAAAAAATTTTATAGTATGATGAAGTATTAGCAGATTTACTCCACCACGTTTAACAATGTAAGATTTCCTATCAATATTGCTCAGCCACCAAATATAATGATCAAGTTTGTTAATTTTTTTATCAGATACTGAATTTTTTAAATTTATATCAAGATTTTTATATTCTAAATATTTATTAAGTTGTAAATCGTTAATTTCTTTAAATTTTAACATACTTATTTTTTTAATATCGATTTAATAATTAATTTTTTACCATCATTATTTAAAAAAAAATTTGACTGTTTCATGATTTTTTTTATTCTCAAATAATTCTTTAAGCAAAGAGTAATGAGGTTAGTAAATTTTTGAGTATTTTTAATATCTTTTTTTTTAAGAATGAAATAATGACCAATTTTTTCCAGAGTATTTTTGTTAATTGTTTGATTTTCGTTCATAACAATAAGAATAGAAGGCAGATTAATCTTTGCTGCCTCAAATGAGATAAGCCCACAAGAACCTATAAGTAAATTAGTATTGACTAAAGTTTTGTAAAAATCATCATTATTATTGACTATTTTTATATTCTTAATGTTCTTATATTTTAAAATTATGGAACTTTTCTTTTTTGCAAAAGGGCCACAAACTAAATTAATAATGATTTCTGGTTGATTTTTTAAGATTAATTTAATTATTTTTTCATAAATCAATATATTGCCAGTTCCACCGTTATAAAAAGTTATGTTAAGTTTTTTTTTATTTTTAGTTTTAAACCTTCTACTAAAAAAATTATTAGTTATAGAATATTTTGGGCCAAGCAAAAGTTCAGCATCTTTCTTATTACGTTTCTTAATTTTATTTAAATTTACATCATCAATATTTGCTAATTCAGCTTTTGTATTAACAAGAATATCCGCATAGTGTTTCTTGTGAATAAAATCATCAATAGCAATAACTTTTTTGACGTGTGGTGATATCTTTTTTTCCCACAATTCACCCAGCCTATAATCATCAATAATAATTATACTTCTTTTATTTGATAGAATTTTTTTAATAAATAGTGATGCGTCTTTTTTCTCAGATTTAAATTCACTTTTTCCATAAAGGTACAATAGATCTTTAGAGTTTTTGAAGAAGGGTACATCTTTCTGGTTTTTATCCATTATTACCTTACAGTCATAAATTTTTTTGAGCTCTAGGTACAAATTATAAACCCTTGATAAGTGACCAATTCCCACTACTTCATTAAAATTTGTTCTAAAATAAACTTTCAAATTAACAGCCTAAGCAAAATATCTTATCTTTATTAAAACCATTTCTAATTAAATCATTTTTAATGATAATTGAAGTCTTAATGTCACAATTTGATATCATAATATTGTCATCTAAAAACTTTTTTATATTTTTGGTTAAATATTTTTTACTTCTTATATTGTATTGGTATATTTTTTGATCTTGAAAACCTAAATTACCATCACATACAAATTTTATTTTAATATTATAAATTGGTATTAATTTTAGAATTATTTTACTATAGCTTCCTGCACAATAAAGAATTGTATCTGAATTTGAAATTTTACTCAAAACTTTAAAAATTTTATTTTTTTCTATGTTATTTTTTATTAAAAACATTTTATTTAAATTTTTTTTACTCTTATATAGTTTATTTAAAGTAGTATTTGAGTAAATTTTATTATTCTTAAAATTATACTTATTTGCAATTATCTCTACAATATTGCTGATTTGTTTTTTTTTTAAAAGAACTATATTTTTTATCAATTCTCTCATTAAAAAAGTAAACCTGGAACTTAAAAATTTTTTTTCTAGTTTATTGAAAATACCGTCTTTATTATGATAAAATTTTATCAGCTCATATAGATTTTTTGTACAAGATAGGATAACTGCATAACCAACTTTGGTGCTTAATGAATTTACTTCAATAATTCTTCTTTGATAAAGGGGTGTTTTAAAAATTTGAAAGGTTTCTGCCTCAATTAATATTTTTGTTAAAAAAATTTGTTCTTCAAATATTCTTATGTTTGAAAATCGAATATTTTTTTTTTTAAGAAAACTTTTTTTATAAACAAAATTCCAGCACGTAAGTCTAAAATCATTAAAATTTTGTATATTATTTAAAAAACTTTTATTATTAATTTTTTTTCCTATAGAATTGTTATCTATAATTTTATTAATCGGATCATAGCTTGGAAAAAAAAGGATATCCTTATTATTTGATTCGTCTATTAACTTATTAATTTTACTGAGTGTTTGTTTTAATAAAAGATCATCACTATCTAAAAATATTAGATATTTACCTTTTGATTCTCGAATGCCAATGTTTCTTGCAACAGATACTCCTAAATTTTTTTTTAGATTAATTATTCTAGTATTTTTTTTACCATTTAGCAATTTATGACAAATTTTTTTGGTGTTATCACTTGAGTTGTCATTAACTATTATGAGTTCTATTTTTTTATCGATTTTTTTTAAAATATTTGAGATACATTCTTTGATAAATCTCTCAGAATTATAAGCAGGTATGATTATTGAAATATTTGTTGACACAGTCTTTAATAATTTTATAAACAATATACATTAGAATTTTATAAGTTAAAACTAACAACAGTACATTATAATCTTAAATCATAATTATATATTTATTAAGTAATGCTAATTCTAGGAATTAACGACACGCATGACGCCTCTGCCTGCTTAATCAAAGACGGTATTTTGTTGGCTGCAGCTGCTGAAGAGAGATTCAGAAGAGTTAAAATGATTGGTAGCTATCCTGAAAAGGCTATTGAACATGTATTAAAGTTTACTGGATATAGTAGTTCTGATTTAAATCAAGTTGCAGTAGCAACTAAATCTTTACCGGGATCTTTATTGTGGAATACAGTTGCTGACTTTTCTATTAAAGATTGGCTAACTTTACATGAAAATTATTTTTATGATAAAATTTATAAAAAAAAAAAAGTATCTTTAAAATCTTTTTTTCCAAAATTTAAACCATCTGTAAAATTAGGTTATCCAATTGATAAAATTAAATTTGAAGCAAATTCAGATACTCAAAAAAAT
>Ga0115003_10004910_pt1 | contig 10173 bp, 9 predicted proteins | sample ArcticOcean_MG_C_7_FD_88736 | JGI IMG/M metagenome (GOLD analysis project Ga0115003, IMG submission 88736) | Marine microbial communities from western Arctic Ocean - ArcticOcean_MG_CB11_88 | ecosystem: Environmental > Aquatic > Marine > Oceanic | place: Arctic Ocean: Canada Basin | collected... | reverse complement strand
GTTCGTCCCCGGTCTCGGCACGCCGGTCAACGGAGCACGCTCATGGATCCAGTTCGCTGGCCTCTCAGTGCAGCCGTCCGAGTTCCTCAAACTGGTCGTCGTCATCGCTGCAGCAAGCCTGCTCACCGCTCGCGCCGGCGAGCTTGGCGACCGCCGCAAGACCCTTTATCCCGTTGCTGCACTCGCTGGAGCAGCCGCGTTGATGAGCCTTGCCCAGGGTGACCTCGGATCTGCGATTGTCCTCGGCGTGATCGTGTTGAGCGTCGCCTGGATCGCGGGAGTGCCGATGAAGCCGCTTGCTGGCCTCACACTGACGGCCGTCATTGCAGCGATCGGGTTCGTCGTGTCGGACTCCCGTCGACTCAGCCGTTTCACCGCCTTCTTGGACATCGAAGGGCACAAAGAATTCGAGTCGTACCAGGTGTACCAGGGGCTGGTCAGTATCGCCAACGGTGGCCTTACCGGCTCCGGCATCGGTGGCAGCCGGACCAAGCTCGGCTACCTCCCGTACGCCCACAGTGACTTCATCTTCTCGATCATTGCTGATGAACTCGGAATGATCGGTACCGCTGCAGTCATTGGTGGTTTTATTGTCCTTGTGGCTTTCGGCATTCAAGCCGCCCTCGCGGCTCCCGACCGATTCGGCATGCTTCTGGCTGGCGGTATCTCGGCGTGGTTCGGAGTTCAGGCGATCATCAATCTGGGCGGCGTTACGGGCGTGATGCCAGTGACCGGCCTCACCCTGCCGTTCTTTTCGGCTGGCGGCAGTTCGCTGTTCGTCAGCATGTTCGCTGCCGGATTGCTGCTGAGTGTCGCTCGACGAGCGACCCGATCCTGACATGGGACCGTTTGCCGTCGTCACCGGCGGAGGGACTGCCGGCCACGTGCTGCCGGCTCTCGCTGTCGCTGAAGCGCTCGTGGATCGTGGGCGCAGAGCTGATGAAATCCTTTACGCCGGATGCAAAAGAGGGATCGAGGTTCGGCTGCTGCCGAGTACGCCGTTTCCTGCAGTGTTCTACGATGTCGTCGGCTTCCAGCGCAGCCTGACTCGTCGAAACATTGCGTTCATCCCGAAGATGATCACGGCAACCCGGCAGGCGATCAAAAAGTTTCGCCAGGACCGACCCGCCGTGGTCGTCTCCGTCGGGGGCTACGCCAGCATGCCGTCTGTTTTCGCTGCTCGACGGCTCAAGATTCCTGTCGTTGTGGTGTCCTACGACCGCACGCCGGGGCGTGCCAGTCAACTGTCGGCGAAGCATGCCGTGGCGTGCGCGGTGGCATTCGAGAATTCCTCACTACCGCGCGCCGAAGTGACCGGCGCACCGGTCCGGCAAGCGATCTTGGATGTCGATCGCGCGGCGGGACGTGCCGCCGCACGTGAGCGACTCGGGGTGGGACCCAACCGTTTTTTGGTCGCGGTCATGGGCGGTTCGCAGGGATCGGGCGTCCTCAATGGGGCTGTCGCGAAGTACCTTGCCGACCGCGCGGACGACAGCGAATTGTCTGTCAGGCAGGTCGCCGGAGAACGCTTTATCGACACAATCGATCAGGTCGGATCTGGCGATGCTCATGCAACCGGTGTCCAGCATCGGTTGATTGGGTACGAGGATGACATGCCATCGGTGTATGAAGCAGCTGATCTGTTGATCGGCCGCGGAGGGGCGAGCACCGTGCACGAGGTGGCTGTCACTGGCACGCCAGCGATTCTCGTCCCGTGGTCAAACGCAGCTGACGACCACCAGACGGACAACGTTGGTTGGCTGACTGACGTTGAGGCCGCCGTGCTTGTGCCGGAATCCAATCTCGGCCGTCTCGGCGACGAGATCGAGCGCCTTCGCAGCGATGATGGTGCACGGAAACAATTGAGTGATGCTGCTTTGGCCCGTGGTGACGTTCATCGATCTGGCGCATTGGCAGCGTTGATCGAGCGCGTGGCCCTAACATCTGCTGCATCGTGAACCCGACCGACAATCTGTTCGACCAGGCTCCATCGCCGGCCGCTCCGGCGATGCGGGCACCGGCTGCGCCGCTGGATCTGTCGATCCCGCATCGGCTGCACGTCGTCGGAATCGGTGGCCCCGGGATGAGCGCAATCGGCATTGCGCTGGCCGAAATGGGTCACGATGTTTCAGGTAGCGATCTTCGCGAACACCCCGTGCTGGAACGAGTCCGCGCGGCGCGTGCGGCGGTGTACGTCGGACACGACCGAGCGTACGTGCGCGGGGTCGACGCCGTGACGGCGTCAACAGCGATCCCGGCTCACAACATTGAGCTTGATGAGGCGAGAAAAACTGGCGTCACGGTGCTCCGGCGTGCCGGGATGCTTGCGTCGATTTGTGCTCGCGCAAAGTCGTTGGCTGTGGCAGGTACGCACGGCAAGACCACAACGACGTCAATGCTGATGCTGATCTTGGCCCAGGCGCGACTCCGACCGAGCTTCATCGTCGGCGGTGACGTCACAGACGTCGGTACCGGTGCACATTGGTCGGGCGGTGAATGGCTGGTCGTCGAAGCCGACGAGAGCGACGGCACCCATCTCGAACTGCCTTTGCATGGTTCAATTATCACCAACATCGAAGTCGACCACCTCGACCACTACGGCACCTTCGGGGCCATCGTCGACAGCTTCGACACGTACCTCAGACAGATCGCGGGTCCCAAGATCCTCAGTGCTGACGATCCAGTCACCCGCCGACTCGCGGGCGTGCACGATGGTGTCACGTTCGGCCTCAGCAAAGATGCCGACGTGCGTGCCGTCGATGTGCTGGCGACCAATGGATCGTTCACGTTTGGTGTCGAGCGGCGCCAAGGCGGCGACATGGTCCGCCTCGGCGAGATCGCTCTACCAATGCGCGGCGTGTACAACGTCAGGAACGCGCTTGCGGCCACGGCGATGGCACTCGAAATTGGCGTGGGCTTCGCGGACATTGCCGAGGCCTTGGCAAAGTTCGGTGGTGTCGCTCGGCGATTCGATGTTCGTGGTGTCGACGGTGGAGCGACCTTCGTTGATGACTATGCCCATCTGCCGACCGAGATTGATTCGGTACTGACCGGGGCACGCGACAGCGGCGATGGGTGGGATCGCATCATTGCGGTGTTCCAACCCAATCGATTCAACCGCATCTCTGAGATCTGGCGTGACTACGCCGACGCATTCGGCCAGGCCGACCTCGTGGTCCTTACCGACATTTACGCATCTGGGACAACACCGATTCCGGGCATCACTGGCAAGCTGATTGTCAACGCCGTCACCGAGGCGAACCCGGGCAAACGCGTCGTCTGGCTGCCGAACCGGAGCGATCTGGTCGGCTACGTCGCACGAGAGGCCAGGAGCGGCGATGTAGTGATTTCGATGGGGTGCGGCGACATTGCGTCCTTCCCGTCTGAGGTACTTGATGTCCGCCGCAGTTGAGCGAGCACTCACTGAGCTTGGAGACCTCGCCGAGCGGGATGTTCCGATCGGTCCGCTGACCACATACCGCGTCGGCGGTGCGGCCGACATCTTTGTCAGGCTCGGATCACGGGCTGATCTTGTTCCGCTCGCCAGAGCTGTCGCAGCCTCAGGCCTTCCGGTGCTCGTTCTCGGGCGCGGTTCGAACCTACTCGTCGCCGACTCTGGATTCCGTGGTATTGCCGTGTCGGCATCCGCTATCACCGATTCGATCCAGATTGATGAGTCGTCAGCCACGGTCAGTGCTGGAAGTTACGTCTTGCTGCCGGTGTTGGCTCGGCGCACGGCGGCCGCTGGGCTCACGGGGTTCGAATGGGCAGTCGGCGTACCCGGCTCAGTCGGTGGCGCGGTGCGGATGAACGCGGGCGGTCATGGCTCTGACATGGCGGCAGCGCTCGTCTCTGTGACGATTGCCGACATCTCGAATATCCAGCGTGACCTGACCGGCGGGGCAGAAGCTGGCATCGTTCGGTCTGTGACCGCTGACGCCTTGGGGCTCCGATTCCGCAGGAGCGGCCTGGTTTCCACCGAACTTGTCCTCGACGCAACGCTGCAGTTGGCGCACGGCGACCGAGAAATGGCTGAGGCCGAACTGAGCGAGATCGTGCAATGGCGTCGGGCCAACCAGCCCGGGGGGCAGAACGCAGGGTCGGTTTTCGTCAACCCGGTTCCGGGCGAAGTCACCTGCGGTGCATTGATCGAAAAAGCTGGGCTGCGCGGGCTTCGTCGGGGCACGGCAACTGTGTCTGACAAGCACGCCAACTTCATCCAGGCTGACGAAAACGGCTCGGCTGGTGATGTCCGCAACATGATGCGTCATGTTCGTGCCGAGGTCGAGCGTTCCACGGGCTATCGGCTGCGTAGCGAGATCCGTCTGATCGGGTTTGACGATGATTTCTGAGTTCGGCACGCGTTGCTGATGTTGAAACGGAAGAAGCCTGCCGGCGAGCCAAAGCGGGCCCGTGTTCGCGTGCGGCCTGATGATTCGGTGCTCGACGAACTTTCGCGAGCATTCGACGTCGAACCAGACAATGACAACGCCGCACTGATTGATGACCGTGATGACCGTGATGACCGTGATGACCGTGATGACCGTGATGACCGTGATGAGGTGTCGTCGGGTTCCCAGCAATCATCCCCGGTGACTCCGGCCTCCGAAGTGCATCCGGCGTTGTCCGACTCGCCCAGTCGCGACATCGGCACTGATGTCACGACTTCTGCTGCGGTCGACCCGCCCGACGCGGTTATCGAACTGTCGATCGTTACCTCGGACGGCCCGCTGCCTGCGTCCGATGCAGGGTCTACGAGGCCGCCTCCAGAGCGTCGAACGATCAAGATCGGCGACGGCTTCGATGGCGCAGAGCTCGACTCCTTGTCGGTCGACGAAGCTCGCGGTCGCCCGGTCAACCTTGATCCCGACCCGTTGAGCTCGTCATCGTCTGCACCGACTCAGGCTCCGCGAGTAGCACGGGGACCAGTAGCACGGGCCTCGGGTGATCGCTCAACCATCGCAATCGATGGGGCCGATGGCCCCCCGGATGCCGTCTACCACGATGGCGGCGATCTCAGCGACCCATCTGGAGGCACTATTTTCATCGATGACGACGGCACCGGCGACGCAATCGCCCCCAAAGACGCAGCGATTCGAGGAATCGAACCGCGCCTGAGGCAGCGTCGGATCACCGTCCATCGAGCGATGGGGCTGCGCCGGCTGAAGTGGGCTGTCGCTGGGGTTGCGGCAGTGCTCGTCGCGTTCGCCGCGTTGACCGTCCTCGGATCAGGCTTGTTTGCTATCGACAACGTGTCGGTTGGTGGCAACGTCTATACCGATAAGAATCGCCTCGATGCGGTGATCGACGAGCTCAGCGGAACGCCCGTTCTCCTTGCCGACACCGAAGCCGCCGAGCGCGCACTTGAGGCCATCCCCTGGGTGGAAACTGCCCGTGTCCGGGTGAAGTGGCCTGATAGCGCGACAATTGAGATCCGTGAGCGCACGCCGGTCGCGACGATGCAGGGTGCCGACGATCGATTCCGAGTGCTCGATGAGGAAGGCCGTGTGCTCGACGTGATCGAAGGCCAACCGGTGGCGTTTATTCTGCTCGGTGGGCCAAACACGCTCGACCTCGCAGCTGGCGAGTTCGCTCCGCTCGGACCGGCGTCGGCAGCCTCACTTGTTACCAAGCTCACACCGACGATCCGGCCGCAGGTCCAGGCAATCGATGTCACCGACGACGGGGCCGATTTGGTCATCTTTCTTGCGCCTGGTGAGGAGTCCCTCCAGACCACACCTATTCGGGTACGATTCGGATCGGCCGTTGGCGACAGCGATCAGATCGAAAAGCTCGTTCGGCTCGAAAACCAACTCGATGACCTGCCAGCAGGAGTGGTGACGGAAATCAACGTGGCGACCAACGAGGTCACCGTACTGTGACCGTCCCCGCTCGAACAGCCGAAATCTGGCAGGATATAACTCACGACGCTTGGGCGCCCGATCAGCACGATCGAATACCGAGCCGGACACATGGAAATGACATACTGATGAACGACATGATTCTCCTGACGAAGCAACTCAAAGGGATCCGCTGATGGCTGGTGCTCCACAGAACTATCTCGCCGTGATCAAGGTCATCGGTGTCGGCGGCGGCGGCGTGAATGCTGTCAACCGCATGATCGATGCCGGCTTGAAGGGCGTTGAGTTCATTGCGGTCAACACCGACGCACAGGCGCTTCTGATGAGCGACGCTGATGTCAAGCTTGATATCGGTCGCGATCTGACTCGTGGCCTTGGTGCCGGCAGCGACCCGGAAGTTGGTCGCGAGGCCGCTGAAGCACACAAGGAAGAGATCGAAGAAATGGTGAAGGGCGCCGACATGGTGTTCATTACTGCCGGCGAAGGTGGCGGCACCGGTACGGGTGCGGCCCCCGTGATTGCCGAGCTCGCCCGCGAAGCAGGTGCACTGACCATTGGTGTCGTCACCCGTCCGTTCTCTTTCGAGGGGCGCAAGCGCGCGGTGCAAGCTGACAATGGTGTGGGTCGTCTGAAAGAGAAGGTCGACACGCTGATTGTCATCCCGAACGATCGCCTGCTCACCGTTGCGAACGACAAGACCAGCGTGCTCAACGCATTCAAGATGGCCGACGAAGTTCTCTTGCAGGGCGTGTCTGGCATCACCAGCTTGATCACGACTCCCGGCTTGATCAACACTGACTTCGCGGACGTCAAAATGATTCTCTCCAACGCCGGGTCAGCCCTGATGGGTATTGGTCAGGCGAGCGGTGACGAACGTGCCATGTCGGCTGCCAAGGCTGCGATCTCGAGCCCATTGCTCGAATCTGCAATCGATGGTGCACGTGGCGTGTTGCTCAACATCACCGACCCTTCAAGCATGGGTCTGTTCGAGATGAACGCGGCCGCCGAAATCATCCATGGCGTTGCGCACCAAGACGCCAATATCATCTTTGGTACGGTCATCGACGACGAGATGGGCGATGAAGTTCGCGTTACCGTCATCGCTGCAGGCTTTGACCGTGTCGAGGGTTCCTCGTCGGGTTCGGCGGCATCGCCGTCGAACAGGGCGAGCGACGATCTCGGAATGCGTAACTCGTCGACACAGATCACCGAACTTTTCGCAGACAACGCCGAGGCCGATCCGCTTGACGACGACGACTTCGACGTTCCCTCGTTCCTGAAGTAGTCCGCAGCCGCCATGGCGGTCGATCTGCTTGACCGGGTCGAAGGCATGTTTCGGCTTCGCGCTGTGGCGACCGAGCGCATCGACGGTGACATGCACCCAGCGCGGGTGCAATCAGACGTGCTGCATGCTCGCCAACACGCGGTCACCGGTACTCGGTGGACAATGGCCGATCAAGTCCACGGGCGAGACATTCATGTTGCCAGTGATTCGGCCGTTGCTGTTGATGCGTGGCCGCTTGGTGGCGTTGCTGATGTGATTGTCTCGGAGCCAATGGGGCGACCCATTGCGATCTGGGCAGCCGACTGCGCTCCGATTGTACTGTTTGGCACGACCGGGCTCGTCGTTGCGGCCCACGCAGGCTGGCGAGGATTAGCAGCAGGCGTGGTCGACGCGGCTGTTGGTGCGGTGATTGATGCGGGCGACTCGGTGGCCGCAGCTGTCATTGGTCCGATGGTCCATCCCTGCTGCTACGAGTTCAGCATTGACGATATTGGTCTGGTTGCAAGTGGCGTTCGATGTGCTCCAGCAGCGATCACAGCGCTCAGCACCGACGGGCATCTGGCGCTCGACGCGCCAGCGGCGGTCCGAGCAGCATTGAGGGGGCGAGGAATCGCAGCAGCGGTGCTTGGTGGCTGCACCGGCTGCAACGATCGCTGGTTTTCCCATCGAGCCAGGATCGAACCGGGTCGTCACGCAGTGGTGGCTTGGGTCGAATCGCATGACAGAGTGACTCCGTGAGCTCCTTCACTGTCGCTGATGTCGAGAACCGACTCGCAAGGGTGCGTACACAAATCGACGCGGTCGAACGGACATGGCGGCACCCCGTCGAGGTCATCGCAGTGACCAAGGGGTTTTCCGATGCAGCAGTCACCGCTGCGGCCGCAGCAGGGTGCCGCTCGATCGGCGAGAACTATGCCCAAGATTTGCTGTCCAAGGAAGCTGTCATTGAAGCCACCGGTGTCGACGTGCACTTCATTGGTCGCTTGCAGTCGAACAAAGTTCGCCAGCTTGCTCACCTCGTCACCGTGTTGGCCACGATCGACCGGCTATCGCTTGTTGACGAGGTTGCCAAGCGAATGCCAGGGGGCAAGATCCTGCTTCAGGTGAACGCAACGGGGGAGGAGCAGAAAGGCGGCTGCTTGCCGGCTGACGTGCCGACGCTGCTCAAGCACGCCCGTGCGATGGGCCTCGACGTTCGAGGGCTGATGACCGTTGGGCCGACCGGAAGCTCATCAGAGGCAACCCGACTGGCATTCCAGACGGTTCGTGGGCTTGTCGATGACCACGGTCTGGAAGTGTGTTCGATGGGGATGTCGGGCGACCTCGACATTGCGATCGAATGCGGCTCGACCGAAGTGCGCGTCGGGAGCGCGCTCTTTGGACAACGCCCAGCACAATGATCTTCAAATCCATTGCGACGTGTCCGCGTTCCGACGTGGCGCGTGGGCTATCCTCACATCGAGCAGGAGGATTGCATGCCCATCTGGAAACGGACCATGGACTACCTGGGTCTTGGTCCTGACGACACATACGACGATTACGACGAGCCGGAGGCGCCGTCGCGCCAGCGCGGCGCGCGTGAACCCGACCCGCGTGGTCAACGTCAACTCGGCCTAGAAGCCGAGTTCACCGTCGACGCTGTGGCGCCACGACCGAGCTTCCCATCACGTGATTTCGACGCATCGGCAGCAGCTCGCCGGCCGCGTGCCGACAATGCCGCTCATCGCGACAATTCCGGCGTGCAAATCCGCCCGAATAGTCAACCTCAACCGCCCCAGCAGCCAGCGCTGCGCAGTGTTCCTGGAGGATCCATGGAACCGCACACAGTACGCCCGCGTCGTTTTGACCAAGCGCAAGAAGTCGCCGACAAGTTCAAAGATGGCCAGCCGGTGATCATGAACCTCGAGGGGGCTGATCGTGGCGTTGCCCGCCGCCTGATCGACTTCGCCAGCGGCATCTGTTATGCCATGGACGGATCGATGGAAAAGGTGGCCACCGGTGTCTATTTGCTGAAGCCGCCGCAGCAGCGGTACGACGAATACGACGATTGAGTGCTGTTGCCACAATGGGGCGCAGCGTCTGAGGGAGACGTTTCATGGACATGAATCCGCAACGCGTCAGAACCGCACAGTTCGCAACTGTCAGACGAGGGCTCGATCCCGAACAGGTGCAGGTGTTCCTCAGTGCAGTCGCTGACGAACTCGAACAGGCGCAAAATCAGTCGACCGCAATGGAAGCGCGGGCGCGTGCCGCTGTGGCCCGCCTACACGAGCTCTCCAGCGATGCTGCGTCGCAGTCCTACGCCAGTGCCGAGATGGAACGGTCGACGATCATCGAAGGAACTCCAGCGATCTCCGCGACCCCGGAGGCTCTCGCAGTTCCTGCAGCGGAGCCATCGATCGACGTCACTGTTGACCAGTCCGAGATGATCAGCCGCACCCTGCTGCTCGCGCAGCGCACCGCTGACACCGCCGTTGCAGAGGCTCATGTCGAAGCCCAGCGCGTCCGCGCCGAAGCTGAATCCGAAGTTGCTGGCGCTGTCGAGTCCAGTCGTGCTGCTGCGCAGGCGCTACTGATAGAGGCTCGCGCCGAAGCTCGCAAGGCTGGCGAACACGAAAAGAATGAACTTGCTGGCGAGGTCAACTCGCTGATGGCGCGCCGTGACTTCCTCGAGTCTGATGTCGATCACATGGAACAGTTCCTTGTCGCTCAGCGCAGCCGCCTCCGCGATGCTGCGAACGAAATCGTGGAGCTCACGGAGCGGGTCCCCAGCGGCCTCGGCGAGTCGCGCCGTCCACTGCTGTCGGCTGCGACCGAAGGCATCGTGGAAGCAGGGCCAGTAGTGGCTGCAGGCGCTGACGATGACTCGGCCACAGCGACGGCTTCTGAGCCGCAGGCGGACGCCGCCGATGATCCAACGGTTGCGCTTGACAATTCAGCGATGGCGCTCGATGATCCGACGGAGAGCGAAGAGCTCTGGTTGCCAGACGACGAGGATGACGCAGGCGCTGACCTGCCCATGAAGTT
>Ga0115003_10004905_pt1 | contig 10177 bp, 10 predicted proteins | sample ArcticOcean_MG_C_7_FD_88736 | JGI IMG/M metagenome (GOLD analysis project Ga0115003, IMG submission 88736) | Marine microbial communities from western Arctic Ocean - ArcticOcean_MG_CB11_88 | ecosystem: Environmental > Aquatic > Marine > Oceanic | place: Arctic Ocean: Canada Basin | collected... | reverse complement strand
GGGTAGTTCGGACAGTGAGGGTAGTTCGGACAGTGAGGGTAGTTCGGACAGTGAGGGTAGTTCGGACAGTGAGGGTAGTTCGGATGAGTCGGATGGTTCGGATGAGTCGGATGGTTCGGGTGAGTCGGATGGTTCGGACAGTGAGGGTGAGTCGGACAGTGAGGGTGAGTCGGACAGTGAGGGTGAGTCGGACAGTGAGGGTAGTTCGGACAGTGAGGGTAGTTCGGACAGTGAGGGTGGTTCGGATGGTTCGGATGGTTCGGATGGTTCGGATGGTTCGGATGGTTCGGATGGTTCGACTGGTAACAGTGCTGATGATTCGGGTAGTCCAGACAGTGATGGGGGAATAAAATCAAAAAAACCTGTATTTAGACAGTGGTTTAGTCGTAATTGGGTATAGAGCTATATTTTGTTTGTAAATTTAATGTTGTATCGGTAATTGCTCTTCTTGACGTGACATTATCGCGGTATTCTTGTGTAATTTTTACATCATCAAAATCGATTGATATGTCGTGCAGCATTCTTACCCATTTATTCTCACTGAATGCGTTTAATACGTTCTGCCATTGTACCGGTTTTCTCCCATGTAGAAACATAATTCGATTTTGAGCTGCAGAAAATGTTTCTTTCGTGGACAAATTCATATCCATGCCCGACCGTGCAAATATCAACAATGAATCCAACGGACTATTGTACAATTCCGGTTGGTTAAAATCCGCCCCTGCTTCGACAAGAGCGTAGCACCACATGGCGTGTTCTTTTCCATCGACCAATGCGTCGTGCAGCGCGTCAAACCATTGTTTGTCGTTCCCTTTGAATATGGAAAGACGGTCGTGGTGGGGTGCGGCAAACATCAGAGGTGTTTTACCTTGATTGTTTTTTTGAAATGCGGAGCAATTTTTGTCTATCAATTGTTGTGTCCATTTCCATTGTTTTCTGCATACTGCGTAATGAAGTGGTGTATTGCCGTGTATGTCCTGTTGCAACAATGGTTTGAAATTTTGCGTGTCGTTCATGGTTTCAATCATCCATTGCATGAGAGTTTGTATGTTTTGTTGACAAGCGTAGACAAAAATGGACTGTTTGTGAATTTTGATTTGCAGAAACAGATGTACCCATTCTTTTTGCGTGTATTGCGGCACGTACGTGTGTAATTTCCCAGTGACGCACGATATGGCCAACCCATAAAGAGCGTAAAACACATTAGCCTGTTCCTGTGGTAAGTGGTGCGCGATAGTCTCAAAGTTACACTGTTTTTTGTGCATGGTCACCCCTCGGACATTGAGGTGATTTGTGTGACCAACGACAAGTTTCATGATTTGGAGGGCGTTTAAGTGTTCGATATTTTGTAGGATATGGTCCCATGGATAATCGAGGGCATGAATTTTAAATTCGTTTTTCAGCGCTGACATTTATATGGATATGATGTATTAAATACTTTTATTTGTATAGTTTGGTATTTCTCTCAATCCGGTACCATATGTATTTCATTTCGTCTGGTGTCGGGTACGAGTAATATTTTTGGAAGAAATATTTTTCGACGGTGTTTGAATTGACTTCCAGTGGAACGAATTCCTGTATGTGTTTGATGTACTCGTTGAGTAATACCACGGCCTCGTTCTCGGTGGTTTGGGATTCGAATTTCGATCTGAGTAACATTTTGACAACCACGTCTTGTGATAGATGATTGAATTTTTTCCATCGCGTGAGACAGTCTCGAGTATTCATGAGTCTTGTCGTGGGTATTCCCAGGGAACACGCAAAAATAATGAATGCCAATGGGTGTAGTGGGCATTTTTGTTTGAGTACCTCCGCAAGTTTTTGCATGTGAATCGCATGCGCAGAGTCCGAGAATTGCCACGTGAGAGTGTTTGTTGTGATGTCCGACAGAACTTGTGCCAACATGTGTAAAAACTTGGAGACGGAATTATCAACGTGGTGCACGTGGCGTTTGTTTCCGTTTTGCAATAGAACGAACGCTTCTTGGTCAATTTTTTCGCCAAAGGGAATGTTGATGTAAAGACTGGACGCGCATTCTCTAACCCAAGCTATGGGAACTGTGACGGACAGCATTGAAACGAGCACGCCAATGGATCTCTTTTGTCCTTCCGCCATGTATTCGTCAGCAGTCTTGGACGTCGTGGGTACGATGGCTAATTTTCTGGGCATCGTTCTAGGTGTAGATGGTTCTGGTCTGCTCTGTTCCTTGGTTTCACCGGGGTATTTCAACGCGTTGGGGTGGGCAAATTGTTTCATGGTTTCAAAGTACAGTTCGAGTTGTGGGAACGCGGGTCTGGTGATTTGAATGGCTTGGACGACGGTCGGGGTCCACGTTTTCGGCACTGCTTCCAACAACAATTGGAGGTAGTCTTTGTCTTTGAAAATTTGGTCGGCGTTAATGGTCTTGTGCTCATGCGAATACATGGTGGCGATAAATTCCAATCCTCGGGTGTCGGCGGTCAACATGGCCGCTTTGATTTTATCAATACCGGGCAGTGTTTTGTTCTGCATGTATTCGACAAAAGTTTCGTGCGCATCCATTTATGTTTATGGACTACTATTTATATAGACTAAATTGACGTTCAAAAATATTAAGCTCTAATTTTTAATGGTTTTGATATTTTATGTATTCTTTTAAATTCTTCAAAAAACGTTTCCGCAATTTCTGGGTCGTCGAACATAACCATATTCTCAATATGTCTGAGTGCGGATTCAGTCAGATTGAACGAACCTGTTATACATCCCATTGGCTCTCGCGCTGCGTTCAAAAAAATTAAGAATTTCGAATGCATTAGACTCTTATATCTACCTTTGCCTTCACCGGCAGTACGAATGACGCCACCGGCAAAACAACCTCGTAACTTTGCATATGCTTGTTGGTTTGTCTTGCGTTTGGTAAGTTTGTCGGTGGTAGTAATGATGGTGACACCATTTAAATGTTCGGCCATGCACTTCAGAATTTTCTTGTTGGACAGCCACGCGACACATCCAACGACGTAGGCGGTATCTTCGCGTTTGATGTTGCGAACAATGGCGTTTTGGATGCCTCGTCCGTCGAAAATGATGGTCACTTTGCGTTTGCCACGTTGGTGTACTTTTTGGCGTTTTCTATCGTTGTCGTCAATCTGTTTGTTGAGGTCGCGCGGACGTTTTTTAGACATGTGATTATATTTCAGGGCTATATATATGGGATCGTCAAGGTTCGGAATGGATGGTTTTACTTTGAAGATTTTATGATAGTATTTACGAGATATCGATTGTAAAAACATTACGCATCCTTACGATATGTAGATAATTCTCGGTTGTCGCGACGATTCATCACGGTCAATTATGTACTGCAAAATAAGTATAATTGGCAATGAGACGATGAGCAAAAACCACAGTGCGTTTTCCGACGAACAGTGGGATTCGCATTCATTGCAACTGAATACGAAACTGTCGACATAGTCACAATTATACATCAATAATAACAATAATACTAGAGTTGATATAAACATCAGACAACTGAGAGCTAGACATTTTCCCATTCATTTTAGAAAAAAAATAGATGGTTTAAATATGCTAATTTGACGATGCCGCCGATAATTAAACAATTTATTACACTATTTAAGTCTCTCATTAATTGTCAATAACAGTCGTAATGTTTATGATTTTGTATACCCTCGTTTGTCTCACGCTTATGTCCCATATTAGTTTTGCCGAGGAACAACGATACCTACGGTCAGCGTGGGAGAATGGCACAGGCCCCGCAAGTGGTTGCACGTTTAAAACACTTGCGGAAATATTCCCGTCAACACAAAATGCAGTTTTTGAGGAAAAGCAGTCATATACATTTACGGGGACGAACACAAACCTTCCAACTGGTAGTTATACCGGTGCTCTTATGTACGGACAGTACGAGCGTAAATTTGTTGCTGACGCAAACAATCCAATATATGCTGAATACACAGACGCCACACCCTCCTACAAATATTATGTGCGTGGCGCAGCCGCATGGGTATCTATTAATAGTGATGGAATGGTTGGAAAAACCACCCCCAGCACATCGTTTGCCTACGAACGGTTTACCCTGCGTGCTCCAACTTACTCCTGCGCAAACACGGAAGACGATGTAGATTCTGTCCAGCAATCAATGATGGGAAGTCCGTCGGGTTTTAATTATCTTAAAAAGGAAAAATGCATTAAAGTCACTTACGGCATGCTGGAACAAATTCCAGCACGTTCTTGGCTACTCGGCGCTGCTTCCACATGTTCGCAAAATCAACACAGCGAAAGTAATAATTATGGCGAGTCCGACGACATTTTTGTGTGGGCCAAGTACACATTCCCGGCATTTTCATACACTGTGAATAAAAATCCTGATGAGACTGTCGTGAAAATGAATGTGCATGATGAAAATGAAGAAATTCTTCTGGTGTACGGTGATCAAAGCATTAGCGACAATGCAGTGGAACAACAAGTATTCAGTACATTGAATCTGGGCGTGGGTAATACAGAAGTAAATTGTAACGTTGCTATTTCTTGGTCTACTGATCAAAGCACCTCCGAGAGTAATTCGACGGCAGCTCCTGCCGCCCCATACGAGTGCTACGTAAACGGCGCAAGTACAACCAACGCGGTGCCCAACCAAATCGATACAAGCTGCAAGGCCGGGTCAGTGATGACGTGCACCGTCACCAAAAAGAGTGCGACATCCGCACGGGAAAGTGATTACAGTGTGACGCTCGACACGAGCGTTGCTGTGTTAGAAATGGTCAAGTTAGCTAACAAGACGAAAGGCTTCCCGTACGACAGCATGGAAGCCTTTGTGGACGACCATGACAGCAGTACGGACTTTGTCACTAAAGATTGGTACTTGCCTGGAAACGAAACCGTAGAAACCGCCGATCCCTACACGGTGCTTTCGTTCCGGTCTGTGACAACTTCTTTTACGTGTCCACTCGAAGTGGCAGGCGTCGATTGTGAGTGTGATACTACCAACGATAACAATCCAGATTACGGGCAATGCGTTGACTCATTAAAAACGATATCCGACCTTGGGACGAATGTCGAGTTACTGCGCAGTAATTGGCCAGGCGGTAGCAATGTAGAATACCCATCTGTCTACATTTCTATGATTGCTTCCGCATCTCTGACGTTCGACGCCGACCCCGTTCAAGAGTTCAACGACCAACAGGCCTCAGATGCGGACTTTGATCCAAAAAACCTCACACAAGGTGATGGAACATTTGGCAATGGCTATTATGATTTGCGTGTCACTGTGGCCGGTAAACGAGATGCGGTAGATCTAAATAAAGAAACACTCGCCAACGCCACCGCTGATTTGGAAAATGCAATACATGCAGAATTGGTGGCGTCACTCGCGAATGTCACCGCGAGTGACGTGGCGGACGGGTGTTTTATATTAGAAGACGAAAGCAATGACTGCTCCACTACCATGCTCAAACAATGCATTGATGATTGCGGTATCCTGAACCAAACGAAAATCGCGTTGGCCGCGGCAATGACTCTAAAAACAACTGCCACCAGTACTAAAGCCGCCGCGGTTCTTGCCGTTGCTGGCGCATTAGGTGAACTTACTACAGCAGTAACTAATATGCAAAATTTTGAGGATGGCTTGCATTATGGTAACCGAACATCAGCATCAAACAGACGTCTGCGTGCGAAGCATGATATTATTGCAACAAAATCGATTATTATTGGCCAACAGTACGGCAATTACAAGCAATTATAACGCACACAAGTCACACAAGTTACACAAGTTACACAAGTCACACAAGCTACACAAGTTACACAAGTCATAAGTAACTGGTTTAGATAATGTAATATTCCAATAATGTATATTTTTTCGACATCTAACATATTCGAATCCTCAATTGTGACTCGTCAACTGTATTTACGTACTTGTCGTTCGTAGGAATATGATTGCCTTTGTTCTTTTATCATCAATGTATGTTGTGCATGGCAAAGTTGTTACATTTGTAGATGATCGCTGTGGCTCGGCGTGTGACGAATGGTTGCAAATGGTTTCTGTTTCTGAACAGCTTCGACCTGACGTACCATTTGAAGTGGTGCACGTGGGTGACTCTGAGTTTTCCAAGTACGTTGACTTATTTAGCGACAGACATAATACGTTTACGATAGCACTTCCAAAGACAATATGGATGGACGAGAGGAATATAGCCGAGTACAAGTATGACATGACGAAGAAGCATTTGTTGCGGTGGGTGGACGATGCAATTGAAGGTCATTTTGATTTGGTGCGTAAAGTGAGCACTTTGAGCGAGGTGAAGCATTTGGAAAAGTCTGACTGTTTTGTTGAGTATCTCGGACCTACGAAACCAAACGCGTTGTCTCACAAAGCTCGCGCGTACCCTTCTGTGATTTTCATGTGGCTGCAAACTGGTGTTGACGATGCAAAAATGGAGATACGTGGTGACAACGTGAGTTTTGTCAAGTGTTTGGACAGTGTTTCTGTGTTAGAGAATAATGATTTGTCGGATTTGCGTTTTCGTTTGTACCCGTCTGTGGTAACGCCATCTATGTTGAGTCAGTTGGATTTGGATTGGTCGTACGAGCTGCATATTGTGTCTGACGGGGTGTTGCCCGTGGGTTGGAATGCATTTGCACGAGCTCATGCGTCGACATTATTTATTCAATTGCACCCTGATGATACGGATGAGTGTCCGGGTGTATGGTTTTACCGTGGTGCTGATGTGTATCATTATCCATCATTGGGGGTTGGTGTTCAGTTTTGGTTTAATAGTGTTGTCAATGGTTCTGCGGTACCTTTGAGGCGTGATGCTCGTAGTGGTTCACCTTTGATGGTGTTGGACGACGTCAATTTGGATGATTTGACGTCGTTGAGTTCTGACACGTACGTGTGCACGTGTCAGCCTGAATTGTGTCGATTTCCAGCGCGTTGTGTATCTTATTTGTCCGAACACCGAGATTTATCTATTGACCGCATGTATCATTTTGTCAACGGTACAATAATTTCGAACGAGCCCTGTGTGATGTCCGAGTTGTAGTATTGTTGGCAGTTGTTTTTACTATTTAAAGAATATCATTTAAAGAAGACAATTTAAAAAATATGTTTCGATTGTTTATTATTTTAAATTTATGGGTGTTTACAAGTAGTCGGTGTATATGGAAAGCACCAGAAAGTACGTTTCCATCCGAATTATTGCATTTGAAAATGAATAGTACGTACTTTCACCCTCGTCGACGTCTTGCTGATTCAATTGTGGTCATTAATGGAAAAACAAATGGTGTGTTGAATGTGAGTCTCGACTCCAATAATAACGCCCTTCGCGGACATTCTTACTATAAAACAACAAAGTACGGTGGTGGTTTAAATGATATTGGTATTATTGAGTATTCAATTGTATTTGACAATCGTTTTGCAAACTCTGATATGGTCTATAATATTGTTGAGTTTATTCCATCAATTTCCAATGGTTCAGTGTCTCTAAGTTCTTTAGAAAATGAGATAACGATTGTGCGTTTTAGGCGAGATGTATTGGCATTTGTAGATGTTATCCGTATTGGTGTTGGTGTGCGTTCCCCGTGTCTTTTGGATCGAGAATTGGGTCGTGTATACTATGCTTTTAACGTATCGTCCACGTATGATTTGTATCATAGCTATAATAATACGCTGGTGTCGTCAGATGAAAAGCATTGGTCGAGTGGAGGATGGCTTAGTGAGGCGTCGGTTGTGTGGTACCCACAAATGAACATCACTGTAAATGCCAATGTCAAGCACTTGGACGTGCCGTGTTACAATTCACGCATCGAATCGTCACTGGACGTATTAAACACGTCTCAACATACGTATTGGGATCATGGTACGCGCTCTTACAAAACGTCCAATATGTTTGTCGGTGATAAAGTTCGTTCCATTCCGCGTTGTCACCGACGTCATGCGGGTAGTGTATGTGTGGTATTGGCAAAGGTAAGACTGTATTTTGGACAGTGTCAACGACCTGTGATGTTTTCTGTCCGACAAGCAGTCTCTCATATTTCTCGCATGTCATCTCAGTTTTATTCAACCGATATAAAACCTGACAATTTCGATGCAGAACGACGTTCTCCTGTCCCAGATGGCCTTGATATGCGGTATGATATGTGTGAGGCTCGTGTATGTCAGTCGCCTCACAATTGCCACGCGTTTCACATTGAAAACGACGGTCTCAAACATGACGGCGGTATTTATATCAATCAGTATGATTCTCGGACAACACGGTACATTGAGTCTGTGTGTACTTTTGAGGTTATTGGTTTTTTGGACAATATATGGACTCCTCATGTTTATTTCCGCCAATGGGTTGGGTTTAATTGGACAATGATTAAGAACCAACAATAACATGGTCAACATCGTTCACCAAAATGCCTGATTCGGTTGGGTTTGCCAACATGTATGTTCGATTTGTTGTGTGGTTGACGATGTTGGACGTTCCATTAAATAGGGCGTACGAACATACCAATCGCTGAAACGGCGAATTTGTCTCAAAGTCCCAAAAGGCGTCGTACGTAAGTTTTGTGGTGGTATTGTCTATACGTTCAATTCTATTTGCATCAAATACATCTATTTCATGTAATATGTGTGCATCCACTGTTTTACCTTCCATAATTTGAACAGTACAATTCGTTATTTCAACGTGTATACCCGTATGATTGTCCAGAAGTGTCGCCTCAAAAAACATTTCTGAAGAACCTGCCATTGGTCTCTCGTCGTTGGAACCGGACATTGTCTTTATTCGAAATTCGTTGTGTATAAGATTGTGTTCGAAATACGCCAGAACGTTAAAATCGACATATAAATCTCTAGATATGGGCGCAACGTCAAGTTCTAATTCCAAAATTGCGTGTCCGATGCAGTGGCCATGCCACCACCGAATCAGGGCTCTAGCCATTAAAGGGCTATAGTGTTCTATTTGAATGCATTTGTGCCACCGTGAGTCATTCCATGTAATGTTTGTCATTTCCGACCATGTGTCGCCGTATGTACACGTGTCCAACTCGTCAATAACACAGGCACATGTTGCATTTGTGCACGTGACTGTTATACCGTCCAATCCTATATCTGCGTGTATGGATGGTGATTGGCATCTTTGTGCACACGCGCATGTGGAACAACATGTGTGTGCCTGCGCTGTGGCAAAAATTGAAAATATGAAGACAACCCACATTGATTGATCGTTGCGAGTATAAATAGGGTTATTTAATTTTTGTTGATGTTGTGTCGTTTTGTCTTCGCGTTTTGGTGGTCAATATTTGTTATTGGAATATGGAACCACCTTCGCAAACCTTTGCACGTATGGACGGTAGACCAACATTCCAAGTCTGTGGTCAAAGTCAAAAAAACCCTTAGTCCTATTGCATTCCAAAATGCCTCTGTTCTCTGGGTCGACTTGGACACAGATGTTGTTCATTTGGATTTGGTACATACAAGTTTAGAAACTCTTGGTAATGTTAGTATCGATTCTGCTAAAATGAGTGTTTTCCAAGATGGTTTTAGAGATCATGTGTGTGAGATTTACGACATTGCCATTCAAACCACATCTGTCGAGTCTGCCCACTTCGATTTGTTGCAATCCGACATTCATTTGTCTCCGTTTCGCCGTATTGAGATTTTTCCAAAAATCGATTGGTCTTTTGGTAACGACGATATACCAGAGTTTGACCGTTCAGGACATTTCAAGGATGGCAAGTGGTATGAGGGTCAAGACGGATCTCAACTTGGGTTTGGCTCACTATTTGCATGGTGCATGGGTGTAGTATTCTTAGTTGTTATGCGAAGAAATTCAAACGGTACAATAGTCGTTCAACGAAAAAAACGCATATTTACTAATGTTTCCTAAGTCACGAATTGTACACGACTTTAGAAAAAATCCAATATATAAGCAGTGTTGTTTTGGGACAAATGAATACGATAGTCTCTTACCTTTGTACGTTTATTGGTCTGAGTGCGACGGCCGCGTACGCAGTCACTTTTTATCTAACGAAATACAACCAGTTGTACTTGTCGGGCCAGTCTGGTTACGACGAGACAGATTTGCCGTACACGTACGCCATTGTGGAGTGTTGCATTTCGGCGTCGACGTTATTGATCGGTCTGTTGTTGCCATCCCGACCGACCAAGAGGATCCTTCTGATCTGCGTCTTGTTTTTCGGC
>Ga0115003_10004899_pt1 | contig 10184 bp, 10 predicted proteins | sample ArcticOcean_MG_C_7_FD_88736 | JGI IMG/M metagenome (GOLD analysis project Ga0115003, IMG submission 88736) | Marine microbial communities from western Arctic Ocean - ArcticOcean_MG_CB11_88 | ecosystem: Environmental > Aquatic > Marine > Oceanic | place: Arctic Ocean: Canada Basin | collected... | reverse complement strand
TTTCTAAAGAGTTCAACCTTTATAGCCATGTTGATGCTGCTTGGGCTGGGGCTGGTATGATTTGCCCCGAATTTCGAGAGTTATGGTGCGGTGTTGAGGGTGCAGACTCGATTGTATTTAACCCCCATAAATGGCTTGGCGCACAGTTTGACTGTTCTGCGCATTTTGTGGCAGATCCTGCAAGCTTGGTTAAAACTTTGGCAATCCAACCGGAGTATCTCAAAACTCATGGCCACGATGGGTTGATCAACTATTCCGAATGGTCAGTGCCTCTGGGGCGGCGGTTTAGGGCCTTAAAGCTTTGGTTTTTGCTCCGCTCCTACGGACTAGAGGCTTTAAGGGTTCGACTGCGTAACCACGTGGCTTGGGCTGAGGAATTGGCGGAAAAGTTGGGTGCAAATCCGCGGTTTGAGATTGTCACTACACCTATTCTATCTCTATTTACGTTTCGTATTGCAGGGCTCGATGATGCAGCGCAGATTGAGTTTGTAAACTGCGTCAATGATGATGGTCGGATCTATATCACGCAAACCAAAGTAGACGGGAAAATTGCCATTCGGTTCCAAATTGGTCAATTTGATGTGACTGAGGCAGATATTCTTTTTGCCTATGATGTGATGTGTGAGTTGGCGGCTTAATTTGGTTTAGCGGCAAGAAATGTTCGCAATGTTTAGGAAACTATGGCATTGGGCCATAGAAACAAGATGGGACTATGGCCATGGAACACCTTATTACAATTTTAAACGGACCAAATCTGAACCTTTTGGGACAACGTCAACCTGAAATTTATGGCTATGATACGTTAGACGACGTAGCTAGAACCTGCGCAGGTATAGCTGATTCTTTAGGCTTGCGCTCTGAGTTGCTGCAAAGCAACCATGAGGGTACATTGATTGATATGATCCAAAATGCACGAGAAACTTCAGCGGGAATTATCATCAATCCAGCTGCGCTAACTCATACTTCAGTGGCGCTTTTGGATGCGCTGCATACCTTTGAGGGTCCCGTGCTCGAGGTCCATATCTCCAATGTTCATAAACGTGAAAGCTTCCGCCATTTTTCTTATGTGAGCCTGCGTGCAGATGGTGTGATTGCGGGATTTGGTGTTCAAGGCTATGCCTTTGCCATGCAACGAATGGCCGTGCTTCTTGGGTAGGCGTGTTAAGTTTTCAGGGTACTTGTTTGGCGGTGCAAGCGCTCCAAGCCACCCAGTAAAATATCAGTTGCCATATTGGCATATGCGCTGCGGGTTAAACCGCGGCCAGGCTGATGCCAAAGGTAAAACCAGTTGAGAATCCCGAAGAGCGACATAGTGATGGGCCGCAGCAGTATCGGCTCGCCTCGGAGATAATCTGGTGCAATACTCTGGATTGTGTTGGCAAAAATACTGACAATTTTCCGCTGAATTGTGGCTAAGTCCTGCTGTTGTTCGGGTGATAAAGCAGTGCTGCTTTGCAATTGCAGTCGGTGCTCGGCATCGGCGCCTCGGTAGGTCATGAGCAATTCACCCACTAGATGGCGCAAGTGAGCCTCAGGGTCCTCATCATGATTTGAGACGGTGGCCACAGCGTCATGCACCAGGGTCAGATGGCTGTGGAGAATATCGAATAATAGCAGCTTTTTGCTACCATAGTAATGATATATCAGTGACTTAGATATTCCGCAGGCCTGGGCTACTTGGCTGACGGAGGCACGGTCATATCCGTGATCCGCAAAATATCCCGCCGCCTTTTTTAGGATGGCGGCGCGTTTTTCATAGTGATCTTTGGCGATAGGACGGGCCATGGCTTAGCTGGGTTTCCGGTTGTCGATCACGCGCACTGCTTTGCCTTGCGACCGTGCGACCGTGTTGTCACCGCCGGCTTGAACCTCGGCGCTGACTCCCACATTGGACTTGATCAACCTTGTTAATATGGCTGCGGCTGGGGCTGTTCCCTCTACATGCACGATCATATGATCCATTGGGCCTTTCTTGATTAGCTCAATTTGAAAATGCGCCGCCAGCCCGGGGACCTTCAGAAGTTGCTCTTCGATCTGGGTGGGAAACACATTAACCCCGCGTAGAATGATCATGTCATCACTGCGGCCCGTGACCTTCTCCATCCGGCGCATACTGCGCGCGGTTCCAGGCAAGAGCCGGGTCAGGTCGCGGGTGCGGTAGCGGATGATTGGGAAAGCCTCTTTGCTTAGAGAGGTGAAAACCAATTCACCGAGTTTGCCATCGGGGAGCACCGCGCCGGTTTGCGGATCTATAATCTCAGGGTAAAAATGGTCTTCCCAAATATGCAGGCCGTCTTTGGTTTCTACACATTCACAAGAAACCCCGGGGCCCAATACTTCTGAGAGCCCGTAGATGTCCACCGCATGCATATCAAAAGATTGTTCCACCTCCTCGCGCATGGCATTGGTCCAGGGCTCAGCTCCAAAAATTCCAATTTGTAGGGGTGATTTTCTGGGGTCCAAGCCTTGGCGGCGATATTCGTCTAGAATGGAAAGCATATAGGAAGGTGTTACGGTGATCCCTGTGGCTTTAAAGTCTTCGATTAGCCGCACCTGCCGCTCTGTCATTCCACCTGAAATGGGCACCACAGTTAGTCCCATTTTCTCGGCACCGCCATGTACGCCCAGGCCACCGGTAAACAACCCATAGCCGTAAGCATTGTGCAGTAGATCGCCACGGCGCAACCCAGCTGCCCGCAAAGAACGGGCCATGACCACATCCCACATCGCCAAATCAGACCGAGTGTAGCCCACCACCGTAGGTTGCCCAGTTGTACCGGAGGAGGCGTGAATGCGGTTTACCTGAGCACGTGGCACGGCAAACAGCCCAAAGGGGTAGTTATCGCGAAGGTTAGACTTCACGGTGAAAGGAAAGCGGGCAAGATCGGCCACGGACTTTAGATCATCCGGATGCACCCCAGCGTTGTCAAAGCTGGCCTTGTAATGTGGCACATTGTTGTAGGCATGGGCGAGGGACCATTGCATCCGTTTTAATTGTAAGGCCTCAATTTCATCACGGCCTGCGGTTTCAATAGCGTCAAGGTCGCCAGGGTTTGGGGAAAGATCTTTCATGTTGTTCTCAAACTTGCTCAAGTATCATCGCTATGCCTTGGCCCACGCCTATGCACATGGTGCACAAGGCGCGTTTATGGCCGTAGAGTCGCATTTCATGGGCAGCGGTGAGGGCGAGGCGCGCGCCGGACATTCCGAGCGGGTGACCCAGCGCTATAGCGCCACCATTGGGGTTCACGTGATCTGCATCATCGGCCAAACCCAACGCGCGCAGGACCGCCAAGCCTTGGGCGGCGAAAGCTTCGTTGAGCTCAATCACATCTATGTCAGACATCTTTAGCCCAAGCCGTGTGAGCAGCTTTTGCGTGGCAGGAGCCGGACCAATGCCCATAATGCGCGGGGCTACGCCCGCCACGGCGGTTCCTGCAATCCGGACCAACGGTGTGAGGCCATATTTGGCCACGGCCACCTCTGAGGCGATGATCAAAGCCGCCGCGCCGTCATTTACACCTGAGGCATTGCCTGCTGTCACCGAGCCATTTTCACGAAACGGTGTTGCAAGAGTGGCAAGCTTTTCCAGGGGCGTGGCGCGGGGGTGTTCATCTGTGTCAAAAATAATTGGACCGCCCCGGCGCTGTGGCAGGGAAATGGGGGCGATCTCATGGGTAAACCGGCCTGATGCAATAGCGGAGGCCGCGCGTGATTGGCTGCGGTGGGCAAAAGCGTCTTGATCATGTCGACTAATGTCAAAATCTTCGGCGACATTTTCGGCGGTCTCAGGCATGCTGTCGATCCCAAAGCGGGCTTTCATATCCTGGTTCACGAACCGCCAGCCAATCGTAGTGTCATAAATTTCTGCTTTGCGCGAAAAGGCGGTGTCAGCTTTTGGCATCACCATGGGCGCACGGGTCATGCTTTCCACACCGCCGGCCAAAATCACATCGGCATCACCGGCTTTGATGGCGCGCGCGGCCATGGCCACCGCGTCCAACCCAGAGCCGCACAGCCGGTTGATTGTTACGCCGGCCACGCTCTCGGGCAATCTGGCCAAAAGAGCGGCCATCCGGGCCACGTTGCGATTGTCTTCGCCGGCTTGATTGGCGCAGCCCATGATCACATCATCGATGGCCGCTGGATCCAAGCCTGGCACATCGGCCATGGTGGCGCGGATCACTTGCGCCAGCAGATCATCTGGTCGGGTTTGGGCGAGTGCGCCGCCAAATCGGCCGATGGCGCTGCGGCGCCCTGCGCAAAGATAGGCTTCAGTCATAACTGTGGATCCTCGAAATGTTGGCCTTTGGTGGTGCGGGACTGTCCGCGAAATTGAGCGATGATTTCCCCGGCAGCACTAATGACCTCTATGTCATAAATGCCGCTGCGCCCGGCGCGGTGTACCTCGCGGGCCGTCGCTATTAACATGTCATTGGCTTTGCTGGGGGCCAGAAAGCTGATGCTACAGCTTTGCGCCACAACCCTTTGATTGTAGCTGTTGCAAGCATGGGCGAAGGCGGTGTCGGCAAGGGTGAAGATTAAGCCACCGTGGCAAATTCCATGACCGTTGAGTTTGTCGGCTGTGATTGGCATGGTGGCCGTGGCAAGACCTGGGCCAATCTGCGTCACCACAATGCCTAAACCGTGGCTGGCGGCATCATTTTTATCCAGCGCGGCAGAGGACTTCTTGGCAATTTCCTGTGGCGTCATGCTAGGCTCCGGTATAGCGTGCGGGGCGCTTGTCGAGAAAGGCTGTCACACCCTCAAGATAATCTGCCGATTGGCCGCATGCGCGCTGAATTTCGGCCTCAAGTGCCATGTGGGCATCAAGATCTTGCTGGCCCACCTGATGAATGGCGGCTTTGGTTTGAGCCAGTCCCAGCGTCGCCCCCTGCGCCAATTCAGTAGCCATGGCGCGCGCGGCCTCCATGAGGTCTTCAGGTGCGAAACACTCCCAAACCAAGCCCCAGTTTTTGGCAGTAGCTGCTGAGATGGGAGCTGCTGTCATGGCCCAAGCTTTGGCGCGCAGTGGGCCGAGGATTTGCGTCAAGTGGTAGGTTCCCCCTGCATCCGGAATTAGTCCTACTTTGGCAAAGCTTTGCACAAATTTGGCGTTGTCAGAGGCCAATACAATGTCACAGCCAAAAACAATATTGGCACCGGCACCAGCCGCCACGCCGTTAACAGCGCATATTATGGGCTTGGCAAGATTTCGCAGCTTATGGACCAAAGGATTGTAGAGGATGGTCAAGGTTTTGCCCAAGTCAGGAAGCTCACTCATTTTGCGCGGATCGCGCCCGTCCAAATCTTGGCCGGCGCAAAACCCGCGCCCGGCACCGGTTAAAACAACTGCACGGATCTTTGGATCAGCGGCTTGGTCAAGAGCCTTTTGGATGGCCACATGCATCTCGTCATTGAACGCGTTCAAACGCTCTGGTCGGTTGAGAGTGATCTCCATCCAACCGCCGTTATTTTGTGTAAGAATAGTGTCGGACAAAACCGCCTCCGCTAATAGTTGAACAAATAACTTGCATAGACCGACCGGTTGGTCAATTAATAATCTAAATTTTTTAGGAGGTCGCGCATGTTGGATCAACAGAACTTTTCAAGTTTCGTGATGGGCGATTGGATTGTCCCAAGCCATTCCAGCCGCGCGGTGTGTTCCGCGGTCACTGGCCAAGAGCTTGGATCTGTTGGCGGGGCTTTGGATGTTTCTGGCATGCGGAATTACGCCAAAACCGTTGGTGGGCCGGGACTGAGAGCATTAAATTTTCACGATCGCGCCCGGATGCTGAAGGCCTTGGCCTTACATCTGAAGCTACATCGTAAAGCGCTGTATGAGTTGTCGTTTGAAACTGGGGCGACACTGGCCGATAGTAAGATTGACATCGACGGAGGCATCGCGACGCTGTTGGTCTATGCCTCCAAAGGCAGGCGGGAAATGCCGGAAGGGTTTATTTTGCCGGATGGTGAATTGGAAATTCTTAGCCGTGATGGCAGCTTTTTGGGTCAGCATGTCTACACGCCTTTGCAGGGAGTGGCGGTGCAAATTAATGCATTTAACTTTCCAGTTTGGGGCATGTTAGAAAAATTTGCGCCCAGTCTGCTGGCGGGGGTGCCCAGTATGATAAAACCCGCCACTAGCACCGGATATGTTACGCAAGCGGTGGTGCGGCTGATGCTGGACAGTGGGATCTTGCCCCTTGGGGCCATACAATTGATTATGGGGGGCACGGGTAACCTGTTGGATATATTGGATTGCCAAGACACAGTGGGTTTTACGGGAAGTGCCGCTACAGCCTTATCCCTGCGCAGCACGCCTAATATCTTGAGAAATGGGGTGCGCTTTACTGCAGAGCAGGACAGTTTGAATGGCTCAATCCTTGGTCCTGATGTGGCGCCAGGCAGCGCTGAATTTGATCTTTTTGTGACAGAAGTTCATCGCGAGATGGTAACAAAGGCTGGGCAGAAATGCACAGCGATCCGCCGCATTATGGTGCCTGAAACGCATATGGAAGCGGTGCAAGCTGCTTTGAAAACGCGCCTCTCGGCTACAAAAATCGGCCATCCTGCCTTAGCGGATACGCAAATGGGGGCTTTGGTCTCTCTTGATCAACGCTTGGACGTGCGAGCTCAGGCGCAGATACTCGGCAAGGAGTGCGATCTGGTTTTTGGTGGCGAAGACCGCTTACATGTTATGGGTGCAGATGCTGAGGCTGGGGCCTTCCTCGCGCCGATGCTGTTTGTCTGCCCTGATCCAGATCACGCCGTGGCGGTGCATGAGGTGGAGGCCTTCGGGCCGGTGGCCTCCTTGATGCCCTACCGCGATATTGACCACGGTATTGAGCTGCTCAATCGTGGGGGTGGCTCCCTAGTGGCTTCGGTGATCACCCATGATCCGGCTATAGCGCGGAAGGTTGTTTTGGATGCGGGTGCCTTCCATGGCCGATTGTATTTCAATGACCGAGTGTCTCAGGCCGAAAGCACCGGCCATGGCTCCCCATTGCCCCATATGGTCCATGGCGGACCGGGGAGGGCGGGCGGCTCGGAAGAGCTTGGTGGGCTGCGTGGCGTGAAACATTATATGCAACGTAGCGCTGTGCAGGGCAGCCCTGACATGCTTACCGCCATCAGCGGGACTTGGATCAAAGGTTCTACCGAGTTGACGGCCCCGGCGCATCCTTTCACCCGTAATTTTGATCAGCTGCAAATTGGGGAGACGCTCCACACCGCTGGGCGTGAGGTGACACTTGAAGATATCGAATATTTTGCAGATTTCACGGGAGACCGATTTTACGCGCATATGGATGCCGAGGCTGCGAAGGCCAACCCGTTTTTTCCAGACCGTGTGGCTCATGGTTATTTGCTGCTCAGCTTTGCGGCTGGCCTATTTGTGGAGCCCAACCCCGGACCTGTCTTGGCGAATACTGGCCTGAACGCTTTGTCATTTCAAAAACCGGTTGTGGTGGGTGACAGCATTGCTGTGCAACTGACGGTAAAGCGTAAAACCCGGCGCACGGAGGACTATGGTGAAGTGCGCTGGCATGTGGTCCTGCGCAATCAAGATCAGGAACATGTGGCGGAATATGAATTGTTGACCATGAATTCATATGGTGAAACCAAGGGCGCATGAGCCAAATACCTGCTGCCTTAAGTGATCTAATACGCCATCTACACGCCCAAGGGCGGTTGCGGGTCTGGTCCGTGATTGTCACTATTTTGGGAGAGATTGCGCAGCCGGAGGGTGGGGAAATTTCCATGGCCTCCTTGCTGGAGATTTGCGCCGCTCTGGATATTGAGCCGCAAGCGGTGCGCACGGCGATGTCTCGATTGTCGAAAAACGGGCTGGTTGTGGGCAAACGTGAAGGCCGCACGGCGCATTATCAGTTCTCCCCTCAAGGTTTGGCAGAGTATTGCAGGGCCGCCGGTGTCATCTATGCTGCGCCTAAGTCTCTCGTGGACTGGGTCTTTGCGTTTGCCGCCGAGGGTGCCGATGTGGCCGAGCTACAGACGACATTTGCATCCAATCCACCGCTGGTGCTGGGCGGGCGTTGTTGTGTTTGGCCTGCAGACTCCATGCCGCAGGTTTTGGCGCATTGCGATGCTGATTTCATGGTCTTTGATTGCCAGCCCCTGGCCCTGTCAAATTGGGCAAAGGCCAGTGTATTGCCGGCGCTCAATGCCCAAACTTGCCAGCGGATCAGCGCGTGCTGCCAAGGTCTCACGGATGCTGAGATGACCCCGGATCAGGCGCGTGTTGCGCGGGTGCTGCTTATTCATTTTTGGCGGCGGCTGGTATTGCGATATCCCACAGTACAAGCTCCAATACCCGAGTGGCCTTTGGCGCAGGTTCAACGAGAGATCGCCGGGCTTTATCCGCATCTGCTGCGTATGAGTGGCGTGGATAACGTTGCAGGCGCGCGCTTTCATTAGTATTACAAAAAAGTATTGATTTAATGGTTTTTGTAACATAATGTATTCCGAAAAGCTGGGAGATTAAGATGTATTCGCAAGGATTGATTGGCGCAGGTTCGGAAAATGCCGAAACACCTGAATTTTTGGCCGCATTTCAAGCCCGTATTGATGCGGATGAAAAAATTGAGCCGAATGACCCAATGCCAGCGGCTTACCGCAAAACCCTGATCCGTCAGATTGGTCAGCACGCGCATTCGGAAATTGTAGGGATGTTGCCAGAAGGCAATTGGATTACCCGCGCTCCCACTTTGCGGCGCAAAGCGGCTTTGCTGGCCAAGGTTCAGGATGAGGGTGGCCATGGTCTTTATCTGTATTCAGCGGCCGAAACCCTGGGCGTCACTCGCAAGGAGATGACTGAAGAGCTGATCTCTGGGCGGGCTAAATATTCATCAATCTTCAACTACCCAACTCAAACTTGGGCCGATATTGGCACGATTGGGTGGTTAGTGGATGGTGCCGCCATCATGAACCAGGTGCCGCTGTGTCGTTGTTCTTTCGGCCCCTATGCCCGGGCAATGATTAGGGTGTGCAAGGAGGAAAGTTTTCACCAACGCCAAGGTTATGAGATCATGATGTCCTTGGCAGTGGGCTCTGCGGCACAGAAAGATATGGCTCAGGATGCGTTGAATAGGTGGTGGTGGCCCTCGCTGATGATGTTCGGTCCTCCAGATAGTGAAAGCCTACATTCAGATCAATCCACCCTGTGGAAAATTAAGCGGTTCAGCAATGACGAACTGCGGCAGAAATTTGTCGATGCCACGGTCCCACAGGCGTTGCGCTTGGGCCTGACTCTGCCGGATGAGGCTTTGGCTTGGAACGAAGCAGAGGGCCAATATGATTATGGTGAGATTGATTGGGATGAGTTTTGGGCCGTGGTTAAAGGCCACGGGCCGCTGAACAAAGACCGCGTGGCGGCGCGCAAAAAGGCTTGGGACGATGGTGCTTGGGTGCGTGAGGCGGCGATGGCCCATGCGCACAAACGTGTGCAACGTGCCGCCACGCCAATGGCCGCGGAGTGAGAGAGATCCAATGACTGACACTCAGGAAATTCCACTTTGGGAAGTGTTCATCCGGCCGCGCAATGGATTAGCGCACAGGCATTGTGGCTCGCTACATGCTGCCGACGCAGAAATGGCTCTGCAAGCGGCGAGGGATGTCTATACTCGCAGGGGTGAGGGACTCTCGGTTTGGGTCGTCCCTTCGGCGCAGATCGTTGCCTCTGATCCGCAAGATCGTGATCAAATGTTTGATCCGTCCGATGACAAGATTTATCGCCACCCAAGCTTTTACGACATCCCCGATGACGTGGGGCATATGTGATGCACGCCCCTCTGTTTGTGGCCTTAATACGTTTGGCGGATGATCATTTGATTTTGGGTCATCGGCTGTCGGAATGGTGTGGCCATGCGCCGATGCTGGAAGAAGACTTGGCGATGCCAAACATTGCTTTGGATTTGATTGGCCAGGCCCGGGCACTTTATAGCTATGCGGGCTACATTGAGGCGGCGGGACGTGATGAAGATGTCTTGGCTTTTGGGCGCCTTGAGCGGGACTATCAAAACCTGTTGATCTGCGAATTGCCGAATGGAGATTTCGCCCAAACCATGCTGCGGCAGTTCTATTTTGCGAGTTTTATGCTGCTGTTTTGGGCAGAGGCCGAGGGCTCATCAAATGCTACAGTCGCGGCGGTTGCTGCCAAGGCGGTT
>Ga0115003_10004894_pt1 | contig 10188 bp, 10 predicted proteins | sample ArcticOcean_MG_C_7_FD_88736 | JGI IMG/M metagenome (GOLD analysis project Ga0115003, IMG submission 88736) | Marine microbial communities from western Arctic Ocean - ArcticOcean_MG_CB11_88 | ecosystem: Environmental > Aquatic > Marine > Oceanic | place: Arctic Ocean: Canada Basin | collected... | reverse complement strand
TAGATACTTTAAAGTTATTGAATTTTTCTTGAATCTTCTTTGAAAGAGTTGTTTTTCCCGCTCCAGATGGTGAAGATAATATCATTAATAATACTTCACCTTTATGTAACATAAATCTTTCTATAGTTTTAAAAAAGCTAATTAAGCAGCTTTGCTTTGAATAAATTTAATAGCGTCGCCTACTGTTAAAATTTTTTCAGCTTCACTGTCTGATATTTCAGAACCAAACTCTTCTTCAAAAGCCATTACTAATTCTACAGTATCTAAACTATCTGCTCCTAAATCATCTATAAAACTAGCTTCATCTGCTACTTTCTCCTCGTCAACGCCAAGATGGTCTGCTACAATTTTTTTTACTTTTTCACTTATTTCTTTTGACATATTTTTTATTATTCCGTTAATTGTTTATGGATAAATTCTTATTAAATAATTAATTTAATTTGTCAAGACATATACATACCGCCATTAACATGTATTGTTTCTCCAGTAATGTAATTGGATAGTTCTGATGCCAAAAATCCAACAGTATTAGACACATCGCTTGGTAAACCCAATCTGGCTGATGGTATTCTGCTTATTAAGTTGTTTTTAAAGTCTTCATTGATTTTATCTGTCATTTCAGTTTTTATAAATCCTGGTGAAACACAATTGATATTAATATTTTTTTTAGCATACTCAGCGGCTAAACTTTTGGTAAACCCTATTATGCCAGCTTTTGATGCAGAATAATTAGATTGCCCTACATTACCCGTATGTCCAACTATTGATGTAATGTTTACAATCTTTCCTTTTTTATTTTTCAACATTTTTTTAATAGCAAATTTACACATCAAAAAAGTTGCAGTTAAATTGATGTCAATTACTTTCTTCCAATTTTCCTCGGTTAGTCTTAAAGAAATGTTATCAAGTGTTATGCCAGCATTGTTTATCAGAACATCCAGTTGGCCTAATTCTTCTGAGGTTTCATTAATCAGTTTTTCTATTTGAGAGTGATTTTCTAAATTAAACTGTTTTGTTATTATATTTGGATATTTTTTTTTTAAATTTTCTAATTTTTGAGTATTAGTTCCAGTTGCAATTATCTTACCTTTCCATGATGTAAATTTTTCAACTAAATCCTTTCCTATACCACCTGTTGCACCTGTAATTAATATATTCTTATTATTAAAATCCATATTTATAATTTTTTAGCATCTTCAGTTGTATTAATGTTTTTTATATTAACATCTTTTATAATTCTTTTTATCATTCCTGATAAAACTTTACCAGGTCCAATTTCAATAAATTCATTAATACCATTTTTTTTCATATTTAAAATGCTTTCTCTCCATCTTACTCTGGAGCATATTTGTTCTACTAAAAGTTTTTTTAAAGTTTCTTTGTCTTTATTTGGCTTAGCAGTTACGTTGGAAATAATTTCTACTTTTGGAGTAACAAAATTTGTACTCATAATTTTTTCAAACATAATTGTCTCAGCCTTTTTCATCATAGAAGAATGGAAAGGAGCGCTAACAGGTAAGAGAATACTTTTTATCTTTTTAGTTTTTAAAAAATCTTTTAATTTATCTACAATTTCTAGCTCTCCACTTACTATAACTTGGCCTTCGGCATTGTCATTTGCAATCTCACAAATTAAATTATTGCTTTTTTTAATTTCTTCAATGTTTTTTTCTACTTCTAATATTCCACTTCCTAAAACAGCAAGCATCCCTCCCTTCCCAACTGGCACCGAATCTTGCATCGCTTTTCCTCTCGTCTTTACTAATTTTAAAGCATCGTCAAATTTTAAAGATCCAGAACAAACGAGCGCACTATATTCACCTAAAGAATGACCTGCAAAAAATTTACAGTTTTCTAGATTAAAACCATATTCTTTATTCATTATTGTAAAAATTGAGTAACTAACAAGCAAAATTGCTGGTTGGGTGTTTTCAGTAAGTTTTAACTTATCTGCAGGGCCTTTAAGGATCAAATTAGATAATCTTATTTTTAAGATATCATCGGCATTTTGAAATAATTTTTTTACACTATCAAATTTATCGTAAAAATCCCGACACATACCCACACTTTGAGAACCTTGGCCTGGAAATAATAAAGCTTTCATATATTTTTAGTAATGTAATTAGTATAATAAAGCTATTGAAAATAATAACCTATAATAGTATAAAGCCCCACCTAAACAACACAAAATTAAAATCAAATGAATTTTTACGAAAAAACATTAATAGCTAAGCAAGACCTGCCAGAAAAAGACGTTGATTTGATTAGAAATAAATACAATGATCTTATTAACAATTCTTTAGGAAAAGTGGTTAAATTTGAAAATTGGGGCCTAATGAACTTAAGTCGTAGAATAAAAAAAAATAGCAGAGGATTTTTTTTACATTACAAATTTGAAGGCAATAAAGAAACTGTAGATGAAATTAATAAACAAATAAGTACAGACAACTCAATCATTAGACATTTAATTGTAAAATATAAAAAATTAGATTTAGAAAAGGAATATTTTAAAAAAAATAATTAATTATGAAAAAAAGGAAAAATTTTAAAAGCAGAAATCAAAACCCACTTAATAAACTTAGTTTATTTCAAAAAAATGATCTTAAATTTAATAAAAAATGCCCTTTTTCAGCAAAGGGTTCACCTGTAATCGATTACAAGGATGTAAAACTTTTAAAAAAATATTTGACAGACAATAACAAAATTTTATCATCTAAAATAACATCCGTATCAAGTGGAAAACAAAAAAAACTCGCTAGAGAAATTAAAAAAGCGAAAATTTTAGGCTTATTATAATGAACATTATTTTGTTAGAAAATATTTACAAATTAGGAAAAATTGGTGATCAAGTTAAAGTCAAAAATGGCTATGGAAGAAATTATCTTCTTAGAAAAGGTAAGGCTTTAGTTGCTAACAAAGAAAATGTTGCTTTAACAAATAAAAACAAAGATGAATTAAATAAAAAAGATCTAGAAGATAAAAAACAGTTTCAAGTAATTGCAGACAAAATAAATAAAAAAACTATTATATTTAAAAAAGAAGCCAAAGAAAATGGAGATTTATATGCCTCTATAAAACCAAAAGAAATTTCTAACTATTTTAAGTCTAATTTTGAAATCAATATTAGGCCTTCAGAAATAATACTAAAACAAGATCTTAAAATAATAGGAAACTTTGAGATTGATATCAACCTGCATTTTGAAGTGGTTGCAAAATTAAAAATTCAAATTAAAAAATTAGACGATTTAAAATAAATACTTTTCCACAATACACCCTAAAAAGTGGGTAACTTTACTCTTTATTAAAAATTTTTTTAAATCTAGTATTTTGTGTGGAAAAAATTGTATCAGAAGCTGTTAGCTTAAAAGAAAAAAAACTACCCTCTAATTTAGAAGCGGAACAAGCTCTATTAGGATCTATACTAGTAAATAATGATATAATCGATGAAATATCAAATTTTATTTCTTTTCCAAAATTTTTTGATCCGATTCATAGAAAAATTTACCAGGTCATTGAAATATTAAATGGCAAAGGAATGATAGCTAATCCTATTACTCTAAAAAATCATTTTGAATCTGATAATTCTTTAAATGATGTGGGGGGTGTTGAATACTTAGTAAAACTAACAAGATTTTCATCTTCTCTTAAACAATCTATTGACTACGCTAAAATAATTCACGATATGTTTTTAAGAAGAGAATTGATTGAAATTTCTACCAATTTATTAAATGAGTCCGAAGACGATGATGTTTCTGTGTCATCTGAGGACATAATTGAAACTGCTGAAAAATCACTTTTTGATTTAGCAGAAAGAGGAAATTTTTCTCAATCATTTTTAAAATTTAATCAAGCTTTGGATCAAACTATTGAGATGGCAACATTGGCAATGCAAAATGACAGAGGTATTGTTGGTGTTCCAACTGGATTGACTGATCTAGACGAAAAATTAGGTGGTTTACACAAATCAGACTTAGTTATTATTGCTGGAAGACCTTCAATGGGTAAAACTGCACTAGCAACTAATATTGCTTACAATGCCGCTAAAACACTTCAAGAAAGAGGTGAAAAAGCATCTGTTGCTTTTTTCTCTTTAGAAATGTCCTCTGAACAACTTTCTACAAGAATATTATCTGAACAAGCAAGAATTCAATCAAATAATATTAGAAGAGGTAAAGCTACTGAAGAAGAACTTAATAGATATATTGAAGTTTCTAGAAATATTTATGATCTTCCTTTATATATCGATGAAACACCTGCGATTACAATTTCCACTTTAAGCAATAGAGCTAGAAGAATTAAAAGATTATTCGGTTTAAATTTAATCGTTGTAGATTATATCCAGTTAATGAGGACTTCTATTAAGAGATTTGATAACCGTGTTCAGGAAATTTCTGAAATAACCCAAGGCTTAAAAGCTTTAGCAAAAGAATTGGGGGTACCTGTGTTAGCATTGTCTCAGCTTTCAAGAGCAGTAGAACAAAGAGATGATAAGATACCTCAATTATCTGATCTAAGAGAATCAGGCTCAATAGAACAAGATGCGGATGTTGTTATGTTTGTTTTTAGAGAAGAGTATTATTTAGAAAAAAAACAACCCAAATTAGGTTCTATAGAGCATGCAGAATGGCAATCAAAAATGAGTGATATTAGTGGTTTAGCGGAAATTATCATAGGAAAACAAAGACATGGCCCGACTGGAAATATCCAGGTAGAATTTGAAGGGGCGTTCACAAAATTCAAAGATTTAAAGACAAATTAGTTATAATATTTTCTTTTGTTCTAAAAAAAATAGGATATATGTGAATTATTCAAATGATTGAAAATATTTACAAAAGATTAATCATAAATTATTCAAAATTTACTCTTTTCTTTTTGCTCATAATAGTAGTAACTTTTTTATACTTTTCAAAAAACTTTAATTTAGACGCTTCCTCTGATGCTCTTTTACTTGAGGGAGATAAAGACTTGCAATATTTACGTGAAATTAATGAGAGATATGGTTCTAAAGACTTTTTAGTTTTAACTTATTCACCTGTATCAAGCTTCGAAAATGAAGAGACAATTATAAATTTACAACTTCTAAAATCTAAAATTGAAAAACTATCATGGGTAGCAAATATTATTACCATCATAGATGTTCCTTTGCTAAAAAGCTCAGACGAACCACTGATGGAAAGATTGAAAAACTACAAAACTCTCTCCCACCCAGAAATAGATAAAAAAAGAGGGTTTGAGGAAATAATGAATAGCCCTATTTATCAAGATTATGTGATTAGCAAAGATGGTAAAACCTCTGGTATTGTAGTCTATTTAAAACAAGATCAAAGACTAAAAGAATATATAAATATTAAGAATGGTTTTTATAATCGCTCGCTAAAAGGATCGTTAGGTAAAATCGAAAATGAAAAATATAAAAAATTTATTAGCGAATACGAGGATTATAAAAATTTATACAATAAAAGAAATCACCAAAATATAAATGAAATTAGAGAAATAATAAGTAAGTATAGTGAAAACGCTACAATTCATTTAGGAGGGATACCAATGATTGCAGATGACATGATGACTTACATAAAGAATGACATTGTTGTTTTTGGAATTGGCGTTTTCTTGTTTATTGTAATTACTCTTTGGTTGGTTTTTAGAAATATTAAATGGGTAATAATGCCGTTGCTTGGCTGCTCTGTTTCAGTTGCAATAATGATCGGCTTATTAGGTTTGTTAGGTTGGAAAGTAACTGTTATATCATCCAATTTTATAGCTTTGATGCTTATACTAAATATGGCTATGAATATTCATATCACAGTTAGATTTTTACAATTAAAAAAAGAGTTTCCAAGCTTTACTAATCACCAGGCAGTTTTAGAAGCTGCTAAAAAAATGTTTCTACCAATACTTTATACTGTGCTAACTACCATATGTGCTTTTTTATCTTTAATATTTAGTGGCATTAAGCCCATAATTGACTTTGGCTGGATGATGACAATAGGACTCGTCGTTTCAATTATTGTTACATTTACTTTATTGCCATCATTACTTTCAATATTTTCAAATAATGATGATAATAACACTCGGGATACTGAAAAGTCTAAGATTACATCTGCACTAAGTAATTTTTCAAAAAAATATACAAGATTAATTTTTGGATCAACTTTATTAATTGTGGCTTTGAGTATTTTTGGAATTTCAAAATTAGAAGTTGAAAATAGTTTTATTAATTATTTTGATAAAGATACAGAAATTTACAAAGGTATGAAAAAAATAGATGATGAGCTGGGTGGTACTACAACTTTAGATCTCATACTAAAATTTCCTACTAAAGAAAAAAAAAATAATGGAAATGATGATGAATTTTCTGAGTGGGAAGAAGAAACAAGCGAAGAGAATAAATCTAAATATTGGTTTACAAGAAATAAAATAGATAAAATATTAAAAGTTCATGATTATTTAGATTCTTTACCGGAAATAGGTAAAGTTTTATCTTTTGGATCAATAATAAGAGTTGCGGAAGATTTAAACGGTAAAGAACTCCAGGGTTTAGAAATAGCAGTTTTATATAGTAAATTTCCTCCAGAAATAAAAAAGGAAATAATAAGTCCGTATATTTCAGTAGAAAATGATGAAGCTAGAATTAGTGTAAGAATAAAAGACTCTCTTAAAGATTTAAGGCGTAATGACTTGATTATTAAGATAAAGAAAGATCTCAATACTAAAATAGGTTTAGACCCAGAAGAATATAAATTAGCTGGAGTTGTAATTTTGTTTAACAACCTTTTGCAAAGTTTATTTAAGTCTCAAATTTTAACTTTAGGGGTAGTGATGATGGGCATATCTGCTATGTTTTTAATTCTCTTTCGAAATTTTACTCTTTCGATAATCGGGGTGGTTCCAAACTTTATTGCAGCTTTCTTTATACTTGGAATCATAGGAATGTTAGGTATTCCTTTAGACATGATGACGATTACTATTGCTGCTATTACAATAGGAATTGCTGTAGATAACAGTATTCACTATATTTATAGGTTTAAAGAAGAGTTTTCAAAATTAAAAAACTATAATTTAACTGTTGATCGATGCCACAATACTGTCGGTATAGCAATTTTAAACACATCAATTACAATTGTATTTGGTTTTTCAATTCTCGTTTTATCAAATTTTATTCCAACTATATATTTTGGTATTTTTACAGGCATAGCTATGTTTCTAGCAATGATTTCAGTTTTAACGCTTTTACCAAAACTTATCTTGGTTTTAAAGCCTTTTGGAAATGAAAATTAAAACTTTTAATGATACAAAGTTTTTCTAATCATCTCATAGATAGCTTAAATATTTTCGATGTAATTTTTTTTATTATAATAATTTATATGGTAATTCAATGTTTTCTGAAGGGGTTTTCTTTAAGTTTTATTTCATTCATGAAATGGGTGTTATCAATAATAGTAACAATAATTGTAGTGCCTAAACTCCAGCCTTGGGTTTCTGAGTATATTGATTCTGAATTTATTAATAATGTTGGTATTGGTGTGGTTGTTTTTTTTCTCTCTTTATTTGTAACTGTAGTCTTAGGAAGGTCTCTAAATAGGACGATAACTTGGACGGGACTAGGTTTAATTGATAAATTTTTTGGACTTATTTTTGGATTTTTTAAAGGATATATTGTGGCTGTTTGTTTGTTCTCTTTATCAAATTGGTTTTATCCTTATCAAAATTGGGGTATATCAGCAGATAATGCTTTCTCTTTTAATATAGTTAAAAAAGGAAGTGATATATTAATAGATGAATTTCCTGATAATAAAAAATTAAAAAATACAAAGGATGAAATTGAAAAAATTTAAATTAGATAAATTAAGAGAGGAGTGCGGAATTTTTGGAATATGTGATTATGATGATTCTTCAAAGTTAGTAGCTCTTGGATTGCATGCCTTGCAACATCGTGGTCAAGAAGGTTGTGGAATAGTTTCGTTTGATGGGAAAAATTATCATTCTGAAAAAAGACAAGGATTAGTAGGAGATCATTTTACCAAAAGTAATATTTTACAGAAACTTCCGGGAAATTCAGCCATCGGTCACAATCGTTACTCGACGACTGGGGAAACTTCTTTAAGAAATATTCAACCTTTTTTTGCTGATCTATATAATGGAGGTTTAACAATTGCGCATAATGGCAATTTAACTAATGCCATTTCATTAAGAAATAGTTTGGTTAAAGATGGAGCTATATTTAGAACAACTAGTGATACAGAAACAATTGTGCAACTTATAGCTAAATCAAAAAGATCAACAATAATTGATAAAATAATTGATACACTTTTTCAAATTCAAGGAGGTTATAGCCTTATCATGATGACTAATAAAAAATTAATAGGTGTGAGAGATCCTTTCGGCATTAGACCATTGGTGATAGGAAAACTAAAGAATTCTTATATTTTTGCATCAGAAACTTGTGCTTTAGATATAATTGGAGCAAAATATGTAAGAGATGTTGAAAATGGTGAAATTGTAGTAATAGAAGAGCAAAAATTGAAAAGTATAAAACCTTTTCCAAAACAAAAACCTAGACCATGTATTTTTGAATATATTTATTTTGCAAGACCAGATAGTTTAATTGATGGAAAATGTGCATATGAGTTTAGAAAGAAATTTGGTGAAGAACTAGCAAAGGAGTCTGATATAGATTCAGATATTATCGTACCTGTTCCAGATTCAGGTGTTCCTGCGGCTATAGGTTATGCTCAATATACAAAGAAAGACTTTGAATTAGGTTTAATAAGAAATCACTACGTAGGAAGAACATTTATAGAGCCGACCCAACATATAAGAAGTTTGGGTGTTAAGCTTAAACTTAGTTCTACAAAAACATTGCTAAAAAATAAAAAAATAATTTTAATTGATGATTCTCTTGTTAGAGGCACGACATGTTTAAAAATAATTAAAATGCTTTATGAGGCAGGTGCAAAAGAAGTCCATGTTAGAATTGCCTGTCCAGAAATTATATTTCCAGATTTTTACGGAGTTGATATGCCAACAAAATCTGAATTACTTGCAAATGGTAAAAGCATATCAGAGATGTGTAGTTATATCGGCGCTAATAGTTTAAGTTTTTTAAGTTTGGATGGCTTGTATAATGCACTTGGCAAGGGAGTAAGAAACAAAACGTATCCGCAGTTTAGTGACCATTACTTTACTGGAGACTATCCAATCAAACCTTCGGATTATTTAGAAGAAGGCAAAGTTACCCAGCTATCTTTGTTGAGTGCAAAATCAAACAGTTAATTAAATTTATAAAGAGTTTTATTGCTAAAAATAAACATTTGTCCAGCAATGAAAATTGGTTGGGTACCACTTGATACTTTTGGTATTTTATTAACTTTAATTATATTAATTTCTTTGGATATATCTAACTCTATTAAATGATTAGTTGAAAACAATAAAATACTATTATTAGACAAAAAGAACGAATTAAACTTATCAATTTTTTTATTTATTTTTTTATAATTTGACTTTAGTAATAAATTACTAATTTTTTGAGACCAAATTATCTCTCCATCAGCTAGATTAATATTCACAATATAATTCTCATCAGTAACAATAAATATATTGTTATTTGATATAACTGGTTTTAAAGAAGTAGAAATTTTTTTATTCCAAATGTATTGGCCAGTTACAATATCAAATAAATAAAGATTTTTATTACTTGTTATCAGTAGTTTTTCATTATTAATAGTGACAGGTTCAAATTTAGTTATTTTATTTTTATCAATTGAAAATACCTTGAGGTCTGTAATCCAAGAAATTCTATTTTCCGATAAATTCCAAACATATAAAGAATTATTAGTATTAAAAAATATTAAATTACCAAATTTATCTATGGCAAAATTATTTTTATCTTGTTGTTGAATGTCAGCTGTAGCGGAAAAAAAATCCCAAATAGTACTGCCGTCATAAATATTTAAAGAAAAAACTTTATTTGTATCAGTTGCAATAAATAACTGATCTTCAAAAATCTTAAGGTTAGATTTAATTGGTATACCTATCTTTTTGGCCCAAATTATTTTATTTGTTTCATAATTTAATGCATAAACAAATCCTAAATTATCAGCCACATAGATTATATTTGATTTTACAACAATATTAAGAATTTTATTTATTTTTTTATATTTTTTTTTATAAAAATTATATTGAAAAATC
>Ga0115003_10004893_pt1 | contig 10189 bp, 8 predicted proteins | sample ArcticOcean_MG_C_7_FD_88736 | JGI IMG/M metagenome (GOLD analysis project Ga0115003, IMG submission 88736) | Marine microbial communities from western Arctic Ocean - ArcticOcean_MG_CB11_88 | ecosystem: Environmental > Aquatic > Marine > Oceanic | place: Arctic Ocean: Canada Basin | collected... | reverse complement strand
GATGCGTTAGTCGCGCGGGGCGTGGGGCTCGATATTGAAGGCGCTACGCCGGTGGCGTCTCTCCCGCCCGGCCTAACGCATATTCAAGAACTCGTGCGCATCGGCGATTCCGAAGAGGACGCTCGCGCATTCGAAATCCGTCATCGACGCTTGGATGAGCAGGGCCGCTCGCTGCTTGTGATTTCGGACGTCACCGAAAGTGAATGGCTATCCGATCGCCTCGAATCCTTGCGTCGTGACACGCGAGATATCATCGAGAATATCAACAGTGCTCTGATCGTTGTCGACCTGAACGGGCGTATTAGTTTCGCGAATCCCGCCGCCGAGCGAATCTTAGGTGGGCGCAACGGCGATCTCGGTGGGCGCCAAATCGATGATTGGTTTGCGCCCTCTCTCGAGACCGCGAATCCAATTAAGGCGTGCCTGTTGGATGGCGATCGCAGTCGAGGTGCTGAGACGCTCCTGCAGCGCGGGGATGGAAAGTGGATCCCTGTCGGGATTTCTTGTTCGCCTCGGCTTGATGGGACGGGTCGTTCACGAGGCGTGGTTGCGGTGTTCCAAGATCTCTCAGAGATCAAGGAACTCGAACTGCAGGTTCGGCAAGCAGAGAAAATGGCGTCGATCGGACAGTTGGCGGCGGGCGTGGCTCACGAGGTGAATAACCCGATGGGCTTCATTCATGCGAATCTGTATCAGATGTCGGAGTATTTGAGCGATCTAGACAAGTACTTCGAAGCGTCGGTTCGGTTGCAGGAGGCGGCGCTCGAAGGGGATTTGGAGATCGTGCGTGCAGCGGCGGAAGATGTCCGAATGGTGGCGCGGGAAATTGATCTCGACTTCGTGCGAAACGACTTCCAAAAAGCCTTGATGGAATCAGGCGAAGGTGCCGAACGGATTCGGCATATCGTGAAGGATCTGCGTGACTTCTCGCGGCCCGATCCGCCTGCACGAAGCCCGGCCGACGTGAACCAGGCAATCGATTCCACTGCCAATATCGTTTACACGATGATGAAAAATTCGGTCGTGATCGAGAAGGACTATCACGATCTACCGAAGATCGATGCCTACCCGATGCAGCTGAAGCAAGTCTTCATGAACTTGCTCGTCAACGCGCATCAGGCGATTGAGGCACGGGAAGAATCCGAGCTAGGGATTATTCGAATCGAGACCGAGGAGATCGGTGACGAGATCGTCGTGCGTATTTCGGATACCGGAATCGGAATTCCGGTAGAAGTCCAGAACCGTATTTTCGAGCCCTTCTTCACTACGAAGCCTGTAGGTGCCGGGACGGGGCTCGGCCTATCGACCTCGTTCAATATCATTGAGCGGCACGGTGGGCGGATCGTCGTCGAGAGCGAAGTCGGACGTGGAAGTCTCTTCGAAGTTTGGCTGCCTGTGTCTGGACCAAGGGACAACGCTGCCGGATCGAGTGACGAGGAGGGCTACGGAGTTGCGAGCGGTGACGCCTCATTAAAGGGTGACGCCTCATTAAGCGGCGATGCCTCATTAAAGGGTGAGGCCTCACGGAGCGGAGCGATATGAACGACCCGCCCGTTGTCTTGCTCGTCGATGATGAGCCTCGGATTCTTTCGGCCCTACGCCGGACGTTGCGCCGCGAAGGGCTCGCCCTTGAGGAGGCGAGTAATGGGTCGATCGCGCTCGACCGGATCGGCGAAAGCCCGTCGGTCGACTTGGTGATTAGCGATCAGAAGATGCCGGGGCTCTCCGGAGTCGAACTGCTGGCGCGCATCAGGAAAGCGTCGCCCAGCACGAGGCGGATTCTGCTCAGCAGCTGGACGGCCGAGATTCCTCCGGGGGAACTCAGTCGCGCGGCTCCGGCCTTTGTACTCGCGAAGCCATGGGACGATACCGGACTCAAGGCGTCGATTCATAGCGCGCTCTACGATGAAGATAGAACTGTCTAGTGCGATAAGGGCCTGAGGGTGAGCACGAGGCAGGCACTTCATGCGTCCGCCGCTATCGCCTGTTAGGCGAAGGTTTATTTAGGCAGCCTGCGTAGGTATTCGAGATCCGTCGACTGTGTGTTCTTGGCGCCAATGATCAGGACCCGGAAGCGGCGCGTCTTGCCCTTGGCGTAGTAAATCCGCCCTTTGCCTGCGAATCCGAGTTCGAAAACCTGGATTCCGTCTGGAAGACCGCCCACCTTGCGCCGGACAGAGACATTGTCCGCCTCATCGGCCAGTCGCTTGATCGCCTCTTCAGCTTTGAGCTTGAGGGCCTCGTCTCCAAGGCTTGCGAGATCGTCGATCGCGCGGTCATCGATTTCAATCGTTTTGTAGAGCACGCGGAAGCGCCGCGCGGTGCGATCGGATTCCTTAGACCTTGCCTTGCCCGAGACACGTGACGCTTTTTTAAGGTCCTGCTCGAGTTCATCGATCGCCGCGTCCTTGGTCTCTAGATCGCCGGAGACTTCCTCGAGTAGGTCTTCCAAGGCGCGGACCTCTTCCGCCAACTCAACCGCACGGTCGGCTCGGCCGCGTAGGCCTTCTTCTTTGTGCGCCAATTGTCCGAGCTGTGATTGAAGGGCCTCGCGCTCGCGTTGGAGCACTTCGATCTCATCGCTCTGCTCTCGTTCAAGGGGCTCAACTTGTGATAGGCGCGAGCGGGTGGCTTGGAGTTCGGATTCGATTTCCGCAGCACGATAGGCAGCCGTGTTTCGGCTATCGAGGGCATCGCCCAGGCGCTCGGCTTCGCGACCCATGACACGGCGATTCGAGACGTAGGCCGTCAACAGAAGGACAGATGAGAATCCGATGAGAATCAAGTTTGAGACCAAGGCGTTATGCGGGAGCGTGGCCGTTACATTTGCTGTGGCCGGCAGGTAGTCCATCCATTCGCCTAGGACTTCAGTCGGTTGGGTAGCTTGGGGCGGGAGCAGCTCGCCGTATCCGTCGACGTAGAGCCACGTCTTTCCGTCTTGGGCGAGGACGAGGGTCGTGACCCGAAGGCCCCCCCATCTCACCCATGCGGACGCGGGGACCGCCTCGCCAATTCGTTCAGCGATTTGGTCGCGGACCGGGCGATCGAAGCTCGCAATACTGATGGCTCGATCGACCCGCGCTTGAAACTCGGTATCGAGGAGATATTCCGCGACGCGGACCGTGAAGAGATAGGCAAAGAGCAGGGCGAAGAGCCCGATATAAAAGGTCGAAAAGGCGCCGAAGCGATCACGGGCGCCGAGTGCCTCGGGGTCCGCAACTCTGTTCGTTTCGTCGCCACCGCCCGCACGGGAATGCTCCGCGGCGGGTAGTTCCGGTGGGCGAATCTGTTCTTCGGTATCGGCGTCAGGCATTCTGATTATTGTAACGCCTAGTCGACAGATCGGGGCCCAGCAAGCGCGCAAGGCTTGCCAGACACCGCTAACGTCTGCGCCCATGCGTGTTGTGGACCTCGACCGAGACATGAGCGACGTGATCCCGACTGGGATGTCGCCCGATAGTGAATTTCTGTTTGCCCGGATGACCGAGGCGACACTGGACGCGACCTGTGCGGACCCGGGGCGATTGATCTTGGATGTCGCGAGCGGCGTGGGGCAGGACTCGGTGCAGCTTGCTCGGGGGGGCGCGAGGGTCGTCGGCGCGGAGCCGTCGGCGAGAATGACGGCGATGGCCGTGGCCTTCGAGGAAATGAATCGTGAAGAGGGGCAAGTCAGCCCTGAATGGGTGAGTGGCTGGGCCGATTCATTGCCCTTCGCGAAAGACTCGTTTGACGCCTCGTTCTGTAAGGGCGCGATGGACCATTTTGATGATCCGGAGAGCGCGATTGCTGAAATGGCGCGGGTGACGAAGCGCGACGGTCGCGTCGTACTCGCGATCGCGAACTTCGACTCGCTGGCATGCCGAGTGACGCGCGCAATCGATGCCTTCCGTGAAGATTGGCTAGGTTGGCCTGCCATGCGCGGGCGGCGCGGATACGACACGCCTAGCGATCATTTCACGCGCTACGAAGTTGACCTCATGCGGGAGCAGGCTTCTCGTCACGTCGACATAGAGCTCGTTGAAGGTGTTTCGATCGGTTGGGGCATGCCGGGCTGGGCGTGGCTCGCGTGCAGGCTTCCCCGGCCAGTGGCCTTCGCGCTACTGCGCGGCCTGGACGGACTCGCGCGTCAGTTCCCGCGGCTTTCCGACGTCATCGTGATCGTTGGGCGACCCCGCCGCGACCGCGCTACCAGCTCCTGATAGACCTCAGCTGTGGCTGCGGCGACGCGAGGCCAAGAAAGCGTCTCGACGACACGTTCTCGCCCGCGCTTGGCCATAAGAGCCCTCGCTTCGGTGTTCTCAAGGAGTGTCCGGACGCCGGCGGCAATCGATTCCGGATCGTCGCGCTCCGCCAAGACACCGCCCTCAGTGAGCTGCATGACCTCGGTCAGCGCGCCAGCCCGGGTGGCGACGACGGGTGTGCCGCAAGCCATCGCCTCGACTGCAGGCAAGCCGAATCCCTCGTAGCGAGAGGGCACAACGACGACAGATGCGGCGCGGTAGAGCCTGACGAGTTCATCCGATTCGACGCGCCCGGTCAAAGTTAGGCGATCCAGGACGCCGACCTCGCGCGCCCAGTTCCGCACTTGATTGTCGGGGCTGTTGTCGTCGACCAATGTCAGCGTCACATGCTTGGGCAGCTTCGCGAGCGCGTGAATCAGGGTGCGAATCCCTTTATTGGGGTCCGTCGAACGCCCCACGCAGAGCAGACTGTTCTCTTGCTTCTCGACCTGTGGGTCAGGCGAGAAGAGTTCGACGTCGAGGCCGTTTCGCACGTTCCGCAAACGGTCGGGACGGATGCCGAAGTCTTGGACAATCTGGCGACCGCTCACTTCGGACGACGTGAACACCGTATCAAGACGCCGCGCTACGAAGGCCTGCATCCCGATGGGGTAGAATTTCATCGTCCCGACTGCGTCTTTGAACGTTTCGTCGCGAACGAAAGAAGCACGGCGATCGACCGTAAGCGGATGATGGACCGTCGTTACGACTGGAAGCCCAAGGGCTTTCAGGCCTAACAGGCCGTAGCCCAGGCACTGGACATCATGAACGATGTCGAATTGTTGGCCTGCGCGAAGCAGCTCGGACATCCGGCGAAAGGCGCGGACGCTGAATGCGAAGGGCTCGGGAAGGAAGCCAATTCGGCTGGCCGCCAGTTCATAAAAATTGAGAGGCGAAAGCGTCTGAAGCGGGTTGTCCTTGGGCACGATCTGGTCGGTCTGATCCAGCACCCATTTTGCCCAGAATTGCTGGTTAGGGAGTTCGTCGACGGAGGCCCAGGGCATTTCGTCGGGATAAGGCGGGCCGACGAGCACGTGGACTTCGTGGCCCATGCGCACCATTTCGCGCGCCAGGAACCAGAGGTAAATCCCTTGGCCACCGGAGTTCATGTTTCCGCGATAGGCGACGAACGCGATCCGCAGCTTACGTCGGCCGGAGCCGAGGGAGCCAGCAGATACATTGGATGTGTTAGGTAATGAGTCGGCGATCACGCGACGCGCGCCCTTAGGCCGCGGCGGAGAGCGCGTCGTTCCCGCGCGAGTCGCTCTGGATCGCCGGGGTCGCGCGCTTTTCGCCGTAGAGAATGATGCTCTTTGGGCAAACGAAGTTGAGCCACTTCTCAAGACGCGCCATCGCAGGAGAGCCCGTCGCTCGGATCAGAAACTCTCGGTACGCCCGAACGAGGGCACTGTCATCGGCGTCGGGAAGATGCATCGCGCTCCGCAGCACCCAATAGGGCGTGTGAAGTCCGTGTGCGAAGCCACAACCCACGGCATCGAAGCCTGCTGCTGCCATGCCTTCCGCGAGGTCACGGGGCTTGAAGATGCGGATATGACCCCCGGGACTCTCGAAATATTCGTCTCCGAGCCGCAAGTAGAGATGTTCGCTCGTCGCCGTGGGAATCGTGATCGCAACCTTGGCGCCGGGTTTGGCAACTCGAAAGAGCTCCGCCACCGCACCGCGGTAATCGTGCACGTGTTCCATGACTTCGGAACAAATGATTCGATCAAAGCTCGCGTCGGCAAAGGGCAGATGAAAGGCATCCCCCTGAAGCATGGCGCCCATGCGACCGAGCTCTTCGCCCCGCGCGCGCAAATTCTTAGACGCTTCGCGCATCGAATCGAAGTCGAGGTCAAGGCCAACGACGGTCGCACCGCGATAGATCGAACCGAAGCAGTGGCGGCCTTCTCCGCAACCTGCGTCTAGCAGCCGGTGACCCGGCTGAATATCAAGCCGCTCGAGATCGACTGTGAGCAGCATGGATCACCTCCTCGAAGACATCGACCATCTGCTCAGCAGCCTGGTCCCATTGGAACAGTTTTTCTACACGCGCACGGGCTGCTTTGCCCATGCGTTCAGTTTCTATGGGGTCCTTGAGAATTTCCCACATCGCGTCGGCCATCGCCTTCGCATCACGCTGAGGAACCAGTCGTCCAGCGTGGCCATCCGTGCCAACGACTTCCGGCAGTGCGCCTGCAGCGTTCGCGATGACAGAGAGTCCGCAAGCCATCGCTTCACTCGCCGGGAAGCCAAAGCCTTCGAAGAAGGACGGCACCAGCGCGACCTTGGCGCTCGAATACTGCGCGACGAGCTCGGGGACCGTGAGCATGCGATCAATGATCGTGACGCGGTCCTGCAAGCCGTATTGCTTGATGAGTCGCGGCACTAGACCGTGAGCAGGTATACGTCCGTCCACGACCTTGAGGGTCACGTGATCGGGCAACATAGACAGCGCCTCGAACATCGTGCCGATGCCCTTTTTGCGATCCTCAGTACGCCCCACGAAGAGTAGGTCCGCTTCCTTCTGCACATCCATGGGATGGAAGATGTCGGTGTCCGTACCGTTGTAGACGACCGATATATTCTTCTGCGGGATCTTGAAATACTTCTCGATCGCTTCGCGGGAGGCCTCCGAGACCGTGACGATCTTGGAAAGCCGCGGTGCGACGGTCTCCTGCATCATCAAGGGGAAGTAGAGCGTTCGTTCGACGCGCTTTTTAAGCGAGGGGTCGATCGTGAAATCCGCTTCGCGGTCGATGTGCAGGGGATGATGGATCACCGACACGACGGGCACGCCCATCGCCTGGATACCTAACAGTCCCCAGGACAAGGATTGATTGTCGAAGACAACATCGAAGCGGTACCGCTTCTGGATCTCCCGCCACTGGCGCATTAGGCGGAAGCCGAAGGTCTGCATTTCCGGGAAGACACCGAAGCGTGAAACGCCGAGCTCCCAAAGAGAAAGCGGACGAAGCAGCGAGAATGGGTCATCGGGATTAACAGCGTCCGCCGTTGTTTGGCCGAAGACGTTGTCGTTCGGAATCTCGTGCAGCGGGATGCCGTCTTCGAGTTCCGGGTAGGGCGGGCCAGCGAATACGTGGACGTCATGTCCCGCACGCTTCCATTCGCGGGCCAGGTAGGCCGCGTAGATTCCCTGACCGCCGCAAAACATGTTGCCGCGGTAGGTGAGCAAGGCGATTCGCATGGGGGCTCCGCTGAGGCGCTGAAGAAGGGGGGCGCCGACCGAGAAATCTCTAAGACGAGGGGCGAAAAGCAGGGCGTCCCGCTCGTGCACTCCTAGATCGTGTTCGCCTGTGCGAACGGTCGTTCGGAATTAGGCCGCGTCGGTGGCGACGGCAGGCTTCTCCGACTCGCTGTCGCTCGAAGTCTCGACAACATCAGTCGCGAGGACCTCAGGCGAAGCATCGGCTTCGACTTGAATCGTGGCGATCGTGTACCCGACCCAGGCGACCAAGCCGAGGGCGAAGAGCGTCACGATGGCGACGGGAATGGCGAGCGCCAGATAGCTTCCGTTCAGGATGCCGACGACGAAAAGAAGGGCAGCGAAGCCGGCAGCACCGGTGATCGCCCAGCCTTGATTGCGAGAGGTCTCGTTCATGGGGGGCCTCGAAGATTAGAGCGGGGATAAGAAGAGTGGAGCGGGATTAAGTCAGGTGACTGGCGCTCGCCCCAGGACGGGGGAACGGCCAGCTCAACGCGTGAGCCGGGCGCCCAGAGCGCGCCGGAGTATTCCGGATTCCCTTTTTCTGTCAAGCGGTTGCGTGTCTGGCGCGAATGGAGGCGCGGCGCACTGGAGAGCGCATTGGGAGGATGTTCACGACACCTTCGGATCACAAAACAAGCCGACCCGAGGGGTGCGATTCGGCCGCCTCGGCCTAGACTCCCGGCTATGCGGGTGGTGGGATTGATGTCTGGGACGTCGGCGGATGGAATCGATGCGGCGCTGGTCGAATGGCCAGCTACGGGCGAGGCACGCCCGTTCAAGTTGCTTGCCTACCAAGAGACCCCGCATTCCGAGGCGCTTCAGGCCGCGATTCATCGCCTGGCGGCGGGTGAGCTACCCGGCCAAGCCGTGCTCGAGGAGCAGATTCGGCTGGATCGGGTGCTCGGCGACGCCTTTGCTGACGCGGTGCTGCCCTTGGTGGCTGAAGCAGGGGTTCCACTGGACTCGATCGACGGCGTGGCCTCTCACGGGCAGACGATTGCGCATCATCCCCAGCGGGGCGGCACGCTGCAGATCGGGTGTCCGGCGAGGATCGCAGAGCGGCTCGAGCGGCCGGTGATCGCGGATTTTAGGCGACGGGACTGCGCGATGGACGGGGAAGGGGCGCCACTCGCACCCTTCTTTCACCACGCGGTGTTTTCGGATCCAGATGAATCCCGCGGCGTGCTCAACCTCGGGGGCATTGCAAATCTGACCTGGCTTCCGCGCGGTGGGCGGCCGGACGAGGTGATGGCCTTCGACGTGGGGCCTGCCAATTCGCTGATTGATGGCGTGGTCGCGCTGGATTCGGAGGGAAGAGAACGCTTCGATCGAGACGGAGATCGCGCTCGCGCAGGATCCGTGGTGGACGCGTACCTCAAGGAGATCCTGGCGGATCCCTATCTTGAGAGACGGCCTCCCAAGTCGACGGGGCGCGAGCGATACGGCGCGGCCCAGGCTCGCGCTTGGCTGGATCGAGCTCGCAAGGATGGCGTTTCGACACGGGACCTCGTTGCCACGCTCGTTGCCGGGAGTGTCAATGCGATTGCTGCCGCATGGACCGGGATGCAGTCACTTGGTGAAGCCCAGCGTGGCCGTTTGTTAGTCGGTGGCGGCGGCGCCCGGAATTCGTTCGTAATGTCTTCACTGGCCGATGCCTTGCCCGGCGTTCGCGTCGAAACGATGGACGCGGCGGGTGTGCCAGCAGATGCGGCGGAGGCGATGGCTTTTTCTTTGCTAGGGCGCAATACGCTACTCGGGATTCCGAACCAGCTGCCACAATGCACAGGCGTCTCGCGTGCTGCCATACTTGGCGTCGTTCATGGCGCCGAATGGATTCGTCGTTAGGCTGACCGGATAACGCGAGTCCTGTTTGCGCTGCGGCGACGCGGCTCAAAGTGAGAGCCTATTAGGGCATCGGCTGACGTACACCGCTTGCGCGAGATCTAGAGCTTAACCGCCATTCCATCGTCAGCAGTTTCGATTTCGATTTGCCCGCGCTCCTTCGCCATGTCTTCGCCGAGATGGGTGAGGATTAGACGGCCGCAATCGAGGTCGTCGCGGTGTTCGCGAAGTTCTTCAAGGCTCAGGTGGAAGTCGAGCTCTTTACGGTGCAGCGTGCATTCGCAGATAAAGAGATCGCTCTCCGCTACCTGCGCAGGGAGACCGTCGAACCAGCCAGTATCGCCAGAGTAAGCGATCTGTTCTTTGCCAAGGCGGACGCGGTAGCCGTGGGGATGGGCCTCGGGCTGATGTTGGGTGGCGAAGGCGGAGACCTCCGCCGGGCCGACTTCGAGCGTCTCGTCGGCGTGAATTTCGCGGTAGTGAATCGGAAAGGTCCACTGTCGGCCGGTCAGGTGGTGACCCATCGCGCTCGCGAGTGCATGCACGCGCGCTTCGATCTCCGGCGGACCCACGATCTCGATCGCGTGCTTGCGGCGATCCGTATACATAGAGGCGTAGAGAAAAGCCGGGATGCCGCCGAAATGATCGCCGTGGAAATGTGAAACAAGAATGACGTCGACTTCGTCCCGTGCGAGCCCGAGCTGCGAGAGGCCCGTATTCGTCGTTGCGCCGCAGTCGAGCAGCATGCCGCCACGCTCACCGCGAGCAAAGATCGCGGACTGTCGTCTGCCACCTGCGCCGAACGCGTCACTGGTTCCTACGAATACGACTTCGCTCACTG
>Ga0115003_10004892_pt1 | contig 10193 bp, 9 predicted proteins | sample ArcticOcean_MG_C_7_FD_88736 | JGI IMG/M metagenome (GOLD analysis project Ga0115003, IMG submission 88736) | Marine microbial communities from western Arctic Ocean - ArcticOcean_MG_CB11_88 | ecosystem: Environmental > Aquatic > Marine > Oceanic | place: Arctic Ocean: Canada Basin | collected... | reverse complement strand
TTTTTGGTTCACCAGATTTAATTTTATCAATTTTTTTTAATAAACTTGGATGCACAAAGGGTCCTTTCCAAACGGATCTAGCCATAATTATTTTCTCTTCTTCCTTCTTGAAATTATCATTTTATCACTTCTTTGTGGTCTTCGAGTTTTTAAGCCTTTGGCAGATTGACCCCAAGGAGACACAGGATTTCTTCCACCTGATGTTTTTCCTTCACCACCACCGTGAGGGTGATCTACTGGATTCATTACCACACCTCTTGATTGCGGTCGTTGACCTTTCCATCTTGTTCTTCCAGCTTTACCAATCTTAATATTTTTTTGATCAGGATTGGAAACAGATCCAAGTGTAGCCATACATTTGCTACTTACTTTTCTTGTTTCTCCTGAACCTAATCTTATTATTGCATGATCCCCTTCAAACCCCGTTAATGTTGCGGATGATCCTGCTGATCTAGCCATCTTTCCACCGGAATTGGGTACCAACTCTATGTTATGAATTGCACTACCTTGTGGAATGTCAATAAGTTCTAAACAATTTCCAACTTTAATTTCAACATTTTTTCCTGCTTCAACAGTATCACCAACTGTCAATTTTTGCGGGCAAATGATATATCTCATGTCTTTATCTTCATATTTAATCAAAGCAATGTAACTGGTTCTGTTCGGATCATACTCAATTCTCTCAACCACCCCTTTGATATTTCTTTTAGATCTATGGAAGTCTATAATTCTATATTTATGCTTGTGTGCACCTCCTCTATGTCTTGAAGTAATTCTCCCCATGTTATTTCTTGCGCCTGTTGAGTGTTGACCGACAGTGAGGGGTTTATATGAGTCACCTTTCCACAATTGACGTTTGTCCACAAGAACTGTGCCACGAACTGATTTTGTGTATGGTTTAAATGTTTTAAGAGACATAATTAAATTCCAGTTGTTAGGTCAATACTTTGACCTTTTTTTAATGTTATGATTGCTTTTTTATACCCTGGTTTCTTGGACACTTTACCTTGTTTAATTTTTTTTTTAGTTTTTGTATTAATGATATTAACTTTAAGAACGTTTACTTTAAATAATTTTTCTATATTTTTTTTAATAGATTTTTTATTTGCTCCAGAGTGAACTTTAAATACTGTTTTATTTTGTTCAGATAAAATAGTTGCTTTTTCTGTAACTATAGGTTGTCTTATTGAGTCTGTTGAATTAATTTTTTTCATCTAACAATCTAGTTTCAATTTTTTTCATTGATGTTGAGGTGATAATTACATTAGTGTACTTAAGCATATCGTAAATATTAGCACCTTTATCGTTTATTACTTTTATATTTTTTATATTTCTCGCTGATCTTACAAAATTTTTTTCAGAATCTTTATCTGAAACAATTAAAGCATTTTCTAGCTTGTTACTTAATAAAAATTTATTAAAATTTTTAGTTTTATTAAAAGCTTTTTTTACGTCAGATAAAATATGTAGCTGTTTATCTATATTTTTTTTAGCTAAAGTTTGAGCAAGCGCTAATTTTCTAACTTTTTTATTTATTTTTTTAATTTTATAAACTGCACCTTTAGGTCCGTGTGCTTGACCGCCACCTACAAATAATGGCGCTTTTTTACTCGCGTGTCTTGCTTGACCTGTTCCTTTTTGTGCGTAAATCTTTTTAGTTGATCCTCTAATTTCATTTCTTTGTTTTGTTTTTGCAGTTCTAGGTTTTTGGTGATTTAATTGCCAGTCAATTACATATTTAATTAATTTATGATTAAATTTTAAATTCATAATTTTATCAGAAATTTCAATCGTTTCAGATTTTCCACCTTCAAGATTTAATAAATTAAATTTCATATTATTTTTTTTTACCTTTAGCAGCTGCGGCTTCTTTTATTTTAATTTCAATTTTTTCAATTAATGTTTTCCTTCTAACAACTTTGATAGACTGTCTTACTAGAACTCTAGAATTTTTAGAGCCAGGAATTGAACCTTTTAGATAAAGTAAATTATTTTCGATGTCTGACTTTACTATTTCTAAATTTAACATTGTTCTCAATTTATCTCCCATATGGCCAGCCATTTTTTTTCCTTTAAAGACCCTCCCTGGATCTTGTCTTTGACCTGTTGATCCATGAGATCTATGTGACACTGAAACACCATGAGAAGCTCTTAGTCCCCCAAAATTCCATCGTTTCATTACACCAGCAAAACCTTTACCTACCGTTTTTGACCTAACATCTACAAATTTAATATCTTTCAATATTTCTAAACCAAACTCATTGCCTTCTTTGTATTCATCAACATTTTTTAAACGAAATTCCTTTAAAACTTTTTTAGGTTCAGTATTTTTTTTTGTAAAATAACCTTTCATTTGATTGGTTAATTTAGAAACTTTTATTGGAAAAAAACCAACTTTTACTGCAGAATATCCTTGTGTTTCTTTAGTAATGACATCTAAAACTCTGCCTTTTTCAACTTTAATTACGGTTACAGGCACTGACTGCCCGTTTGACAAAAACTCTCGTGTCATGCCAATTTTTGTTCCTAACAATCCTAAAGTCATAATTTATATTTTAATTTCTATGTCAACACCTGATGCTAAATCTAATTTCATTAGTGCCTCTACAGTTTGTGGTGTTGGTTCAATAATATCAATTAATCTTTTGTGTGTTCTCTGTTCAAACTGTTCTCGACTTTTTTTATCAATATGTGGAGATCTTAACACTGTATATTTTTCAATTCTTGTAGGAAGAGGTATTGGGCCTTTAACTTGAGCACCAGTTCTCTTTGCTGTATTGACTATTTCTTCTGTAGATAAATCTAAAATTTTATTATCGTATGCTCTTAAATGTATTCGTATATTTTGTTTATCCATAATATTAAGCTAATTTCTTCGTTACTTCATCTTGAACATTTTGAGGTACTTTATCGTAATGACTAAACTGCATTGTATATTGTGCTCTGCCCTGTGTTGAGGATCTTAGAGTATTTATGTACCCAAACATGTTAGCAAGAGGTACTGTTGCTGATATTACCGTGGCATTACCTCTAGGTTCTGTAGATCCAACCTGACCTCGTCTACTATTCAAATCTCCAATTACATCGCCCATAAAATCTTCTGGTGTAACGACTTCAACTTTCATTACTGGTTCTAAAAGCTTTAATGTTGCTTTCTGACACAGTTCTTTAAAGCAATATCTCGAAGCAATTTCAAAAGCTAAAACACTTGAGTCTACATCGTGATGTAAGCCATCTAATATTGTAACTTTATAATCAATTATTGGAAAACCTGCTAGAATTCCACTCTCTGCAACTGATTCAACTCCTTTTTCTACACCTGGAATAAATTCTTTTGGTATTGACGCTCCTTTAATTTTATTTTCAATTTCTCTGCCCTTACCAGGCTCCAAAGGTTCTACGCTTAACGTAACTTTTGCAAACTGACCAGAACCACCACTTTGTTTTTTATGAATATATGTTACCTCAGCTGAATTTAATATTGTTTCCCTGTAAGCTACCTGAGGAGCTCCAATATTAGCTTCTACTTTGAACTCTCTTTTCATTCTGTCTACAATTATATCTAAATGAAGTTCTCCCATTCCTTTGATAATAGTTTGACCTGACTCTTCATCAGATGTAACTCTAAATGAAGGATCTTCTTTTGCAAGCCGGCCTAAAGCTTCACCCATTTTTTCTTGGTCAGCTTTTGTTTTAGGTTCAACTGCAATTTCTATAACGGGATCTGGAAATTCCATAGGTTCTAACAATATTGGCCTGTCTTCATCACAGAGTGTATGACCTGTAACAGTAAATTTAAGTCCAGCTAAAGCAACTATATCACCAGTTGTTGCTTCTTTAGTATCTTCTCGGCTATTGGCATGCATTAACAACATTCTTCCAACACGTTCTGTTTTTTCTCTTGATGAGTTGTAAACACTTGTACCAGTTTTAATAGTACCAGAATAAATTCTTATAAAAGTTAATGAACCAACAAATGGATCGTTTGCTACTTTAAAAGCCAAAGCGCTAAATGGTTCATTGTCTCCAAACTTCATTTGAACTTTATCCTCTGTTCCAAGTTTCGTGCCTTCAATGGAACCAATATCCATTGGGCTAGGTAAATAATCTACAACAGCATCTAAAAGGGGTTGTACACCTTTATTTTTAAACGCTGATCCTGTTGTTATTGGAACAAAATTAAATCCTAACGTTCCTTTTCTTATACATTTTTTAAGTTCAATTTCAGAAGGCTCTTTTCCTTCTAGATATGCTTCCATTAATTTTTCATCTTCTTCAACAGCTGCCTCAACGAGTTCTTTTCTGTATTTAGTAGCTTTTTCTTTTAGATCTGCTGGTATATCTACAACATCAAATTTTGCACCAAGATCCTCATTTTGCCAAATAACAGCTTTCATTTTAACTAGATCTACTATTCCTTTTAAATCTGCTTCAGAACCAATCGGTAATTGTAAAACTAGAGGCTTGCAGCCTAACCTGTCCTTAATCATGTCCACACACATATAAAAATCTGCACCTGTTCTGTCTAATTTATTGATAAAACATATTCTTGGAACTTTATATTTATCTGCTTGTCTCCAAACTGTCTCTGATTGAGGCTCCACACCAGCAACGCCATCAAAAACACAAACGGCACCATCTAAAACTTTTAAAGATCTTTCTACTTCGATTGTAAAATCGACATGCCCTGGTGTGTCAATAATATTTATTCTATGGTCATTCCAAAAACAAGTTGTGGCAGCTGAAGTAATTGTTATACCTCTTTCTTGTTCCTGTTCCATCCAGTCCATAGTTGCAGCTCCGTCATGGACTTCACCAATTTTATGACTTTTACCTGTGTAGTACAGAATTCTTTCAGTCGTGGTAGTTTTACCAGCATCTATATGTGCCATGATACCGATGTTTCTATATTTTTCTAAAGGATATTTTTTTTCAGCCATAATTAATTACCATCTAAAATGTGCAAAAGCTTTATTTGACTCAGCCATTCTATGTGTGTCTTCTCTTTTTTTAATTGCTGCACCTTTATTTTGTGAAGCGTCTAATAGTTCAAAATATAATTTTTCAGCCATAGTTTTATTTTTTCTATTTCTAGTGGCGTCCTTAATCCATCTTAGTGCTAATGCTTGACCTCTTTTTGCTTTAACTTCAACTGGAACTTGATATGTAGCTCCACCAACTCTACGAGATCTACACTCAACGTTTGGTTTAACATTAATGATCGCATCATTGAAAGTTTTCAGGGGATCTTGCTTATTTGTTTCTTTAATTTTTTCTAAAGCATCATATAAAATTTTCTCTGCTCTAGACCTTTTACCATCATACATAATACAGTTAATAAATTTTGAAACTAACTCTGATCGAAACTTAGGATCAGGGTAAACTTTTCTAATTGGTGCTTTTCTTTTTCTAGACATATTGTGAATTATTTAGGTTTTTTGGCTCCGTATAAAGATCTTCTTTTTCTTCTTGCTGCAATTCCTTGAGTGTCTAAGTTTCCTCTTAAAATATGATATCTTACCCCAGGCAAATCTTTCACACGACCACCACGAAGTAATACAACTGAGTGCTCTTGTAGATTGTGACCTTCCCCTGGTATGTATGCGGTAACTTCAAATCCGTTTGATAATCTAACACGTGCAACTTTTCTTAATGCTGAGTTCGGTTTTTTTGGTGTTGTTGTGTAAACTTTTAAACATACACCTCTTTTTAAGGGTTGACCCTCTAGTGCGGGAACCTTATTTCTTGAAACTGGTTTTATTCTCGGCTTTCTTAAAAGCTGACTAATAGTTGGCATAGTAAATTTTGAAGAAAAAAATAAAAGCAGTTCTTAATATTATTATCAAGATACGTTTAAGTCAGTGTTTAAGGTTAAATACTACCTTACTTCTAACTATCAAAATTGCGCTAAATTAACATTGAAAAGCTAAAAGTCAATATTTAATAGGATAAATATATCTTATTTTTGAGGTGTTATTCCGTCGGGGTAACGTTTTCGAGTTGTTGTTTTTTAATTTCAGATAGTCTCAGTTCATCTTGTTTTCTGGCTTCTTTATCCCAAGCCATTTTCGTTAGACCAGTACCGGCTGGAACCAATCTACCTACGATCACGTTCTCCTTTAATCCCTCTAAATAGTCAACTTTACCTCTTATTGAAGCATCCGTTAATACTCTAGTTGTTTCTTGGAATGAAGCTGCAGAGATAAATGATTTAGTTTGCAGCGAAGCTTTTGTAATACCTAGTAGTATTCTCTGATACACCGCTGGTTTTTTACCTTTAACTTTTAAATCTTCATTAATCTTAACCATATCAATTAAATCTACTGTTTCATTTAATAAATAGTCAGTATCACCAGGTTCTTTAATTTCTACTTTTTTAAGCATTTGTCTAACTATAGTTTCAATGTGTTTATCGTTAATAATAACACCTTGAAGTCTATAAACTTCCTGTACTTCAGTTACAAAGTATTCTGTAAGTCGCTCGACACCTAATATTCTTAAAATATCATGAGGCAATGGACTGCCGTCGAGAAGGTACTCACCTTTTTTAATTTTTTCTCCTTGGTTGAAGTTAACATGTTTTCCTTTAGGAATTAAATAATTTGAAGTTTCACCTTTGGAAGAGACAATAGAAATTTTTTGTTTACCCCTTATTTCTTTTCCAAATTCTATTACACCGTCATTTTCTGCTATGATTGCACTATCTTTTGGTTTTCTTGCTTCAAATAATTCAGCTACTCTAGGTAACCCACCGGTAATATCTTTTGTTTTTGAAGTCTCCTTAGGCAAACGAGCAAGAACGTCTCCTGCAGAAATTTTTTGGCCATCTTTTACTGAAAGAATTGAGTCTGGTACCAAGAAATATCTTGCAACATTTCCATCTGCTTTTTTTATAACCTCACCTTTATCACTTCTAAGAGTCAATCTAGGTTTAAGATCTGTGTTCTTAGTGAGAGATTTCCAGTCAGTAACTGATTTAGAGGAAATACCAGTTGAATCATCCATGGTTTCGGTTAAAGAAATTCCTTCGACTAAATCCATGTAATTTACTACACCGCTAGTTTCTGCAATTACTGGTAGGGTGTATGGATCCCATTCTGCTATTTTTTTTCCTTTTTCAATCTTATCTCCATCTTTAAAGAAAAGTTTAGATCCGTAAATTACTTTGTATATACCTAGTTGAATGCCGTTGTTATCTTCAATGGAAAGTTCAGTGTTTCTTCCCATTACTATTATATTTTTCTTTGAATCTTCAATAAGATTTTTATTTACAATTCTAAGTTTCCCTTTGTTTTGAGAAATAATTTGAGATTCTTCTTTAATTTGAGCGGTTCCACCAACGTGAAATGTTCTCATTGTTAATTGCGTACCAGGCTCACCAATTGATTGAGCGGCAATCATTCCAATAGCCTCACCTATACTTACTAGTTTTCCTCTAGAAAGATCTCTTCCATAACAAGTTTGGCAAACACCTTTTGGAGCTATACAAGTAATAACAGAATAAACTTGAATAGATTTGACAGCTGCTGAGTCTATAATTTCACAATCCGTTTCATCTAATAGTTTTTTCTTTTTAATTATAACTTCACCGGTAATTGGATGTTTAATATCTTGTGCTGGTGTCCTGCCAAGAACTCTCTCGGACAAACTGACTAAAATATTTCCACCTTCTATAATTTCAGTTATATTTATTGAAGATTTGGACCCGCAATCTTTAATTGTTACTTGTAAATCTTGAGCAACATCACAAAGTCTTCTTGTTAAATATCCTGAATTTGCAGTTTTTAACGCTGTATCCGCAAGACCTTTACGTGCTCCGTGTGTTGAGTTGAAATATTCTAATACTGTCAAACCTTCTTTGAAATTCGCCATTATAGGTGTTTCTATAATTTCTCCAGAAGGTTTAGCTATCAAACCTCTCATGCCGGCAAGTTGTTTCATTTGAGCTTGCGAACCTCTGGCGCCTGAATCTGCCATCATGTAAACTGAGTTTGTTTCTATTCTGCCGTCTGGAAATATTTTTTGAGCTGAAGAAATCTCTTTCATCATTTCATTTGCAACGGTATCAGTGCATTTAGACCAAATATCTACAACTTTATTATATTTTTCACCTCTAGTAATTAATCCATCAGAATATTGTTTTTCATATTCCTCTATCTGTTTTTTAGTTTGATTAATTAAATCAACTTTTGTCTTCGGAATTATCAGGTCATCTTTGCCGAAAGAAATCCCTGCCTTAAATGCATGCTTAAAACCTAATGATTTAATTCGATCACAGAAAATAACTGTTTCTTTTTGTCCACAAAATCTAAAAATAGTATCTATAATTTCAGAGACATTTTTTTTTGCTAAAAGTCGATCAATTATTGTAAATTTAATTTTGTGATGTTTTGGTAAAACGCTAGCTAATAAAAATCTTCCTGCTGTACTCGTATATTTTTGATTTAATTTATTTCCTTTTTCATCAACAGTTTCGAAAATAGAAATAATTTTAGAGTGTAAACTGATTGATTTGTTTTCAATTGCATGACCAATCTCTTCAATATTAGAAAAAATACCTTTAGGTTTGTCTTCATTTTTATCATCGGACTGAGAAAGATAGTAAATACCAAGAACGATATCTTGACTTGGAACAATAATTGGCTTCCCGTTTGATGGACTTAAAATATTGTTAGTAGACATCATTAAAACTCTAGCTTCTAGCTGTGCTTCTAAGCTCAAAGGAATATGAACTGCCATTTGATCGCCATCAAAATCAGCGTTGAATGCCGCACAAACTAATGGATGTAATTCTATTGCAAATCCTTCGATTAATTTAACCTCAAAGGCTTGGACGCCAAGTCTGTGTAAAGTAGGTGCTCTGTTTAATAAAATTGGGTGTTCTCTTGTAATATATTCAAGAGCGTCCCAAACTTCAGGAACTTCTTTTTCTACTAAACGTTTTGCCTGTTTAATAGTTGTAGCTAGACCTAATTTATCCAGTCTTGCATATAAAAAAGGTTTAAATAATTCTAGTGCCATTTTTTTGGGTAAACCACATTGATGAAGTTTCAGTTCTGGTCCCACAACAATTACTGATCTTCCTGAATAATCAACACGTTTACCAAGTAAATTTTGTCTAAACCTTCCTTGTTTCCCTTTGAGCATTTCTGCTAAAGATTTTAAAGGACGCTTACCAGTCCCAGTAATAACTCTTCCTCTTCTTCCGTTGTCAAATAGAGCGTCTACTGACTCTTGCAACATACGTTTTTCATTTCTAACAATAATATGAGGTGCTTTAAGATCTAGTAATCTTTTTAATCTATTGTTACGGTTGATGACTCTTCTATATAAATCATTAAGATCTGAAGTAGCAAACCTGCCTCCATCCAATGGAACTAGAGGTCTTAATTCTGGTGGTATAACTGGTACAGTGGTTAAAATCATCCATTCTGGTTTATTTCCAGAGTCAATGAATGACTCTACGAGTTTTAATCTTTTTATAGTTCTTTCTTCTGTAACTTTTGATTTAATGTTGTCTAATGCTGAACGTAATTTCTTTTGTTCTTTGCCTAGATCTAAACTCATTAAAATATCTCTTGCCGCCTCAGCGCCAATTCCTGCTTCAAAAGCATCTTCACCAAATTCTTCTTGGGCTTTAATTAATTCTTCTTCTGTAATTAGATCCCCTTTTTTTAAAGTTGTTAAGCCTGGCTCTACTACTATAAAACTTTCAAAATATAATACTCTCTCCACATCTTTGAGTTTCATATCCATTGCAAGTGCTATTCGACTTGGCAAAGATTTTAAAAACCAAATATGAGCGACAGGACAAGCTAAATCTATATGACCCATTCTTTCTCTTCTTACGTTGGATTTTGTTATTTCTACTCCACATTTTTCACAAATAATTCCTCTGAACTTCATTCTTTTATATTTGCCACATAAACATTCATAGTCTTTGACAGGCCCAAATATTCTTGCACAAAAAAGTCCGTCTTTTTCTGGCCTAAAAGTTCTATAATTTATTGTTTCTGGTTTTTTTATTTCACCAAATGACCAAGATTTAATCTTTTCTGGACTAGCTATAGTAATTTTAATGCTACTAAAATTAGTTTCAGCTAAATTATTACTATGATTATGATAAGTTTGTTTTGTTAAATTTTTTTCCATATTAATTTAATTCTATGTTTAGACCTAATGCTCTAATTTCT
>Ga0115003_10004891_pt1 | contig 10193 bp, 11 predicted proteins | sample ArcticOcean_MG_C_7_FD_88736 | JGI IMG/M metagenome (GOLD analysis project Ga0115003, IMG submission 88736) | Marine microbial communities from western Arctic Ocean - ArcticOcean_MG_CB11_88 | ecosystem: Environmental > Aquatic > Marine > Oceanic | place: Arctic Ocean: Canada Basin | collected... | reverse complement strand
TGTTCGTTTGTTCGTTTGTTCGGTTGTTCGTTTGTTCGTTTGTTCGTTTGTTATTCATATGTTATTCTCATAATGACATATTATAATGGCTCGCTTCGATCACCAACGTTAATAAAGGAGGGGGTATGTGGGAAGCTTGGTTCCCCTACTAGGTTCCTCCAACAATAGAAGACAAAAAACATCCTTTAAAATCCTGTATTCCGGTATGTGTCAAATTCACAGTAACATTCGCATATATTTTTCCACCCATGTTTTTCCATCTTTGAGAAAATAGCCAATCTTCAGAAAAATAATGCCCTTCTTCGACACCACAATCGAATAAAGCATATGCATGTTTTTCTTCCTCTTTATTTAAAAATCCTATATCATCAACGTATTTAGTAGATGGGAATGCTTTTTGCATACACTCTATCGCTTCTCGCCTTATCATCATAAATCCTGTTGCCAGATGTCTCACTTCTATTAAATTAGAAACCACATTAATAGCATTAGAACCACCGTTCAACTGATTAAAATTATATCGTAATAAGTTATGCTGTATAAGGTTTTCATCACTTATGTTTTCTAAAAATGGTTGACATTTGCGGGCTTCTTTCCAACGTTCGATTACACTAGGATCTTTCAATCTATCGAAATAAAAGTTCTTCAACGGATATAAACCACCAATCAATGGTTGATGAGAGATCATCAGTTTTATAACATCCAATGGATGCCATACAATATCTGCATCGATAAACATCATATGAGTCGTTTTAGGATTGTTCATGGCACGAGCTATTAAATTATTACGTGCTCTTTGTACTAATGAATCATTTCTACAAAACTCTATGAAAAATGCGATTCCCATTCTGTTACACAGTTGCATAGTGTTAATAAGACAATTAATATAACTTACGAAACACATCGACCCATAACATGGTGTCAATATATACAGTACTGGTTTGTGTTCATCTACATACTTTTTTACACTTTCCTCAAATGCTTCCATTATTGAATTACTGAATTATTGAGACCCAGATGTTTATCTTGTTTTTTAAATAAGTATTATTTTCTTTATAGATTTTAATGATGCAACAGCTTCCAGACGAGATGTTATATTATATTTTATCCTTTATAGATAAAAAATACGATAATCTTTTATTAAAACCTAAACAAAGATGTATTTGTAAAACGAAAAATACCAACTATAAAAATCGTTGTAAACGAAAAGCAATGTATGACAACTTTTGTTGTTGGCATCATTGTCACACAGAATTATCTGAAAAAATGATAGCATTGAAGTAATCTATCCATAAATCCACTTTTTCATTGCATGAGCGGTACGCTCTCCTTGATAATATGATACTGGAGTTTTATGCCTTTGTAGCTTAAATATGGTAGGAAAACCATTGGCTTCTAAATTCGTGCTATAATGTTGATTGAATTTTTGCACTTCTTGTTGGTGATTCTCTCCAATATCATGTAATGGAACTTTTACAGATTTACACATAGTATCCCATTCTTTTTGCATGTTTTGACAATGGATACATTGATCTGAATATACGTGACCAAATACAACCGGCTTTTTAAAATATTGTTTTTGTTGTTTTTGTTGTTTTTGTTGTTTTTGTTGTTTTTTACCACGCGTTTTATTTCCATTTCTTCTTCGATGACCTCTTTGTGTAGCTCTCTTTTTAGTTGTGTGTACCATATACTATAATACGAGTTTTTTCTATACTGCTAAATATATAGAATAATATGAAATTGGCAATGAAACTATTTTTTACATTTGTTTTGGTATTGTTTGTCATGGGCATTGCCTTATGTCTCAATCCGGCTGTAAATAAAGAAAATATGGAAAACATGTTATCAGATGAAATACCTTTAGAACGGGTTCCAATTGAAAATAAAAGTTGTCCAAACTTATTGATAAGATCTGGTAGCAAATTATATTTGCATAATACGGCTCAACCAAGAAGTGATACAAACCCTATCGGATTTGATAATTTAGAAGGGTATTTAGAATACTTGCAAGAACAACGCAAAGAAGGAATTCGATGTCCTGTATTATTTTTACAAGAAGAGAACAATACACAAGGACAAACTGTGTATAGAATGAGACCAGGTCCTAATAATATGGCAGGAGGATTTCCTACCGAACCAACAGAAGTGGCGGATGGTTCTCGAGATCGACCTCCTTTTAATCAAAATCAGTTTGCTGGTTTCGATCCTCATGGATTTCATGTTGGACAATATACGGAATTAGATCAAATACACGATTCTACATCAAATGCAGCAGCTGTAAGTGATAATCCAATGGATCCCAACTGGGGAGGAGTGGAATTTAGCCGAGAAGCGGTAGAAAGTGGAAAATACGAAGATCGGCAAGTAGGAAAACCACCGTTGATACCTAAAGTAATAGAAATATATAAGTAGATACTATATGGTGTTTAAAAGAGACAAAAATAAAAAAGACATCTCTGTAGATAGCGTTAAGCGTGATATTAACAAGTACATTGGGTCTATTTTTGCAGGTGCTAAAAAGAATAGTAAAGATGCAAAAACATCCAGTTTTTTATTGTTTCATACATTGATTGTTGTTTTTCTACTTTTATATGCTGCATTCGGATTCTACTATTGCATATTTGAAGGGAATACTTGTAGTATGTATAATTACGCTTCAATCCCTATAGGTGTAATTCTTAGCATTGTCATTATTTTACCTGCTGTTATTTCAACATAAAAATAATGTTAATTGATTTACAACATTTTTTGCAATACGTCGTGGTTTGTCCTTTCCTATAAAAATATTTTGAAGATCACTTGGATTTGTTTTAACAATTTCCATTAATTGAGAGAAGTTTCCATCTACTTTTGCCATAATCGCTTGTGCTGTATTGTGATTAATTCCAGGAATTTGACACAAAAATATTTCTCCAATATTTTCTGGAGTAATATTTGCTTTTTTTTCTTTTTTTACAAATTTACTGTATGATGCTGGTTCTGTCTCGATTTTATTGAAATAATTACCACGCTCATATTCTTTATGGATCTTATTACAACATGCGATTAACTGATCTGATGTGTCATGTGTATGAACGGATCTCCATAAATGCATTCCTTTAAAAAAAGTTAAAGATGTCATCATAGATAATGCTATTTTTCGATCGTCTGGTTTTTGTTGCGATAGTATACCTTCTATCAGGTATACCACTTTTTTTGCATCATATTCATGTAGTAGTCGATGACACTGTTCTGCATATCTTCCGTCTTTTAAAGAACTTAATAAATCAGAAAATGTTTTACGCTCCCATATCAATAATTTCTCATCTTTGTAATGAATTTCAATATCGCCTAAATCTAAATGAGCGATTTGTAATTCAATATGTGGATGATCATCTATTTTAGAACGTAATATTTCTATTAAATCGTGCTCTCGTGTATCAACTACTAGTTTCATGCTAATACATAAACTTAAATTGTTTTTATGTGAGTTACTTATGAAAACAATTTATCGGTGATCAACGCCCATACTGGATGTAAACTTCAAACCAGCAAGAGGTGAAACATTCTCTTGGTGAGGACGCATCTTCATGTATCCTGCTCGTGTGCAGCAATTAACTCCGGTTGATTGGAAAAAGATAGATGTCCAACTTTCACGTCCGACTTGATAAGGAAATCCAGCCTTTTTGTTTCCACCGTTATTTAAATTATCGATACTGTTTATTCTTGAGCTCTTAGACGATATTCTGCTTCCGTATACCATTTCTATATTCTCTAAATATATTTTTATTGGGTCGTGCTTTTGAAAAATTGAATAGAACTATATACGAAAACACTTAAACATATTTACAATTTATCATATAGATCATGAATTCAAAAATGAAGAAAGATGATGATATTGTTGCAGATAGATCGGGAAAATATGTATTTGATCCTTTCAACTCATTAAATAAAGAAATTACTCCTGGTGAAGTCCAAGAGTTATTAGCAAAATACAATGTACACGAATCAATAAACAGTTTTGTATTGTACACCCGTGCATTTGTACATCGCTCATATACTAGACGACCAACTGCTTGGAATGAACAAAATAATATAGAAATTGTTACTAAACCCGCCAATTGTCGAGAACTTTATACCAAATCTAATGAACGATTGGAATTTTTAGGTGACGGAGTATTAGAATGTATCGCAAAGTTTTATTTGTACAAAAGATTTCCTAAAGCAGATGAAGGATTTATGACTGATACCAAAATTGAATTGGTGAAAAATGAAACAATTGGGCGTATCGCAATGGAAATGGGTTTACATCAATGGATCATGTTGTCTAAACATACTGAAAGTAAAAACGTTAGGACAAATCATAAAAAATTAGGATGTTTGTTCGAAGCTTTTGTGGGTGCGTTATTTTTAGATTTCAATCGTATTGTTGTACACGATGAACATAATTGGTTTGATACTATATTTCAATGTGGTCCCGGATTTCAAATAGCCCAATTGTTTATCGAAGCAGTTTTTGATAAACATATTGATTGGACTAAAATTACAAAACAATCTGATAATTATAAAAGACCACTACAAGAACTGTTGCAAAGTGAATTCAAAACGACACCTCATTTAATGGAAATAAACTCGTTCAATCAAGAAACAGGATATCGTATGGGAGTTTATTTGTGTTTAGGACAAACTACACATGGAACACATCATCAAGATACTATTCCGTATAACAAATTAGGATCATTTAAAAATATACACATGCATATGGCACAATATCAGAAAATATTTGTATTTCTAGGAGAAGGAAACCATCGCATTAAACAAACTGCAGAACAAATGGCTTGCAAAGAAGCGATTGAAAATGTGAAAACGTTTTCAGATTTTAATAGTATAATTGGAAAGGTTCAACAAAAACACAACGTTTATGATGGAGGATCATAGGTATTCTCAATGTAATTTATATAACGATTATTAGGGTTATGTACATACATGACATACCTTATTGATTTTTTCTTTTAATATATCTATTTTAGCAACCATTAAATTGTCTATTTTATAAGTCGCACTTAAATGGTCTAAACCTTGTATTGTAGATAAAAGCTCATTCTTTATTGAGTCTTTATCATATACGTTATTAGAATTATTTTTTTCAGTGGCAATTCGTAATGCATGATTAATTACATTACTAATGAAAACGATAGTATCCTCTCGATTATCTGATGTATACCATCTCCGTACTGGTTGAACTACGCGTATATCTACATTAATAATACCATTTATTACTATCATTTTATCATTTTGTTTGATTTTAGAGATCATTTTTAAATTCAATATAACGTCATCAGTATTAAGTTCCTCTTCCATCATATTCTTTAAATAAAATTATGTTTAATTTAATTATATTGATAAATAAATATTGACAAATAAATATTGACGACTTAATCGTGTAAAACTATGTAAAATACCTGAGTTTCTCCTCCTATATTATTGTATGTAAGTATTTTATACATATAATGAGTCAAGATGGTCCAGTAATAGAAGCATTTATGCCATTTGATGTATTACAAGAAAAACCTAATCCAGAACCATTTCCTGCATATGAGCCAAAGAATACACCAGAAGAAGGGGTATTTTTCGAATCGCTCATCCAAGAATTTACTGATTCCGCCAAATCTTTAGATCGAAATATGGTGTTGGAACGACTTCAAACAAATGGGTTTTTAGTACGCACATGTGACGCAAATACACCCATGTCTGATATTGTACCCCAGAAGAGTCCATCTACTGATAATGATTGGAACGTTATTGAGCAACCAGAACAAGAGGATGGAGTATCAGTAGACTATCCAAATGAGAAAGGACAGAAAATCAATGAAAAAATTATTCTAGAAGAAGAAGTAGACAAGACTTTGGAAATTGAGAAAGAGTATCAAGAATTATCGCGTGAAAAAAATGTATCGATGCCAAAAGAACAATCGTATAATGATGATAAAGTGAATCAAGAACTGTTGTTTGATGATAAAACTATATTTATTGTCTGCAACGAGAAAAAGGAACAAAAAGCCCCTGGAAAAGAACCTAGTGAAACGATTCCAAAAGACCGCGTGCCTGAATTTGTCGCTTTAGCAAAAATACAAGACTGGAGACAAAAATTATGTAATGATTTTGAAGCTCCTTTCATGTTGGACAATATTGAATGGAAATCTGTAGATCATTTCATAATTGCAGCTAGATATCGACATCAATCAATCGTAAATGAATTTGCTAATTATCAAAAAGCATTACAGATTCATAAAAACAAAAAATACAACGGAAAAAAAATTCCACAAGACGAAGATTTCGAACAACGAGAGAAACAAGAGTTGTATCATGCACTATATGCCAAATTTACACAACACCCGGAATTGTCCCGTATTTTACATGCGACTAAAGACGCGAAATTACTATATCGAATTAATAAACAAACCAAAAAAGATTTTATAGAACTTATGTGGTTAAGACAAACATTGAGGGAATATGTCCAACATACTCTCAAACCTCTTGCAGAAGAACCCTTACCTACAAAAGAACGCAGAAAAGTAGAAAAACAAGTATACGATTTAACAAATGTAGACATTGGACAATATGCGGTACAGTTACCGAAATATGAACCTGATGTATTACGGGTTTCGTCTCACTATATGAACAACCGAAATGAGTTTATCAAAAATGTAAACGATATGTTTTCTAAATTGAGTCACATGCCATCGACTGCCGCATTTAATTTGATGGAACACCAACGTTTGGTTCTTAATTACATTCATCACGACCGCCCATATCATGGTGTATTGGTATACCATAATTTAGGTACTGGTAAATCGTGCACATCTATTGCTGTTGCAGAAGGAATGAAAAACGAAAAACAAATTATTATTATGATGCCAGCCTCTCTAAAAACGAATTATTGGACAGAACTACAAAAATGCGGTGATATTATGTACAAACAAAATCAACATTGGCAAAAAGTATCTGTAGAAGGGAAACCTGAAATGATTCCTATATTGGCAAAAGCCTTATCAATGAGTACTGAAGAAGTTCGAAAGAAAAAAGGTGCATGGATGGTCAACGCCACACAATCCCCAAATTTCAAAAATTTAGCACCTACTGAGCAACAAGAGGTGCAAACTCAAATTATGCATATGATCTCTCAAAAATACAAAAATGTACACTACAATGCCAATAATATTGGTACAAAAATAAATGAATTAGGAAGAGGCAAAATCAACCCCTTTGATCATACAGTTGTTGTTCTAGATGAAGCACATAACTTTGTAAGTCGTATTGTAGGAAATTTGAGAAAAAAGAAAAAAGCATCTGATTCTGTTTATGTTAAAATATACGAACAAATGTTGAAAGCAAAAGATTTTCGCATTGTCATGCTATCGGGTACACCTATTATTAATCATCCACAAGAAATTGGAGTTATGTTTAACTTATTGCGTGGTGGAATAATGACATGGTCCTTAAAATTAAAAGTCAGGGCTGCAATGGACACCGAAAAAATGCGGAAATTATTAGATCAAGGTAAATGTGCAACATATGATTATATCGAATATAGATCCGGTACACTTACTATAACTAAGAATCCGTATGGATTTGTAAATGTCAATTTGAAACCACGAGCACAGAAGAATACACGGCGTAACGATGCACCTATACGAACAAATAATACACGTAAACAAACAGGAGGGTTTGGTGAAGATGGTGTAAAACTAGACTCACGAGGAAATTTAGACAACGATGGTTTTATTGCACAAGTAAAGAGGATTCTTAAAAATAATGATATTACCATTGAAAATGAAACGTCCAAATTGGAAAAATGTTTACCAGATAATGAAGACGAATTCCAAAAAACATTCATCCGAGAGACTACAAATTATTCGGACCTTAAAGACACTAGTACTGATTTATTGAAAGTGAATACTCTACGTCGTCGGATATTAGGTCTCACATCATACTATCGTACCACAAATGATAAAGTATTGCCTAGAATTATTAAAGATAAAGGAAACGTATTCAATGAAATAAGAGTTCCAATGAGCGATTATCAGTTTGAGGCATATGCTAAAATACGAAAAACGGAATTAGACAAGGAGAAAAAACAAAAAACAATGAGAGGTATACAGCGACAAGTGAATAACGGTGAGTTGTTTGGAATGACATCAACATACCGTGTCTTCTCTCGATCTTGTTGTAATTTTGCTTTCCCTACTCCTCCCGGTCGTCCCATACCTAAGAACGGTAAAATTAGCGAAAATGAAGACTTGGACGAATCTGCGTTAGAAGATGACAAAGAAGTTGACAGTGCTGAGCACGTGGAAGAAAATGATCCAGATGCAGATTATAGTAAAAAAATTGCAGAGGCAATGGGATTTTTACGAGAAAACCGTGCTACTGTTTTCTCTCAAGATAAGTTGAAAATATACAGTCCAAAAATGTTAGAAATATTAAAACGTCTCAAGAATCCAAACAATAAAGGACTCCATATGGTATACAGTACATTCCGTACATTAGAAGGTATTGGTATTTTTCAAGAAGTTTTGCATGCTCATGGTTATCAAGAGTTCAAAATTGCGAAAAAAGGAGATAGATGGGAGTTAGATTATAAACCAGATGGACGTGCTTGTTATGCTCTCTATACAGGCAAAGAAGACGGTGAAATGAAGGAGATTATACGAAATGTCTTTAATGGTGACTGGACTGCACCGAATGTTCCTGATTCAATCGGAATGGAACTAAGAAAGATTGCTTCAAATAATTTGTATGGAGAGATTGTGCAGTTGTTTATGATTACATCCTCTGGGGCAGAAGGTATCAACTTGAAGAACACTCGATATGTTCATATTATGGAGCCATATTGGCATAACGTGAGACTAGAACAAGTAATGGGGCGTGCTAGACGTATTAATAGCCATATTGATTTACCAGAAGATGAACGTACTGTACAAGCCTTTTTGTATTTATCGGTAATGACGGATAAACAAATGAAAGATGATAATTTTAAAGAAATTCAAGTAAACGATTTAAGTAAAATGAGAGAAAATACACCTGTGACAACAGATGAATTCCTGTATGAGATATCTCAAATGAAACAAAAAGTAAACAATCAATTCTTGCGAATTATGAAAGAGACTGCGATGGATTGCCAAGTACATTTGCAAAATCACAGAAACGAAAAAATGGTATGTTATGCACCTGTATCTGGTCATCGTACTTTTGCTGATTATCCCCAACTTGAAAAGATTTTAAATGAAGATCAAAATGAACATTTGAGAGAAAGACGACAAGTTGAATCAGTAAGTCCTCCTATGGAACAGGAGCAATCTACATACGATCACGAATCATCAAATGAAGAACTCACGGAAAAAATCACCAAATGAAGAACTCACGGAAAAAATCACCAAATGGTGATAAAAAATGAAAAATTATTCTCATCTGTTCATTCATACTATTTCAGAAAAGGCGAAGAAAATGTATTATCCTAAAATATTGTGTTCAGCTTTTATAGCAAATCTGCGGATAAGTATCCGGGACTTGGTACTCATGACAAACCAATAGATCTAAAGCCATGCCATTATACGATCATCTAGCTGCCATACAGGATTGGCGGAAAAAACTATCCAATTTCTGGGTAACTCCGTTTACTTTAGATGGAAGAAGATGGAACTCAGTAGAGCATTACTACCAAGGATCCAAATTTAGAAAAGAGAACCCCGAGTTTTATCATAATTTTTCATTAGACAATTGTAGTAAAATCAGCTAAGATACCGCAAAAGCGAAAAATCGGCAGGTGGTAATACAGGTAAAGTTAAGGGTAAGCAATTCCGTCCGACGACAATACAAGCTGATAAAGATTTCTTTAACACGAATCGCATTAATGAAGAAATGTATGTATGTTTCTCAATTTGTCAAATTCACTACTGTACCTGAAATGCGAGACTTATTAGAAAAAACGAAAGACGCCACGCTTGTACATTTAATGATACAAAGAGCTAAACCAACAGAGCACGTATTCTTTGAGAACTTAGTAGTAATTAGAGATTTGATTAAAAAAAAGAAGTTTAGTTAAGAATTAAAGTTAAAAACGTTTTTTGTTACTATATTCATCATTTTTATTGTGTTTATGTTTGTGCCAGCACCGATGCTCTTACACTACGTCGGTAGCTTTTTCTAAT
>Ga0115003_10004890_pt1 | contig 10195 bp, 4 predicted proteins | sample ArcticOcean_MG_C_7_FD_88736 | JGI IMG/M metagenome (GOLD analysis project Ga0115003, IMG submission 88736) | Marine microbial communities from western Arctic Ocean - ArcticOcean_MG_CB11_88 | ecosystem: Environmental > Aquatic > Marine > Oceanic | place: Arctic Ocean: Canada Basin | collected... | reverse complement strand
CTCTGTGAACGTTGCTGGAGATGAGGGCTTTCGTGCCCATTTACGGAATCAAGGCGGCGGAAACTGGGTTGTATATAATTTTGGGAATCACAAAGAACTCGGCCATGGTGGTTAGTGTTATTAATTTCAAATTTATAATGCAATAAACAAAGAGTATTAATGAACTTCAGACTCACTCCAACTAGGAGACGACAGAAGTGATATGCAGTGTATGGTCAGGAATGTGTTGATTGATTTCATTAAAGGTCTGTAACAAAATAGAGTTGATGTTTAAAACGCTTCTTTTAAACCTTACCCGACTGCCTGAGTGGTTATTAGCACCCAAGTTGCCATAGCATTTGTCCACTTCACACCCGCTCTAACATTGATTAAGCACCTTACAGCTATACTTTAACCTGCGTTCGCGCTTCCAGCTCTGCATTGCTACCAATGCCCATTTGCTCTGCTTGGGAAATGCTGTAAGGCCTAAACTCGGTATTTTTCCTATATCAATGACAACCGCATATTAGTAGTATCTACAGTAAGCGAAAGTCTTTAATAAACCTCCTGCAATGGGGCAATAGGCATCGAACGAATGATGGATACATTTTATGCAAAGAACTTTGGAGCTACCGACCTAACTGGGGTTTTAAAACAGCTTGGAAGTAATCGCCATGCATGTGCGCGGCTGCTTGAAAGTTTAGGGCCAATTGATGGTGTGTCAGCAGTCGAAATGATTAACCTTGGCGAACTAGCTGGTGATGTTGGTGACAGTGTTTACGACTTCTTTTTGGACGAGATTGAAAATGAAGCTGAAACAATTTGGTCTGGCACTGTATGTGATCCAGATGATCAGGAAAATCCAGATACAAACTTTCCAATAGGTGTTTCTGAGTATTGTGGAGTGTTTTTTGTCTGGGCTTTAGAATATGACAATGCTGGTTACTTCCTGTCTCAAAAAGATGCAATGCAATACTTAATGGGCACGCATAATTATGTAACAGGGTGTAATAGTGAGCTATACCAATTTGGATAACCATGGGCCAATGTCTGAATGGTCTCCAGCCTAACTAGTGTTGAGGTCTAGCAATTTATATTGAGGTCCAGTGTTAGGTACTATTTTAAGGTAGGACTCATACTGAAATAAGCGCTGGTAAGATTTTAAGGGAATAAGTATGCCGAATGATGATAGAAAACTAGCTTTGTTATCCAAATGGAAAGAGAAAGTTTGATGTCAGAAAAGTATTGGGCCTCTGTAGACAAAGATTAACTTACATCTTATTGTAGTTGAGTGTTTTATTAGTCGTTTAAATATAAAGTATTAGGTGAATTAAAAATGGAATTTTTGGAATCATCTGAGTTAACGCCCAGGCCTCTTTCACTAAGTGTTCAGGGTTTATTACCAAAGGTAATGTTTTTAGGACAAGGTAGTCAGGGACTCGAAGTTGTTGTTTTTAGTGCTGAATCAAAACCCAACACCAATATCCTTCACAAGGCCCATAAGGAAAGGAGAGGTGGACGTGCCTCTCCTATTCTTGTCGTCGTCGTTCATAGTCTAGGCGTCTCTCTTTGCGGAACCGGTGGAGACCAGCCACCTATCTTCCATACAAATGACGTTACGCAAGCGGAGCATCTTTGTGAGAGTGCTTTATTACTTCCAGACAGAAATGCCGCTATTCGTTTTCTCGCTGATGCGATGCCCTCGCTTGAAACAGCTTTGCCAGGTATTACCAATGCAGGATTGTTGTCTCTTCATGAGTTAACTTATGGAGCGCGCCAGAGATCTGATTGGTCAACGTCTGTAGATAAAGCCAACACAGTTTTAGGTAAAACCCGTAGTGAGCTTTTGTCAGCTCTGGGATTCACAACCAGTCGCCTAGACAACTTGACCGAACTTTTGTGGGCAGGGGAAGAGCGAACCGCACTTGCCGTATTACTCAATCAAAATGAGATACCTGAACTAGGTGTTGACCGATTCAATAGCGTTTCACCAGTTTCGTATGCGCTAGCTAAAGCTGACAAAGAGCGGCTTCCTTGGGTCGTTATGGTCCAAGGTGACCGATTACGTATATACAATACGAAAAATGTAGGTGTAGGACGAAGAGGGCGGACTGAGACCTATGTTGAATGTCAGACTTCCTTGCTGTCTTCTGATGATGCTGGACTATTGTGGTTATTATTCTCTGCGGATGCCCTAAAGGAAGGGGGAACCATTGATTCTATTTTGGAGGAGTCAAAGCGTTTTGCTGCTGGTGTTGCTGATAAATTGCGTGAACGTGTCTACGATATTGTTATTCCTCAGCTTGCTATAGGGATCGTTAAGGAGCGCAACCTTTCAAGTCCCACAAAGGAGCAGCTTTCCTTTACATATCAGATGGCTTTGACTGTACTTTTCCGTCTACTTTTTATTGCCTACGCCGAAGATAGAGATCTACTACCCTACAAAAATAATGAGGCATACAGGAAGCGTTCACTTAAACAAAAGTCAATAGAACTAGCAGAAGCCGTCTTAAATAATACCGGGGTAAGCCAAGGTGACCATCATTGGTCAGAGATTGTACAGATCTGGGAAGCGGTCTCTCGTGGTAATAGTGAGTGGGGAGTGCCGGCTTATGATGGAACAATTTTTTCGAGTGATGGGACTGTTTCAATGGGTGGTGCAGCGATTGCACAAATTAGGTTGCCAAATAAATTCTTTGAGGAGGCATTGCGTGGTTTGCTTCTAATAGAATCTGATGATGCGCTATACGCACCAGTTGACTTTCGATCATTGAGTGTCCGAGAGTTTGGCACTATTTATGAAGGTTTATTGGCATCGGAGCTTTCCTTGGCCGAGCAAAACCTGACGATGGACAAAAAAGGGACATATCGTCCAGCGAAGGATACTGATGAAATATTTGTTGTGAAAGGTGATGTATATTTGCATGACCGTTCAGGAGCACGTAAGTCATCAGGCAGCTACTACACGCCAGATTTTGTGGTCGAACATCTCCTTGATCGTTCTCTTGAACCAGCCCTTGATGAACATTTAGAGCGAATGAAAGACCTAGATGAGGCTAGCAGAACAGAACAATTCTTTGATTTCAGGACTGCAGATATTGCGATGGGCTCAGGGCATTTTCTAGTTGCGGCTATAGACCGTATTGAGCGAAGTTTCTCGATTTGGTTAGACGAGAACCCAACTCCAGGTATCACCCGTGAGTTACAACGTCTGCGTATGGCTGCTAAAACCCAACTTGGGGAATTGGTGGAAACTGTTGTGATAGAGGATGGTCAGATTTTACGACGCATGATTGCGCGTCGATGTATCTATGGGGTGGATTATAATCCTATTACCGTCCAGCTGGCGCAACTATCTATCTGGATTCACACATTTGTACCTGGGCTGCCGCTCTCTCTTTTGGACCATAACCTAGTTCATGGAAATTCATTAGTGGGCGTAGGTTCGCTTGATGAAATTCGAGCAAAGTTTGATGAGAGTGCAGGGACGCTTTTTGAGGTAGATGCTGATGTATTATTAGGGCAGGCGGCTGAGCCACTGATGAAGCTTGCTAAGCTTTCGGATGCTTCGGTGACTGATATAGCTGCTGGCCGTGAACTTATGGAAGAGGCACGATTGAAAACCTTAGAGACAAAGGCGCTATGTGACCTTATAACTGCGCAGCCAGTCTCTGAAGACCCTCGACTTAAAGGTTTTGCCTTTGATGATTGGGAAAGCCAGAAAATAGAAATACACAATTCCCCTGCCTTAAAGGTAGCAAGTGACTTTCTAGAACCTCTTACTGCCTTACATTTTCCCATTACCTTCCCTGAAGTTTTTTTGGGCCGATCAAAGGGTTTTGATGTAATTCTAGGGAATCCGCCTTGGGAGAAGGTAAAAGTTGAAGAATATAATTTCTGGGCGCAAAAATACCCTGGTTTACGAGGATTGGCTCAGAGGGAATTTGAAGTTAAGAAAAAAGAGCTTTATGAAGAAAGACCAGATCTAGTTGCCGAGTTAATCGCTGAGCAAACTAATACTCTTAGCATTAGAAAATTACTGCATGCTTCTCCGGCATTTGTCATGGGAGCAGGGGACCCTGACTTGTATAAGGCATTTTCATGGCGCTTTTTAGCTCTTTTGGGTGAAAAAGGTAGTCTTAGCGTTGTATTGCCACGTTCTATTTTAAATGCAAATGGGTCGGAAGTATTTAGGAGAGAGCTTTTTAGACAGACCAAGGGAATAGATATTGTAACTCTCCAAAATACTGGTAAATGGGTCTTTGACATAGAGGCGCGATATACCATTGCATTGTTGAGCATATCGAGGAGTAACGCGGCATCTAAAGGTATCTCTCTCAAAGGGCCATTTACATCAATGGCTTCGTTCCTTAAAGGGAAAGATATTGACACCTATCGTTTCTCTGCTGATGAGGCCCTAAACTGGAATGAAAGCGCATCTCTTCCTCTTCTTCCAGAGCCTTATTCAGCCGAGGTCTTTGCTCAATTTTCAGTTCATCCCTGGTTAAACTCAAGGGAAGGTGCTGAATGGCTAGTATCGCCGCACACTGAACTTCATGGTACCTCTGATAAACCCCTTATGGATTTAAGTTCGCTGAACTGCCCAACTGGGTATTGGCCAGTTTTTAAGGGTGAATCATTTGATATTTGGAGACCAGATACTGAGAAATATTATGGATGGGCTAATTACAAAAAATTGGTGAGGCATCTTTTTGATAAAAGACTTAGGTCTTTCCAGCGTTCGAAACAGGGACCATTTTCTGAATTCGACGACGATGTAATTCTAAATATCAGCACAATGCCACCAAATAGATGCCGAATCGCATTCAGGGATATAACTAATAGGACGAATAGAAGAACGACCGTGCCATGTTTAGTTCCACCAAATGTATTTCTTACTCATACGGCACCTTATTTCTTAATGCCCAAGGGGGATGAGAAGGATGAGGCATTTTTACTTGGAGTTTTGTCATCGATTCCGCTTGATTGGTATTCTCGATGTTTCGTCGAAACCCATGTAACTTATTTCATCTTAAATTCATTCCCGATTCCTCGTCCTGAGCGCTCAAACCCTCTCTGGCAGCGTGTTATCGAGTTATCAGGAAGGTTAGCGTGCCCTGATGAGCGTTATGCCGAGTGGGCAGAATCAGTGGGGGTTGATTATGGCGCACTAGAGCCTGAGGACAAGCAAGATAAAATTTATGAGCTTGATGCAGTAGTGGCTCATCTATATGGTTTAAGCGAGCCTCAATTAGTCCATGTTTTTGAAACATTCCATCAAGGGTGGGACTATAAGGAACGCTTGCGCGAGGTGCTTAAGTATTTTCATACATGGTTGGATAGGGTATAAAAGATGACTGATAAGCCCGATTTTATTGACAATATCAATGGCAATACCATGGCAGGTGCTTTACGCCAATTACTTGGTGCTGGCGCTAGTGGCACAACAATTTTTGTTGAACCATTAAAAATGATTGACGAGGCCCGCATAGCTACAGCTTATTTTAGTCCTGAAGGTTTTTCGCGCATTGCGCCAGCTTTAGCTCCAATACCATCCATTAAATTACTTCTTGGGACGGATCCCATAGTGGATAGTGAACGATGGAAAAAAAAGCTAGATGAGACAGAAAATCGTTTTGTCATGCGAAGGCTTAGAGAAAACCTAAAGAGCCAGGAGGAGACTCTAAGAACAGAGAGAAATCACATACCCTTTAGCCGCAGTTCCAGTAATGCAGTGAAACAGTTGGTTGCATCTCTTCGAGGTGGGAATATGAAAGTTCGTCGATATGAAAAAAACTTTCTTCATGCTAAGGCTTATATTTTTACTTCCGCAAATGAAAGTGATTTTGGTCAGTCACAAGCGATTATTGCTGGATCATCAAATCTGACAGCCGCAGGGCTTTCTTCAAACCTTGAGCTCAATTTGGGTCGCTATGACACGGATACAGTAAATAAAGCGACCGCCTGGTTTGATAGGTTATGGTCAGAAGCTGTTCCGTTTGACCTTGCTGCATACTTTGAGGAGGTATTTGAACCCAAAACACCCTTCGAAATTTTCTTACGAGTACTTTGGGAGCTTTATGGTGATGAAGTAGAACAAGACCTTGAGGTTGATAAAGGGCTTCCACTGACGAGCTTTCAAAAACATGGAGTGGTCCGTGCGTTAAGGTTAATTGACGAAACTGGCGGCGTTATTGTTGCTGATGAAGTTGGATTGGGTAAAACGTTTATTGCTGGTGAAATCTTAGCGCATTATCAAGACCGTCGACAGCGAGTACTATTAGTATGTCCAGCAGCTTTAAGAGACACATCTTGGAAAAAATTCATCAGTGATTTTGAACTGTATCTTGAAGTAGTGTCTTTTGAGGAATTAGCTCGCGACAAGCAACTATGGGATGAAGATAGACGTCCTAATGCTAGAAGCAGCAATCTCAAAAGAGACATTGATGAATATCAACTAGTCATAATTGACGAGGCGCACAACTATCGAAATCCTGACTCGCCTAGCAGAGCTGATGCGCTAAGAACACTTTTGTATGGTAAAAGAAAAGATTTACTCATGCTTACGGCGACGCCTGTTAATAATTCACTCTGGGACCTCTATCATCTTATTCGATTCTTTGTGAAGCAGGACTCATTCCTTGCTAGTAGGGGCATCTTATCAATTAAAGACAGATTCAATGCCGCAATGAAGACAAACCCAGATAGTTTATCGCCAGATGTTCTCTATCCAATAGTCGACGCAACCACGGTAAAAAGAACCCGACAATTTATTAAAAAGCATTACCCAAATGACCAGGTAAAGATAAATGGTCGGATGCAGACAATTGTGTTTCCAGAACCAAAGGCTATTTCTGTGCGCTATGATCTAGATAGTGAAATGCCAGGCCTATTTGACTTAATAGAAAAATATTTTGACCCTGAAAATTCTGATTGTATTTTGTTTGCTCGGTACAAATCGAATACATATTTACTTGACCCAGATCCAGATGATGACCGCATGTCCCATGCAGTGACGGGTCTTTTACTCAGTGGGTTATTAAAACGATTTGAAAGTTCTTCTGCTGCCTTTAGGATTTCAATCAAACGCCTCATCGACCAGCATGAAACATTTTTAAAGGCATTGGATGAAGGTTCTGTGGTTTCAACACGATTTTTAAAGGAATCCACAAGTACAGATGATGAGGATTTTGATGAGCTTTTAAAGACTCATGAGGAGGTCTTTGATGCAGCGCTTTTTGACCAAGACCGACTTCGTGAAGACATAGAAAGTGATTTAGAAAAACTGAGGGAAATATTGTTACACATTGACCAAGCTACGATTGATAATAATCCTAAGCTTAGGGCACTTGTTGGAGAGTTAGAAATCATTCTTACTGAGGCTAAACAAGAGGCCTCCTCTAGGGAAGATGAATTTAATAAACGAAAGGTTATTATTTTCTCTTTCTTTGCGGATACAGTTAATTCGATACATGATTTTTTGAAAGATGAAATAGATAAAAATCCCAAACTTTTTGCGTACAAAGATCGTTTTGAAATGGTAGCCGGGAGTGGCGGTGGAGATCATAGTAACAAGTCGGAGGCGGCTGCTCGTTTTGCACCTGATACAGCAGGAACATCAGCTGACTCAGACGAAACAGATTTGCTCATTAGCACAGACGTCCTAGCTGAGGGTGTTAACCTTCAGCAAGCACGACACATCATCAATTATGATATGCCATGGAATCCGATGCGCCTTGTTCAAAGACATGGCCGTATTGACCGGATAGGAAGTCAACATAGTCGTGTTTTTATGAGAACTATTTTTCCTGCTGACCGTCTTGATGCATTGCTAGGCCTTGAAGAGCGTATCTCCAAAAAAATTGCTATGGCGGCTGCATCTGTTGGAATAGTTTCACCAATTCTGGGTGTGGCTAGTGAAAATAGAGATTTCACTGAGACCAGAGAGGAGATACAAAAGCTTTTAGATGAAGATGCTTCACTATACGAGCGAGGAGGTACTCAAGCTAGCGCCCAAAGTGGTGAAGAATATCGTCAGACTTTGCGGAAGGCAATGGAAACGAGAAAAGATGAAATTTTACAGATGCCTTGGAAGGCAGGTTCAGGTATGCGCAGGGGAGCTGAGCAGGGTATTTTTTTCTGTGCAAAAGTTGGAGAACGGACGTATCTTAGGTTCGTCCATACAAATCAAGATTGGTCTTCAACTTATAGAGAAGTAGAAGATAGTTTAGGCAACTTGGTCAATGCACCGCTCATCGATATTGAACTTGGACGGTGCTTGCGTCTAATAGAGTGTAGTGAGGATGAGGAGCTTGTCCTCAATGAAGTTGCACAAGAGGCAGCTTATGATTCATGGTTGCTGGTGGTGGATAATATTTATCAGTATTGGATGCATGAGACGGACCCAGCAAACCTCCAGCCTAAAGTTAGACGACTTAATATAAAGGCTGCTGACTTTATTAGAACCCATATTCCAATTGATACAGAGCAGACTGACATTGATAGGGCCCTGGACATTCTTGAGTCACCGTGGCCAAGGAGGGATGAGGGGCATCTTCGCAAATGGTTTAACGGTGAAGAAACTGGTGCTGTGAAATCAAAGTATTTAATAGATAAAATCCTTGGGTCAGGGCTTGAGTCTTTCATTGCTCCAGAACCTCTTCCGCCCATAGATAAACAAGATATTGAGCTTCTTACTTGGTTAGCAATTTCGGTATAGAGCATACTAATCAGGTAACTTTAAGACAGTCTAGAAAATTGGACTCTTTTTGCTGGGCAGAGATTTACTGATGCTCTAGTTAATCTATCTTATATTTACTACATTGGAGAGGGCGTTCTCACAGACAATGGAAATTTTCTCATATCAATACGGGCCTCATCTTAGTAGTATTTGTATCAGTCACAACAGGGGGATGGAATGTACCGAATAAACAAAGCAGATAACCGTATTCAGCGGCTAGAGGCGAGGAAGTTTAGTGACCTAGGCTTTCGTGAGCGTGACCACTTGCAGGAGTGGTTGGCAAACTATCCCGAGGCTTTAGAAGAGGCTGGGTTACTCATCATTCAAAAGGAGTTTGATGGTTTCGACGATACCCGTGAACGTTTAGATTTGCTTGCATTAGATAGGTCTGGCAACTTGGTGGTCATCGAAAACAAGTTGGATGATTCAGGTAAAGACGTCACATGGCAAGCACTTAAATATGCCTCTTATTGTTCCACGCTCACCAAGTCTAAAATTGTTGGAATCTATCAAGACTATTTGGATAAATTTCAGGTTGATGGTGACGCCAAAACTAATATTGTAGAATTCTTAAATGAAGAGGACTTTGATCTGCTGGTACTCAATAAAGACCACCATCAGCGGATTATGTTTGTTGCCAATCACTTTCGTAAAGAAGTGACTTCCACTGTGTTGTGGTTGCTAAAGCAACAAATTCAAATTCAATGCTTTAAAGCAACGCCATACGCTATGGGCGATGAGCTGTTTTTGCAGATTGATCAAATTATTCCTACGCCAGAAGCACGGGAATACATGATTGGGATTAGTGAAAAAGAACTCGAATCGAAGTCAACCGAGTCAGAGTTGCAAAATCGCCACCACCTTCGATTGGATTTTTGGAAATTACTTCTTGAACGTTGTCGTGCATCAAATATGGACTTATTTAGTAACATCAGCCCGGGTAAGAACCACTGGTTAAGTGCAGGCAGTGGAGTATCTGGTGTCCCTTATACTTTTCTTTTCATGAAAAAGTATGCTCGAGTGGAACTCATGATTAGGCGTGCTGATGAAGATGAAAATACCTTTATATTTGAAGACCTATTTAGTCAACGAAGCACAATTGAAGCAACTTTTGGAGGTGTTTTAACCTGGGAGCGGTTGGAGGATAAGAAGGCCTGCCGCATTAAGTTTGAAAACGAATTTGATGGATATAACAAGGAATCGTGGGATGAAATGACAAGGTTCTTGATTGATGTAATGAGTCGATTTGAACGAACTTTTAAAGCACCATTACAAAAAATTAACCAAAAACTTAAGGAATCAGTGGAGCCCAAGAAAAAAACATTGACGCTGGATATGACGGAAGTGATATTGCAGGGGTATCAAGACGATTCGGAGTGGGCCGAGAAGTACAGGGGCGCACAGGTCTTAACGAAGAGCAACGACTAAAAACTGGCCTTTACTGCCGCATAGGCAAATTAGAAAATAGTTTGGTTG
>Ga0115003_10004887_pt1 | contig 10200 bp, 9 predicted proteins | sample ArcticOcean_MG_C_7_FD_88736 | JGI IMG/M metagenome (GOLD analysis project Ga0115003, IMG submission 88736) | Marine microbial communities from western Arctic Ocean - ArcticOcean_MG_CB11_88 | ecosystem: Environmental > Aquatic > Marine > Oceanic | place: Arctic Ocean: Canada Basin | collected... | reverse complement strand
ACATTTGAAAGTGGTATCAAAAAAACTGTTCAATGGTATCTAGAAAATCAAGACTGGTGTCAGCATGTGCAAGATGGCAGCTATCAAAGGGAGCGTAAAGGCCTAGTATAAATATTATTACGAATCTTACAAAAGGAAGCGTTTTTTATCTCATTCAAGTGCCAAAAGTCCTTTTGACACAAATCAAGCTTCGCTAAGAGTTAATGCCAGCGGTTAAAGTGCAAAGGACTTGTCGCAGTCAGGCTCATACAGTGTTAATATTAGAGGGGTAATGCAATGGCCTAAATGCCGTATTCAGTCGCACAGATGGTTAATAAAGATCCATAGTATTAATTAGTGTGAAATCAACTAATACCTGTGTCGTTCACTGACACACATCAAAAAAAGTTGATTGATGCTTTCTTGGCCGTACGAATAAAAGCGGTTTTTTGTGATATTATACAGCTTAAAATTGAGCCCATTAAGTTGATAATTAGTTTGAAGTAATTGTCACTGCAAGCGAAATGCTATGAATTAGTCTCAACGCAAATATCATAAGTTACCGGATAGGGCGGTAGCGTGTCTAATCTCTAGTTATTGCGAGCGAAAAGCAACCTTGACAATCAATAGTGAACGTCCGCAAAAGCTTTTTGTATGCCTCGATGTTGCTGACAACCGGCGACATCATCTACATAATTCAAAGAAATTTCCTTGCAGGTGACCCCAATTCTACGTTTTTCTGATAAGCAGCCCACTATTGCAATTGTTGGTCTAGGTTACGTCGGACTCCCCCTTGCCGTTGAATTTGGCAAAAAATCCCCAACTCTGGGCTTGGACCTGTCCACTGACAAGGTGGCCGCATATCGCCGCCACATCGATCCCACTGGTGAGGTCAGCACACAAGACCTGCAGGCTGCCGTGCAGCTCCGCTGCCACACCGATCCCACAGTGCTGCAGGAGGCTGACTTCATCATCATCGCTGTGCCCACCCCAGTGGACGTGGCACACCAGCCCGATTTTACGTCCCTGATTAAGAGTAGTGAAGCCGTGGGCAAGTTCATGAAGCGCGGCGTCATTGTTGTGTATGAGTCAACCGTTTACCCCGGCGCGACTGAAGAGGTGTGCATCCCTATTCTTGAAAAGCACTCCGGCCTCAAGTGGAAGCAGGACTTCTGGGTGGGTTACAGTCCTGAGCGCATCAATCCTGGCGACAATGAGCGTACCCTTACTAAGATCATCAAGTTAGTGTCGGGGGATACTCCAGCCACCCGTGATAAAGTAGCCGAGGTGTATGGCGGCATTATCACCGCAGGGGTTTATAAGGCCAGCAGTATCAAGGTGGCTGAAGCTGCCAAGGTTATCGAAAACACCCAGCGTGACCTTAACATCGCCCTGATGAACGAGTTGGCAATCATCTTCGAGCGCGTGGGTATCGACACGCTGGAAGTGCTCAAGGCAGCCGGCACAAAGTGGAATTTTTTGCCCTTCCGCCCTGGACTGGTGGGTGGACACTGCATCGGTGTGGACCCGTATTACCTGAGCCACAAAGCTGAGATGCTGGGCTACCACCCGGAAGTCATTCTGGCTGGCCGTCGTATCAACAGTGATATGGCGCGCTACGTAGCACAGCAAACTATCAAACAAATGATTAGTAACGGCTCTAATATTAAGAGCGCCAAGATTATCGTGCTGGGCCTTACATTTAAGGAAAACTGCTCTGACCTGCGCAACAGTAAGGTGGCTGATCTGGTGAAAGAGCTGCGGGAATTTGGCTGTGAAGTATATGTGCACGACCCTCTGGCGGAGGCTGAGCAGGCGGTTCAAGAATACGGTATCACGCTTAGCGAGTGGGACCAGTTGCCTCAGAACTCTGACGCCATCGTCGCCGCTGTGCCGCATGCAGAATACACTACTCAGTCCGTGGCCAGCCTGTTGGCCCCACTAAAATTTGGTGGCGTGTTTATTGACATAAAATCTGCCTATTTGCCCGAAGCCATCACATCCGCAGGTGCACGCCTGTGGCGTCTGTAAGTTTATTCCTTGTCTTTTGAATCTTGAGTCTTGAACTTATGAAAATCCTCGTTACTGGCTCCGCCGGCTTTATTGGATCTGCCGTGGCTCTCCGTTTGCTCGAGCGTGGAGACACGGTCATTGGCATTGACAACCACAACACCTACTACGACCCCGCCATCAAAGAAGCGCGTCTGGCTCGGCATACCAATCACCCCAACTACACACACTTGCGTATCGACCTAGCTGACCGCAGTTCTATAGAGGCTGCCTTTACTGCACACAAACCTCAGCGCGTGGTCAACCTTGCTGCCCAAGCTGGGGTGCGCTACTCTATCGACAACCCGCTGGCTTACATCGACAGTAACATCGTCGGCTTTGCACACATTTTGGAAGGCTGTCGCAACCATGGGGTTGAGCACCTAGTGTATGCCAGCAGCTCCAGCGTATACGGTGCCAGCACTACTATGCCGTTTTCGATACACCAAAATGTAGACCATCCTTTGAGTCTGTATGCCGCCAGTAAAAAAGCCAATGAGCTTATGGCACACACTTACAGTCACCTCTACGGCCTGCCCACCACTGGCTTGCGCTTCTTTACTGTCTATGGACCATGGGGCCGCCCTGACATGGCACTGTTCAAGTTCACCAAAGCTATTTTTGCGGGGGAACCGATTCAAGTCTTCAACCACGGCAAGCATCGGCGCGACTTTACCTATGTCGACGACATTGTCGAAGGCATCATCCGCACGCTAGATCGCCCTGCCCCCAGCAACCTTCAGTGGGATAGTAACTTGCCAGATCCTGGCACCAGCCTAGCCCCTTGGCGCGTTTATAACATTGGCAATAACCAACCTGTGGAACTGATGGACTACATCGGTGCCATAGAAAAGGCGCTGGGTAAAACAGCCATCAAAGAATTGCTACCCCTGCAGCCTGGCGATGTGCCTGACACCTTCGCCGATGTGAGCGACCTGGTTGAGCAATTCAATTACCAACCAGCGACGACAGTCAAAGATGGTATCCAGCAGTTTGTGAACTGGTACCGTAATTACTATAAAGTTTGAATCGACTAATATGAATATTACTATTTTTGGTACTGGATATGTGGGCTTGGTCAGTGGCGCCTGCTTGGCTGAGGTCGGGCACAACGTGGTGTGCATGGATCTAGACTCTATTAAAATTGGAAAGCTCAATGCTGGTATCCTCCCCATCTGGGAGCCTGACCTTGAAGAGCTGGTGGAGCGCAACGTGATGGCAGGACGTCTGCATTTCACCACAGATGCTGCTCTTGCCGTGCAGCATGGACAAATTCAGTTCATTGCCGTGGGCACCCCATCAAATGAAGATGGTTCGGCCGATCTGAAATATCTTCTGATAGTTGCCGAGAACATTGCATGCCACATGCAGGATTACAAGGTTATCATCAACAAATCCACTGTGCCTGTTGGCACCGCCGAAAAAACGCAGGCCTCGGTCGTGCAAGTGCTTGCTGAGCGTGGAGTAAAGATTCCGTTTGATGTTGTATCCAACCCCGAATTCCTGAAGGAAGGCGCCGCCGTCAGGGATTTCCTCAAGCCTGACCGGATTATCATTGGCACCGAAAGTAAGCGTGCCAAGACCCTAATGGACGAATTGTACGAACCCTTCAATCGCAATCATGACCGCACTATTTTCATGGGCGTACGCAGCGCAGAGCTGACTAAATATGCCGCTAACGCCATGTTGGCCACCAAAATCAGCTTCATGAATGAAATAGCTAACCTGGCTGAGCGGCTGGGGGGAGATATCGAGGAAGTACGCAAAGGCATCGTCGCAGACCCGCGTATTGGCTATCACTTCATCTACCCTGGCTGCGGCTACGGCGGTAGTTGCTTTCCTAAGGATATTAGGGCGCTGACTCATACAGCACAACAGATTGGCTACAACGCCCAGTTGTTGCAGTCAGTAGAGGCGATCAACGACATTCAGAAGACCACGCTTTTTTCCAAGCTAGTAGCACACTTTGGTGGCGAGGCCCAGTTGGACGGCAAAACTTTTGCTGTCTGGGGACTGGCCTTCAAGCCCAATACAGACGACATGCGTGAGGCGCCGAGCCGAACCTTGATGGAAGCAATTTGGCAATCTGGGGGTGTCGTTCGGGCGCATGACCCCGTAGCCATGGAAGAGGCAGGGCGTATTTATGGCAAGCATGATAGTCTGGCCCTATTTGACGACAAATATAAGACGTTAGATGGTGCAGATGCACTTATTATTTGTACTGAATGGCAGCAGTTTCGAGCACCTGATTTTGCTCAAATGGCGAAGCGCCTGCGCAGCAAAGTTATCATAGACGGGCGAAACTTGTATCAACCACAAAAGCTCCATGCCGAAGGCTGGAGCTATTTTTCTGTGGGGCGCATTGGACCATTAAGTGTGAATCAGCATGGCACGCCAGAGGCACCCGAATAAGGATATTGATGTGATCATCCCGAATAAAAAAGACCATCTTATCCCGCTGTTTAAGGTCTTCATGCCACCAGAAGCTCAGTCGATGATGGTAGACACACTCACGAGTGGCTTTCTCGCTGAAGGGCCGAAGGTAAGGGCTTTCGCTACTGAAATAGCCAATTTTATTGGCAATCCACGTGTTGTCCCTGTTAACTCCTGCACCATGGCGCTGACAATAGCTTACAAGCTTGCGGGTGTCGGCCTCGGAACAGAGGTTATCTCTACACCACTGACCTGTGTCGCAGGCAACGAACCGATCTGCATGCTAGGTGGTCGCCCTGTTTGGGCGGATATTGATCGGGCCACCGGCATGGTGACTGCCGAGACCATCGAGCCGCTGATTACGGCGAAGACACGGGCAATTCAAATTCTGCACAAGGGAGGCGCGCCGGCTGAGGTAGAAAAGATTTACGCCTTGGCTGATGTCCATGGGTTGCGAGTCGTGGAGGACGCTGCACATGCCTTTGGCGCGAAGCGACGAGATGACCGGATTGGTGCTATTGGCGACTTTGTCTGTTTTTCCTTTCAGGCCATTAAGCACATTACAACTGGTGATGGGGGGGCACTTCTCTGTGGCAACGACCAAGACTACCAGCGCGCGAAAAAGGCGAAGTGGTTTGGTATCGATCGTGACGCCCGTGAAGGGCGAGACGTTTGGCGCGAGGATATCGAAGACTGGGGTTTCAAGGGTAACATGAACGATGTAGCGGGAACCCTAGGCTTGGCGCAAATCAATCATATTGATTGGATCATAGATTGTTTCCATCAGAATGGACGCAGGTATGATGCACTGCTTCAGGATGTCCCCGGTATCCAAACCCTCCAGTGTGACCCTTTGGACTATCAGACTTATTGGGGGTATACAGTTTTAGTTGAAAACCGTGATGCGGTGATCGCAACGCTGGGTGAAGCTGGGATTGCTGCAGCTCAGATCCACGTCCGGAATGACCACTACTCCATGTTCAAGACCGAGCAACGGGATCTCCCGAACACTGACTGGTTTGATGCCCACGAACTGACGATCCCTTGCGGCTGGTGGGTCGGGCAGGAAGAGCAGGATCGTATTATTGAAGTTCTCAAGAGGGCTGTTCGATGAAAGTTATGACAATTTTAGGTACTCGGCCAGAAATTATCCGTCTGGCCTCCATAATAAAAATGCTAGACAAACATTGTGATCATGTGCTCGTCCACACGGGGCAAAATTACGACCGTAATCTGAATGCTGTGTTCTTCGAAGATCTCAATCTACGCCAACCCGACTGGACTCTGGAGACCAAATCTAGCAGTATTCAGGGACAGATTGCGTCAATTATTGAAAAGACTGGTGACGTCATGGATAAAGAAAAACCAGACGCGATCGTCATCTTGGGAGACACCAATTCAGGTTTATCAGCCATCTGTGCCAAGCGTAAGAAGATTCCAATTTTTCACATTGAGGCAGGTGACCGGTCCTTTGATAACGATGTACCTGAAGAGCTAAATCGCAGGATCGTTGACCATGCTAGCGACATTAATTTGGCCTATACTGAGCACAGTCGTCGTAATTTGTTGCGCGAAGGCCTGCATCCACGCAACATCATTGTAATTGGAAGCCCAGTTTGTGAGGTCTACGATGGATTGAAAGATAAATTCGCTGCCAGCACAATCCTGACAGAACTTAATCTGATCCCAGGCAACTATTTCACTGCGAGTATTCACCGTGAGGAGAATGTCGACAAGGGAGGTGCGCTTGAGACTATGGTCGGTACCTTTAACGCACTTGCTGAGGCTTATAGCTGCCCTATCATAGTCAGTACCCATCCGCGCACTCGCCGTCGCTTGGCGCAATTGAACCTGCTAGAGTGCAGTCATCCATTGATCAATTGGCATGAGCCGTTCGGCTTGATTGACTTCATTCGGCTGCAAAAGGAGTCGCGTTGCGTGATCTCCGATAGCGGTACCATCCACGAGGACTCAGCAATCCTTGGGTTCCCAGCAGTTGCCATCCGCAAGTCAACCGAAAAACAGGAGTCGCTTGAAGCGGGTTATTGCCCTATCACCGGTCTGCAGAAGGAAGACGTCCTGCGCACTGTCAAGCTGGTAGTTGGAGACCCAATTAACATCACTCTGTCTCCAGCACCAGATGCATATTTGCAGCGAGAGGTGTCTAAAAAGGTTGTGCGCATTATCTTGGGAATGGGTCGTGTAGTCGACGAACAGGTTTGGGGGCCGGCAGATAAGAAATTTATCTAGGTATAGAAATATGACTCAAACTAAAAACTGGAATTTGCCCTATGTGCTTGAAGAACTCAAGGTGCATCGCGATGCGCGGGGTGATTTGTACGAGGCAATCCGATTCTCATCCCAAGAAATCCCTAAAGGTGGGCAGATCTATGTTTACACTATTGCTCCTGGAATGCGCCGTGGTGATCACTTCCATGAACATAAGAGCGAATGGTTTACTTGCGTCGCAGGCCAAGCGCGACTTCTGATGAGAACCGAAGATGGAATCCTAGTTGACGAGATGCTCAGTAGTGATGCGCCAAGGATGGCCTACGCAGGTCCAGGTACATCCCATGCACTTATAAACGATGCAAGTGATGTCGCTGTAATTATGACTTATGCTTCAAAGGAATTTGACCCATCTGATCCTGATACTATTTTTAAGCTGGCGGACTAAAATATTATGGCAACATTGATCGACAAGACGGTAATGATCACAGGAGGAACGGGTTCTTTTGGACAAACGGTGCTGCGCCGGCTGCTTGACGAAGACGAAGTTGCCCGCATTATCGTTTACAGCCGTGATGAGAAAAAACAGCATGACATGCGTTTAGAATTTTCTCACCCAAAGCTCCAGTTTGAGATTGGCGATGTGCGTGATGAGCGACGTATTATGCGTGCCATGCACGGCGTTGATATGGTCTTTCATGCCGCAGCTATGAAACAAGTCCCAGCATGTGAATTTTTTCCAATGGAGGCGGTGCAAACAAACATTATTGGTACCAACAACGTACTCGATGCCGCGCTGCAGCATAGCGTTGAGAAGGTTGTTGTTCTCAGTACTGACAAGGCGGCCTACCCCGTCAACACTTTGGGCTGCAGCAAGATGATGATGGAAAAGCTCATGATTGCGCGTGCACAGGCACAAAGGCCGTCTGACCCAACGGTAATGTGTGGTATTCGCTACGGCAACGTGCTTTATTCGCGAGGGTCCGTGGTACCGCTGTTCGTCGATCAGATTAAGCGAGGTTTGCCGCTTACAATAACGCATCCTGGTATGACTCGCTTTCTGATGCCCCTGCGTGATGCGATCGACTTAGTGCTCCATGCGCTAAAGCATGGTGTCAATGGTGATCTATTCATCCGCAAGGCACCTGCGTCCACTATCGGCCAACTAGCACAGGTATGCAAGAAACTGTTCGGGGTCGACAATCCGATCAATATCATCGGTATTCGTGCTGGGGAGAAGATGCACGAGACCTTGGCGACGACGGAGGAACTAGCACGCGCTGTGGACCAAGGGAACTATTGGCGAATTCCTTGCGATACCGGTGGGAAATTTGAAAATTACTTTACTGAAGGTTCATTCGAACTCGATTACATACGCCCGTTCGATTCGGAGAACGCGACACGTCTCTCAAAAAGGGAGGTCGAGGCATTGCTCTGCTCGTTGCCAGAAATCTCAAACGAGTTAGGGATTATAAGAAACACTGAATAATAAAGTTGAAGCGCAGGTTAATTCAGATCAATAATATTGAGCTATTGTAAGATTAAGAGGCGAAAAACTTGGCTTTATGAGTATAAGATATGCTCCAAAAAGCTCTCAAGTAGGATTCTCTTGCCCTAAAAGACAAACCAAGAAATGCAACTTCACTAATCTGTTTGCTGCTAGACGGTTTAATTTAGATATTAATTGATCAAAAGTAATTAATTATTTTGGTCCGATAGACGATTAGTAAATTTTTGAAAGATCAATAAGATGCAGATCAAGTCTAGCAAGCAAATGGCTAGATATAATAATATGCTTCGAACGTCTTTTTATACAGATGAAAAGCTACCTAAAGGGATTGAAAATGCGCAAAGTTAGTCTACATCACTACACACAGAAAGACCTCGATTCCTACTTAGCCAAAGACTCAATTAGTAGTTGGCTAGCAGCAAACACAACCGAGAAAGAGGAAAAGCTTGGCTGCAATAAGTGGCTTACAACAACCCCAATAAAACGACTAATTTTTAATGACATCTATGCAAATCTATTGGGAGAAGAGAGAGGGAAAAATATTTTGGATATCGGGGGTGGTGTTACAGCCTATACTAAAATACTAGGGGCTTTCCATGACTATACTTTGATTGATTTGCTTTCTCACGATGACCAACTTATCGCAGAGAATATTTTTCGCGAACACAACATTACTTTCTTGAAGGACGATTGGCAAAATGTTTCATTCTCGAATAAATTCGATATTGTAATTTGTAATGATCTTTTGCCAAATGTTGATCAGCGTATTAAGATGTTTCTGGAAAAATTTTTGCCAATATCCTCATCTATTTCTATCTTGTTGACCTATCAAAATAATGATCGCTTCTACAAGGTTAAACGAACTGATGCTGACGAGATAATGTTTTTACAAGCATGGTCTGGTGCCCAGCTTAGACAAGTATTGGAACCGATCTTTCCAGAACTAGAGGAAGATGTCTTGCAGGGGTTGATTACTAATAGACCTTCCCCTTATGAAAATGGACGCTTAACCTCACTTTTAAGGGTAGAGCAGTTGCTGTAAAAATAATGAATAATATTTTAATAAATAACCAATTAATTCTTGATGCGCTAGGTCTGCGCGTTATAGAGCCTTTTGTATGCTACGCAATAGGGCATGTTGGTTTTATAGATCATGATTTTAATAAAATGCTTGTATTTTGTGAGTTTGAAAAATACTTAGACAAAGTCAGTAAGGATTCTGTTACCGCAGTCCTGTGTCCAAAGCACTTAGAAAAGAAAATTAGGAACTTTGGGAAGGTCCCGATTATTTCCTCTGACCCCAAGGATGACTTTCAGCAGTTGCGAGATTTCATTGCTCTAAATAACTATAAAAAATATAAGTCAAATATAGATAAGAGTGTAAAAATTCCACAATCATCTGTGATCTCGGAATGGAATGTTACTATTGGCAAAGATGTTGTGATTCAGCCTAATGTAACAATTCTTTCCGATGTGATCATAGGAGATGGCTGCTTTATTGGTTCTGGCACAGTTTTAGGGACTGCTTTTGATGCAAAAATATCAAAACTTGGAAATATAAGCAAAAATTTTCACGATGGTAAGTTAATTATTGGCGATAGAGTGGAAATTCATTCTGGTTGCGTTTTGGATAAGGGAAATTTTTTCCATGGGGATACGGTTATTAGTAGTGACTGTAAAATAAGTCATCAATCCTATATTGGACATTCCACGACTATTGGGCGGAAAACTTTTGTAATGGCTAGCGTGACTATTGCTGGCGGAGTAAAAATTGGAGAATGTGTGACGATTGACCCAGGAGTGTGTATCTGCTCCTTTGTAAAAATAGGTGATTTTTCAAAAATAAGCACAGGTGCAGTTGTGGCTTATGATGTAATACCACAAGCGCGAATGACTGGAAATTTTGCTGTCTTTCATGAGGATTTCATTAAAAGACACAAGTTTAACTCACAATAATCCAGTGGCAAGGTGAAAAGTTAGAGAGAAATATATTTGAGTTT
>Ga0115003_10004886_pt1 | contig 10203 bp, 13 predicted proteins | sample ArcticOcean_MG_C_7_FD_88736 | JGI IMG/M metagenome (GOLD analysis project Ga0115003, IMG submission 88736) | Marine microbial communities from western Arctic Ocean - ArcticOcean_MG_CB11_88 | ecosystem: Environmental > Aquatic > Marine > Oceanic | place: Arctic Ocean: Canada Basin | collected... | reverse complement strand
GCGATCGTCTACGTGAAGTTGTGATAGGTAAACTCACAGAACACGAAACTGAATTGATGAAGTGGAACATTCTAAAAGACCGTCTTACCTGATGCGCCGTGCTTTTACTCTAGTCGAGTTATTGGTTGTGGTTGCAATCATTGCTTTGATTATGACAATTACTATGGTGTCTATTCGGACATTTCTAGAAACCTCCAAACTAACTAACTGCATGAGCAATCAGCATCAACTTCAGGTTGGATTGGTTTCGTGGAGTCAAGACAACAACGGCAAATTCATTAGCCCGTTCAGTCAAGAGTTTCCGAGCGTTCCAAACCCAAACCGAAATTTGTTCTGGGTGAAGAGTTATAATACAGGGGCATCTGTTCCTCGCATTCGTGATTTAGATTTAGATGGAATGTTAGATGAGACAGAGCAGGCTTTAATTGATGGCGCACTCTATGATTACGTCGGGGACACACGTACCTACCAGAGTCCCGTAGATCCCACTGGGCGCGTCCGAAGTTATTCTTTGAATGGATTCATCAGTGACATCCCAGATAACCCAAACGGAGCGTGGGGTCCAACAGCGGATCGTATTAGTAAGATCAGAAATCCATCAAAAACTTTCTATACCATTCCAGAACACGATATAGGATGGCAAGATAATTTTAATCGTGGTGGTTGGGTGCTGGATGTGTACAACGAAACATGGAAAGATTTCCCAGCATTCTGGGAACCAGTAGATCGACTTGCGATGTCATTTGTAGATGGTTCGAGTAGAATTGTTTCCTTTGCAAATCCTAAACTAAATGAAGTCGTCACTACACACAATATGCCTGCGAATGAGGCATCACAAATTGATTTTGATAGATTCGTAAAATGGCTAAGACCAGACAAATGAAGGAACACTATGTTTGAACAACAATATGCAATGACAATGCTTTTGATTATGACCACAGTAAATGGTTTTCTTGGTATATTAATGGTAGCAGAAATTATTCCTGTGGGATATGGAATGTGTTTTGCATTATTTGTGATGTGTGGTATGATCTGGAGGTGTAAGAGAGATCTCATGGGCAATGTTCGTCTATGGGAAAACCCAAAGAAATTTAGAAATCGTATGGATTCTCGAATTCTTAGGGGACGCATGGAAGATGATGAGTCATAAAGTGTGCGTATAAGATGTCAACGGACAATAAAAAAAACTAAATAGGTGTATGAGCATATTTAAAGATTATCTAAACGAAAAAATAGAATTAACTCTACAGCACCATGATAAGTTAAACTCAAAGTTTTGGGTTGGAGAGAAATTGAAATCTAGTGTTCGTAATCATCTATTAATGATTGCGAATAAGTGGGCTATTTTTTCTAAGATACCAAAAAGTGGTATAAAGGAAATTATTCTAACTGGTGGTAATGCAAATTATAACTACACAAAGTTTTCTGATTTGGATGTCCACTTAATTGTAGATTTTAAAACCATTGTTGATTGTGATCCTAAGTTTGTGGAAGAATATCTCAAAGATAAAAAAACAGTGTGGGAATTGAGTCATGATATAAAAATTTATGACACTCCTGTTGAACTATATGCACATACAGATAGACCACACAAGAAAGATCAGGGAGTTTATTCCCTAAAGAATGATAAATGGTTACAGGAACCCCAGCAAGAAAAATTAGATCCCAAAAAAGATGATTTATTAAAGTCTAAAATTGAACATTTTATTCATATGATAAATTATGCATTAAAGCATAATGCTGATGATTTAGATGTATTAAAGAAGATGAAGTATAAGATTAAGAATATGAGAGATTCTTCTATACAAAAAGCCGGCGAACATTCTATAGAAAATTTAGTGTTTAAAGATTTACGAAATCGAGGCATCTTAGATAAAATGACTGATCACATCCGAAATATTGAAGATAAAAAACTATCTCTCAATAAATGAATGTGTTTGTTCCTGATACTAAATTATTGGAAGCATTATTTAATGCAACTGCAGGAAGAGTATATATACTCGGACCATCAGACATTATTATTATTTTTCCACCCATCCCGGACACAACTGGTGAGTAATAGTAATATGTTCCTTCTTGTTGAGGAACAAATATCATAGCATTATCATAAATTGTAATACCTTTGAGGTAAGAACTGCCTCCGCTATGTGTTCCATCTGGAACAGAGCTAATACGAGCTAAATTTGTTCCGGTTAGAAGTCCACTTGCTTTAATACTAGAATAATTAAATATATACATGTTACCAACAGTTAATCTTAGAGTTGGTCTATAAGATCCGGCTATAGCATATGCATTCTTACCATAATTATCCGGTGCCGAATAAAACTGTAGATTATTTACTGGTTCTGAGTATGTCTGTGTTGTGCTAATCTGTTGTTCTGATGTATTAGCATATTGTCGATATAATCGAGTTGATGTTGGTATGAGAAATCTATTATCCGGAGTAATTCCACTGTAATATTCAAGTCCCCAAGTAGAACCTCCTGTAACGGTCACTAATTCGTGATCATTATTATCATATGATATACCAGTAACTTTAAACAAAACGTCTGCATTTAGTCCATCGGTGAATTGTAAGTAATCATTGACACTGGTTCCCATATTACTAAAGCTGGGATTTGTATATCTACCAAAAACATTTTTGATTACGATTCGTTGGTTTTCTAATCGATCACCACAGGCACCAAATAATACTACGGGACTATTATAGAAATCTTTTCCTTTGTATAGTTTATCGTAGGATTGTCCTGCAACAATAGATTGCACATTTGCAACCAAAATTGTTTTGTTGATTAACTGATCAAAAGTATAACTACCGCTCAAATCGCTAGTTTCATCTGTTGATTGATCGAAGTGTTCTCCTCGTTCCATAGTTATACTATCGCCAGCAGTAAGTCCTGCGATAATACTACCTAAGAATTCTAAATTCTCTTCTCCTGCACAATCCGAATAATCAAATAATGCCGTTTTATTAATTACAGAATAGCCGGCTGAGTTCTCTTCCGCAATAAGTGTTATATTAGGAATGCATCTGAGAGGTCTATTGTAATCAATTAAATTCTGAACTTTACTATAGAATTGCAATCCACTTAATGTATTTTGAACAACGAATTTTGGTACGGAATTATTTCTTTTGGCCATCCATTACGATCCTATGTAATTTAGCTTATATGCAGATGCAGTAACACCTATAGAATATAGCTTATTGAGGTTTACAGTTTCGAAGAAAATATTTTCACCTGGTTCTAGTGGATAACCATCCAGTAAAGAACCAGATAAACCACTGCTTCCAATATAGACTATATCTATATTTCCTGGATTTGATTTAAGATTCACTCCTGAGTTTAGAGTTCCGCCAGCTGCAAGTTGCATTACAACTCCAGATGTTATTCCTGCGTATTCTGCGACTCCAGAAAATACAGTGTTAGTTCTTTGGTTTTCTGCAATAAGAACCTTCTGTGTTCCATCAGTGAATACACTAGTTGTTAGTCCCTTGACTGCTTCGCCTGAACGCTGTAGATGAGTATTAATTCCAGCTGGTAAAGTAATACCTAGTGGTTCGTGTGAGTAAACTTCTAGTGCATTTCTACTGAAACCCTGAACTACTACTGGTTGACAACCACTAATACCACCCTGAATTCTTAGTGCGTCTGTTATGCTAAGACCACTATTTGGGTTTGTCACACCTACAGTAGTAGCTAATGTGAAGTTTGCACTTACACCAGCACCAATTATGTTTACATTGAGAGCATCACCTGATGCTCCAATGGTCGTACCTGACCCAGAGAACATCTTGGTGTGAACCCATCTGCCCTGATCATGACCAAATACTGATATTGAATCTGTTCCTGCTGCAAGACCAACTGGACCAGAAATTCCAACCGCGCCGTCAACTGTAACTGAATCGTAATTTAGATTTAAATATCGTCCACCAGTAACATCAACTGTACCAGTTATTCCAATGAAACCTGTATTACCATGTACGTCATATACAACTACTTGTCCTGTAACACCTATAGGACCGCCTGATGTGTCACCACCAACAGCAATGTATTGTGGAGTCGTTACACCAAGTATTTTATTCTCAATTGGAAAATTGCCACTTGCACCAAGGAATCCAGTAACTGAAATCGCTTCCCCTGTTACTCCTGTAACTTGGATTGGAAGGGGTGTTGTTTCATTAACTTTGAAGGAAGATGTGTCATCACCCCACACTAATTTGCTTAATGGGATGTGTGCGGTTGTTCCAACAGGACTCGTTCCAAAATCGGTAGCGATATTTGCAGTTCCGCCATGTACATCGGTCACTAATGTCATCTTATTCTCCTTGAACAGTTAAACATTTGGGTTATCAAGTATATATATTTAAGTTGACATTTACTTATAATGTGATATGATTAAATTTCTAATAAGGGAGGAAATGTGTCATTATTAACAGATGAGATCAAAAATAAGTTTTGCAACGATATAATAAAATACGTACAAATAAATTCCTGTGGTTACATAGACGCAGTTATTGTTTTGGCAGAGAAAAATGGCTATGGACCTGAAATGGGTGCTAAGTTAATCAATAAGCCAATTAAAGAAAAAATCCGAATAGAAGGAGAAGAAACAAACCTTCTCCCAAAAATAAACAAATTACCTATTTGACATTTGGGTGATTGTTTGTTATAATATAAATCGAACTGGGGAGTTCCCAGGAATAATCAAGTCCGAGGTAGATCCTCGGGGAAAGTAGATACCATGAGTTTTTCAGATTTTAAGAATAAGTCACAAAACAGCATTGAAGAACTAACTAAGCAGTTAGCATCAATCGAGAATAAAAAGTCCTATAAGGATGATCGTTTTTGGCGTCCTCAACTAGACAAGTCTAGCAACGGATTTGCAATTATTCGTTTTCTTCCTGCCCGAACAGAGGATGATGCTTGGGCAACATTGCCTAGTTGGGATATCAATATTGTTAAGATTTACACACATGCTTTTCAGGGTAAGGGTGGTTGGTATATTGAAAACTGTCGTACAACCCTCGGAGAGAATGATCCATGTGCAGAGTCAAACAGTGAACTCTGGAATAGTGGGATCGAGAGTGATAAGGACATTGCTAGACAACGCAAGAGAAAGACTTCTTATATGTCTAATGTTCTAGTTATTAGCGATCCATCAAATCCCGAAAATGAAGGTAAGGTTTTTCTTTATAAGTATGGAAAGAAAATCTTTGATAAGATTCAGGAAGCAGCACAACCGGAGTTTGAGGATGAAGAAAAAATCAATCCTTTTAACCCTTGGTCTGGTGCGAATTTTAAGTTGAAGATTCGTAAGGTTGCTGGTTACGTTAACTATGATAAGTCTGAGTTTGATTCTCCAACCGAGTTGTTTGATGGGGATAATGATTTAATCGAGGACATCATCAAGAAGGAATATGATCTTACTGAGTTCAGTAATCCCAATAACTTTAAGAGTTATGCTGATCTCAAGGAAAGGTTTGATCTTGTTGTTGGCGAAGATGTCCGAGATACCGAAGTTAACGTACCAACAAGCACTGTAGAGACTGCAGGAGATTCTACATCTACTACAGATGATACAGAGCAGACTGATGCTCTAGATTATTTTGAACGTCTTGCTTCTGAATAATTAGAACATTTCACTTCTGTTGGAAGGTCCGCGAGTAATCGCTGCAGACGATCTTGATAATGGGTTCATCGCTGAAAAGCGAGGGCCCATTATTTTTGATTTGGAGTAATCGATTCCAGAAGAACCTGTATCTGGATTTCTTGCAGATTCCTGAACTCCGGTTTGCGGAGAAACCGACATACCAGGAAGTTCTTGTGTTTGTTCATTTCCTTGTTTCTGTGAGTTCTGTGTCTTGGGTTCAAACGCAGAACGACTCGACGGTGATATTTGTTGTATAGTTTCCGCAGAAGATAATTCAGGATTATATGTATCTACAGATTTAATTGTTTCTATAGTATTTGATGCAACTAAATCTAACTGCATTTTTGTTTGTTGTTTAGTTATAACATCTACTGTATTAATAAAATCAGTTGTTGTATCACTACTAAGATACAATTCAATTATATTATCCATTGAATATGAATTTGGTTCTGGAATTTTAGATTCTATGGGCATGTGTTAATTTCTCTTCTTGGATTCTATCGTTTTCTTTCTGTATTTTACTATTTAGAAGTGTGATGTAGATATCTCGTTCCCATATCATTAAATTTTCGAATTCTGTTAAACTTAGATTATGTTGATCCGTAATTGAAAACGATAGCTTTAAAATAGCAATTAAATTAGCGTAATCAAAAAGAATTTTAAAAAATTTACAAAGTCCCTTACCTCTATTTTTCTAGTCACGTCATCTGAGGTTGTATAGGCAATTTCAAATGAAATGAAACTACTCATTATAAATTCTTTTATTTCTCTAAAATCTTTCTTTGTCAAGTATTCTAAGAATTCTAATTTGTCTTCTCTAGAAGATTGGTCTGCATCTATCTTTTCATTTGGAGTTTCTACTTTAGTTAGACATAATGAAATCAGTTCTAACAATTGAGTTTTATCTTCAACAAAACCATTTATTTCTTTTAGATCATTCATTGTAGGAGATCTGAATTCTAAAAATAGTTCTGATGATACTTTAATTGAATGGGACGAAGACATTTCTTTGTGTACATGATAGTCATTTAGATTTACAGATACATTCAACTTTTCCCCTGTATGGGGACATGTTATTTTCATTTTTGATTTTTCGTCTACAGATTTTTTTCTTATTTCTGTTAGTAACAATTGAAAATCATAAATTGGCAATTCTGCTGATGATATAACATTATTACAACAAGAGTCTACGATGTTTACTAAGTTAATAATTTTATCTTCTGTAGTTGGAGATAATTCATTAATTATAGAAATAAACTTTTCTTCTTTTACTAATAAGGGACGAAATGAAATCTTGTTCTTTTTACTGGGTAGTGTTATTGTATAATCAGGTAAAGTAGTTTTTATCAAATCAACGAGCATTTATAATTCCTTTGTGTGTATTATATTTTGGGGACAAGGGAATCTTCGGGAGTTGATTCATTTTGTGCCCATGCAGTTTTGTAGTTAAACAAACATGTGTATGTGAGCGGCATTGAAGGTGAAGTTGAATCAAAGTCAACTGGGAACATTTCTACCGGATAGAAATGGGTATATGTTATTGAGTTTACTATTGGACCGGAGCCAATGCCAGGCTGTCCGTCATTCAGTATATTGACTCTCCCAAAATTTTCTGCAATGGCAATATTATATAATTGTGATGCTGTATATGCAGTGGGTGCATTATTTGAAGCTGATGTTTGTGACAGGGGGTGTCCACCATATTGTTTTATTAATGATAATAGGCTAGTGAATGCACTCATGTTTCGTGTACCATAAAACGTAATTAATAGTTTATTATTTCGCATTCGCTTGATGGGAATTTCTATTGGCATATTTTGAAATTCCCATGCCTCTGTTCTAAGAGATAGAGAAGAAGCACTTACTGCTACTGCTGCCTCGCCATTGGCCTCGATAAAGCTGTCGGTGATTGGACTAAACAACTGAAAATCAACAGAAAACTTGTTGGTTTTTACTACTCTTCCGTCGGGACCGAATAGTCGATTTTTGAGATCTTGTAAGTCTACATGGCTCATTTGAAAATATCCTCTTCTGTTAGAATTTTAAATTCCCAGTTATTTTTTTTGCAAAAATCTGTAGCAGCAGTCCACTTACATGTATTTATATGAAATGTTTTCATTTCACGCAAATAGCTTTTAGTTTTTTTATTTACAGGTTCTTTTGTTTGTTTTTTTGGTTTTACTTCTATTACTAGTTTAGATATTTTTTTATCTTTTTTTAATATTTCACAAAAAAAATCGGGATAATATTTGTGCCACTTATTGTCAATTTGAGAAAAATATGGGATGGATATTTCCTCTGATGCCCATTTTAGCACATTTTCATTTAAATCCATGAACTTACAAACCTTTCTTTCCCACGTAGATCTACATATTATTTTAGTAGGATCTCCAATATATTTTTTATGATATTTTGGTGCGTATTTTGATTTATATGCCATATCTATATATAGCAGGAGAACAAATATGGCAGCACAACCAGTATTATCAAGACAAACCAGAGTGGATTCGTTTTCTGATTATATTTCGTTACGTTCATACGAAGCAAATACATTAGAAACTAGAGCCAAGGTTGCACAGGGAACCGGGGAGTCCTTAAAAGAATGGTTAATTCCTATGCCGCAAAAGTTGCAAAGACAAAACACACAAAATTATGCAACGGTCGAAACTAGTATGGCATATACTTTACAGAAACTGCAGAGTTCTGGTGGGAATCGGGGAGTCGAAATGGCGGCGACGGCGTCAATCGCCGAAGCCACCGCAAATACCTTCGGTGTTGTGGGAGTGGCTGCGGCGGCGTATGCGACGGGACTTATGAATACGGCGTTAGGTATGATGGACAATGCAAGAAGTCAGGTGTCCTCATTTACTGATCAACCAACTATAGGTATGTCTAACTTAGAATTGAAATATGCTGGTATGGGAGATAGAAGCTATACTCTTGCATATTCATTTGTGGGTAGAGACGAGGAAGATATTTATGGAAGGAAGGGAATTTTGGAGCTAATTAGTCAGCTAGAAGCATATTCATATCCAATATCAAGACAAACTGAATCGAACAGAGATTTAATTGGAGTTCCTCCTGTATGGACAATGGAACACGCAGTTGTAACTGGGGACGGGGGCATCTCGGTATACGTGGACTCCCCTCCACTGGCATATCTAGGACAACCCAAACTACTGGTATTAGAAACTGTCTATGCAGAACATTTTACACAACAAGTGTTGGTTGATTCTGATGGATTTACATATCCATTACGAACGGATCTAGTTCTTAGATTCAGAGAAATGGAACCATTAGTCAGAGCGCAGTCTGATTCTGGAGATCAAATTATGGTTGACTATGGTCAGATTCAAGCACCAAGGCTATACACTAGATCTGAAATTTACTACCAAGATGGACCACAACCATAATGTTTATTAATAAATTCCCAAAAACTAATTTTACTTTACCTAATGGTCAATCAATAGAAACTATTAATATATTAAAAACAGTAACATTGAGTGCTGCTGCTAAAAATAGTACTTCCATACGAACAACTGTTTATGATAATATAAAAAAAATAGAAAACTTAGCCTTTGATGTTTATGGTAATACTAGTTTATATTGGTTGGTATTGTATTTAAATGATATTGATTCATTTTCTAAACTACCAACTAGTCAATATAATTTTGAAACTGACTTTCTTGAAAAAAATAACGGAAAAGTTTATTATATTAAAGATGCAAAATCTGTACAGGATGTTAGAACTGGAGATCTTGTAATAACATTCTCTGGAGATGGTACTAATTCTGAAGAATGGATACGATCTGGGGTAGTAAAGGAATGGGATTCAAATTTCAGACGTATTATACTAAAAACTGAATATAAGAATTCAGAAAATACAGATTCAAACCCCACAAATCCAGACTTGTTTTTTTATAGAAGAAATGAAGATGGGACATTTGTGGAAATTCCAAATGTAGATCATGAAGGAAATAAGTTTAAGGTTGGACGTATTGAAGATGAGAAAAATAAAATAACTAAGTTATATGATGGTACTATTAATGAACTAGAAATGTCCCCCTTTAATATTATAGGAGAAACTAGTTCTACTACTGAATATGATTTTAGTACTACTGCACCAGCTAGTACAACTGCATTGTTTAAATTATCAAACAATGATTTACCTAGTTTTGTAACATCAAAAACATTTTTAGGTGAAGCAATATCGGATAATTACAGAACTAAAACAATATCCAGTGTGCCTTCTAAAATTGCAGGTAATTATATGTCATATGTTAGTAGTTTGTCAGTAGCATCTGTAAGTCGAGGAACTCCTATTGATAATTCCAGAGGTACTGTCTAGTGTCTATACCATATTATAACGAATCTGAGATAACTACTGTTAGGTTATATAGTACAGATGGTCAGTGGCTGGAAGACGATCCGATCCTGACGTTATTGTATACACTAGTAGCTCCTGAAGAACCACCTGTCACTATTGCGGGTAAGGTTGCTTTGGATTATATAACATTTACAGAATCGATGCTCAGTCCCATTATTACTGGT
>Ga0115003_10004885_pt1 | contig 10204 bp, 8 predicted proteins | sample ArcticOcean_MG_C_7_FD_88736 | JGI IMG/M metagenome (GOLD analysis project Ga0115003, IMG submission 88736) | Marine microbial communities from western Arctic Ocean - ArcticOcean_MG_CB11_88 | ecosystem: Environmental > Aquatic > Marine > Oceanic | place: Arctic Ocean: Canada Basin | collected... | reverse complement strand
TTCAGTACCTAACCTTGCTAAAGGAACCTACACGGTTTGCTTCAAAGTAACTGGACAAGAAGTTTACGAGCAGTGCTTTGATGCGGTGATAGGAGAACCTAAAGCTTTATCAGCGTTCATTGATGTGGATAATGACAAAAGAACCACCAGCATTCAACTAGCAGGTTCTAAGAGTTATAACATTGAGGTGAATGGTGAAAGGTTTGAAGTGAAGAATAATAACTTCAACACGACTCTACCAACAGGACTTAGTATTATTAAGATATCAACGAACCTAGACTGTCAAGGCGTAATAGAGAAAGAAGTATTTATATCGGAAGACATACATTACTATCCCAATCCAACTGATGATGATGTGAGTGTACATGTTTCTGGAGAGGATACTAGAGTAATGGTTAGTGTGTTTAGTGAGAAGGGTGACCTTATCTATTCAAAAGAACAGCAAATCCAGGACTTCTCTAGAAAAACAAACATTGACCTTTCACTGCAGATTACAGGAACCTACATTGTGGTAATGGAAGGAAAGACTGTTAGAAAAACATTTAAAATTGTAAAAAAATAAGAATAGAGTAAAACTACAACATTCATTTAAGTATGTTTTTTTGTATATTTATTTTTTAATCCCTAATTAAAAAAAATGAAAAATTTATTATTTACTGTATTCTTATTTGTTAGTTCTTTAGTGTTTTCTCAAAACACATATTGGTATGATGTACTATTGGAAGTTAAAGCAGAAAACACAGAGAATGTAGCTTCTTTGGTTGACGGTTATTATTCTAGTATAGATATTCCAGAAAATGTGAGTGTCGCATTTTCTAGTATTCCTTTAAAAGGTTCAAGTGAAAAAGCAACACATATTATTAGTATCGTTGCTGATTCTTCAAATTCATTAGCAGATTTTAGAAATTCACTTTCAGGTAGCGCATGGGATCTATATCTTTCAAAAATGCAGAAAAATGTTGAGAGTGTAAGAGCCTCTGCAGGAAAAGGTTTACTTTCTTTTAATTTAGATTTAGAACAGCCTATTGGTCAAGCATGGATATTTAAAGTAAAAGATGCGAATAATTTTGTACTTGCATTTGGAAAGCTCATGAAAACCTTTAAAGTAGATGGGCTAGTAGAAGTAGGGCAAATTGTTCATGGAGCAGATAACGGAGAGAATATGTATATCTATGGTACATATGAAAACTTATCTCAAGCTTTTGATTTTGGTCCTAAAAATGATAAAGAGGCAAAATCTTTTTCATTATTTAATCAAGAAATTTCCAAAGAAGATTATGTTAAAACCTTTACAAGAGTGCTGGTAAAAAGTTTTTAATTAAATCTCAATTAAAATAGCCCTCCAATTGGAGGGTTTTTTTATTAAATCATAATATATCTTCTTCTTTTAATTCAATAACTCTGATTGTTCTTAATGGGTATAGATTAATAAGGTTTAGATAATTCTTATATTTAGTAATATGAAAAAACTCCTTCTAACATCAGCTTCTTGTTTGTTGTTGTTTTCTATTATGAGTTTTTCTCAGGAAAAATTACATCCAAACATTATTATAATCATGACAGATGACCAGGGTTATGGTGACCTTGGTATAACAGGAAATTCACATGTAAAAACTCCAGTAATTGACAGATTTGCATCCGAAAGTATTCGCTTTAATAATTTTTATGTCTCTCCTGTATGTGCTCCAACTCGTTCAAGTCTTATGACTGGCCGCTATTCATTGCGCACAGGTATAAGGGATACTTATAACGGCGGGGCAATAATGTCATCAAATGAAGTTACCATTGCCGAAATGCTAAAACAAGCAGATTACAAAAACGGAATTTTTGGTAAGTGGCATTTAGGAGATAATTATCCTAGTAGACCAAGCGATCAAGGTTTTGATGAGTCCTTGATTCATCTTTCTGGCGGAATGGGGCAAGTTGGTGATATTACAACTTACTTTAAAGGAGATAAAAGTTATTTTGATCCCGTACTTTGGCACAATAATAAAAAAGAGACTTACAAAGGGTATTGCTCTGATATTTTCACAGAACAGGCTATAAATTTTATTAAAAAAAATAAAGAATCACCTTTTTTTTGTTATCTCTCTTTTAACGCTCCTCACACCCCCCTGCAGGTTCCAGAAAAGTATTATCAAATGTATAAAGATATTGACCCGTCCTCTGGTTTCAAAAAGGATAACAGACTTTTTGCAAAAATGACAGAAAAAGATAAGGAGGATGCCCGCAAAGTATATGCTATGGTGTCTAATATTGATGACAATATAGGTAAGCTTTTAAAAGAATTAGATGATTTAAACATTGCAGATAATACACTCATTATTTTTATGACCGACAATGGTCCACAACAAACAAGATATGTAAGTGGCATGCGAGGCCTTAAAGGAAATGTTTATCAAGGAGGTGTCCGGGTTCCATTTTATATTAAATATCCTTCCTCATTTAAGAAGAATAAGGATATTGAAACCATGGCTGCTCATATAGATATCCTACCAACTTTAGCACAGGTTTGCAATGTTAAATCCCCTAAGGAAAGAATAATTGACGGTAGAAGCCTGCTTCCACTAATTAAAGGTGAAAAGGTTGATTGGGCGGGCAGACCATTGTTTTCTTACTGGACAAGACGTTATCCTGAACTTTATTATAATATGGCATTACTAAAAGGAGATTATAAACTGATTGGAAACACAAATTATAATGCACCAATCACAGATTTTGAACTGTTTAACCTTGAAAAAGATCCTTACGAACAAAATAATATCATTTTAGAAAACAGTATACTAGCAAATAATCTAAAAAAAGAACTTGATGAAACTTATAATGAATTAATTAGTTCTGAAAATCTCATTAATCAACCTCGAATTATTGTAGGAAGCATATACGAAAACCCTGTTATTCTTAACCGGAATGATGCTGGGGGTCAGCGTGGAATTTGGGCTCAAGAAGAAATATATGGAAAATGGAAAGTTAGTATTGAAAAAGGGTATTATGATATAAAATTTAAATTCATTAATCCAGTTAAAGCAAATGGCAGGATGTTTTTAGAAGCAAATACAATGGTGAAACAAATGATAAATGATAAAGAAGATACAGATATCATTGAAATGAAGAACGTTTTCTTTTCAAAAATGGATTGTGATTTGATACCATTCTATGCTATTGACTCAAAAAATATATTACCTTTATGGGTAGAGATGAAAAAGATTGATTAAAAGGTATATGTATAATGATTAAAATCAAACTTTTATTACTAAAAATTACTTTGCTTTCTATATTATTTATAGGTTGTAACTCAAGAAACAAAAAGCCTAATGTAATTTTTATATTGGTCGATGACTTGGGTTGGAATGACCTTGGGTATACTGGAAGTACTTTTTATGAAAGCCCAAATATTGATAAGTTTTCTAATGAAAGTTTTGAGTTTCTTTCTGCCTATTCTGCTAGCCCTGTTTGTTCTCCTACTAGAGCATCAATTATGACAGGAAAACATCCAGCAAGGGTTAATATTACAGATTGGATTCCAGGAATGGACCCAAAAGATAAACCACTTTTAGGAGCTAAAGACTTACATGAACTTCCTTTAAATGAAATTACAATAGCTGAAAAATTAAAAGAATCAGGATATAAAACTTTTTATTCAGGTAAATGGCACCTTGGATCAGAGGGATTTTATCCTGAAGAAAATGGATTTGATATAAATATTGGTGGTTTTGAAAAAGGTTCCCCAATGGGTGGCTATTATTCTCCTTATAAAAACCCGAAATTGAGTGATGGTCCTGAAGGAGAATATCTAACTGACAGGTTAACTAATGAATCTATATTATTCATTGAAAACCATAAAAAAAATCAGCCTTTTGCATTGTTCCTTTCTTTTTACAGTGTACACACGCCTATACAACCAAATAAAAAACATATTAATTATTTTAAAAATAAATTAGAATCAATTGAAGATAATACTCTTAGAGTCAGAAAAGAAGGGGAAGCAGTTAGCACACTTAATCAAGTAAATGCGGATTATGCTTCTATGGTTTATTCTTTAGATGAAAATATTGGAAGACTAATTAATAGTTTAAAGAAAAATAATTTATACGATAATGCTCTTATTATTTTCACTTCTGACAATGGAGGTCTTTCAACCCTTAAAAAAAATGCTCCAACTTCTGTATTCCCTTTAAGAGCTGGAAAAGGATGGTTGTATGAAGGAGGTATTAGAATTCCTCAGTTGATTAAAGTTCCTGGTGGTAATGAAAACATAAAAATTAATGAACCTACCGTTTCATATGATTTATTTCCAACCATTTTAGATTTTATAGGAATTGAAAATAACTTAAAAATAGATGGTATTAGTTTAATGCCAATTTTAAATGGAAAAGATGACATAAGTAGAGAAGAAATCTTTTGGCATTTCCCACATTATCATGGTAGTCTATGGAAACCTGGCGCTGCTATTCGAATAGGAGATTGGAAATTATTAGAACACTTTGAATCTAATAGTTTAGAGTTGTTTAATCTTAGTGAGGATATTAGCGAGATGAACGATCTATCCTTAATATATCCTAATAAAACACAATATTTATTAAATAGATTACACATATTACAAAAAGAAACTGGTGCTAATATGGTTTCAGTTAATGAAAATTTTAATAAATAAAATTTCCCTATATTAAGCTGTTAATTATAAACAAACTATGAAAAAAGTGTTTCTACTATTAAGGTTTCTGGATAAACTAAACCATAGTCACATCTTCTTCTTTTAATTCAGCAACTTTTAATCCTCTTAAGTTGGTTATATTTATTGATCTATAAAAACTTAAATGAAAGATATTCTATACTAGGAATTAGAAATGATACAAGAACATTTAGACTTATTAGAACCCAAGGAAAGGGGAGAAATTATTAATCAAATTAACACCTTTTGTAATACTTATAACAACAAGCATATCGCATACAACCGATAATCCTTAAGTTTACATTTTGTTAGGTATATACCTTTTTATACACAGAATTAGTTTTATATTTTTCATTCACATAAGTAATTATTTCATTTCTGTTATTTTCATTTTGAACAAACTTAATATTGACTTTCTTCAAAATAGTTCCACTATTTATTCTAATTGTTAATTTCTCTTGTTTGATAATAAATGTAAACCTAATAGGTGCTTTAAGGTTGTTTTTAATCTTCAAATCTTTAAAACCAAAAACAACCGTTGCGTCAGAGCCTAATGGTGTAAAACGTGTTTCATTAGTATATATGTCAGTTGAGTGATTATGTCGTTCAATGATTTCAATATTTGCATATAAACTTGCAAAATAAATTAATCCTGATAATTGACATAAACCGCCACCATAAGTTGGAGTAATTTTTCCATTTACAATTGAACGACTTTCCACAAAACCATTTTTTTTGGATGGTTCTCCAACTATTTTCCAGAAGGAAAATACTTCATTTGGATATATTAATATTTGTTCTATTTGAAATATTGCAATATTAATATTCTTAATTTTAGCATTAGTAGTTTTGCTTTTTTTTATCTCTTGTGTTACCTCAATATCACCAATATAATCAATTTCAATATTGTTTTTTTTGGCATATTTATCTCCTTTAAACAAGTCAATGATTTGATTTCTAATCAAGTTGATTGATACTTTTAATTGATATGGTAACAATTTTTTAATCATTTTCTTTTCAATACATAAACAATATGAGAACTGAACTCTCTAAATATTGAATTACAAATAAGGGTATCAAATGGAATAAAGAATTTTCTTATTTTTTTTGGAAGTAAATGAATTGGGAAAAATGCAACTCCGTGATAAGAAATTAATTCCCATTTATCTTTAATAAGTTTTTTTATTTCTTTTACACTTATTTGATTTCCACCATGCCAAGAGCTAGTGTGATATCTTGTTAACTTCCTTCTTTTTCTTGATGGAATATCAAAAATGAATAAACCGTCTTCTTGACTGATCTTACTTATATTCTCTAAAATATCTTTTAACTGATTATTTTTTAAATGCATAAATAAATGGAATGATAGCACATTCTGAAAGAATGTTTTTTCATAAGGTAGATTTTCAATATCTCCTAAAATTATATTTTTTTCAGGAAATTTCTTTCGAGCAATTTCAACCATTTCACTACTAATATCAATTCCATAATCAGCATAATTTAAGAATCTTCCTGTTCCACAAGCAATATCTAAATTTTTTGTAATGTCTTTTTCTGAAAGATACTTCTTTAGAATTCTAGTTTCTTGAAAATTAATAAATCTTCCATATGAATTATCAAATCTGTTTTTGTCATAACAGCTTGCTAAGTTGTTATAATATTCAATGATTTGCTTTTTCATTATTTTAGGTTAGACTTAAGTTCTTATATAAGAATAGTGACGTTTTTAAGGCCACAAACTTTTTAGTTTAGAACAAATATTCTTTATTTCGACAGAATTTCCGTCATTAGTTATATATAAGATACATAATTCTAGTCATTATAAAGGATTCCTCTAGAAAAGACAGGGATTAGAAAACCTCAACGATTATCAAAAAGATTTGAGTGAATACATAGAGTTTAGATTAATTCAAAATTTAGACACATTTTTCAAACAAGTAAACCTATCAATTAAAAGTAAGTTTTATTAGTTCATCTTTATTAATTAAAAGGAATTAACAGAGTAATAAATGAGTCTGAGTTCACTGTTGATTCTCAGTTGAAAATAGTAGGGGGGCGTTGCGACCAATAATCGTACAAGTTTAAAAAAAAGAAAACGCATATTGTTGTGTTTTAAACAAATATTGTGATTTAAAAAATATTGGGCTGAACAAGATCCTTAAGTTTAGTGGAAACACGTATGCAATGGAACAAAAGGAGTCAAATATTAATAATAAAGAAATCAAACCTAAATTTTTACAACTTTCTTAACCAGATATTTTTAAATTGAACTGGATTGCCATGATCTTGTAACATAATTGTTTTTTTAAGATTTTCTTTGGGATGTTTAAATGTTTGCACATATTTTGAAATAACATCTTTTCCTTTTAGTGGTTCTCCTATATATTCTGTAGTCCCTTTTAATATTACGTTATTTTGAACTAAAACTTCATTATGAAAAACTATAATGCTTCCAGGCTTTATTTCTTCACCTGATTTGTCATAAGTTGGTTCCATGAATACGATATCATAAGTTTGCCACTGACCAGGTCCTTTACTTGCGTTAACTAAAGGAGGGTATTGTTTATAAATTGATGCTGCTTGCCCATTAGAATAAGTTCTATTATTATAGCTATCTAATACTTGAATTTCAAAACGTCTTTGAAATATTACACCACTATTCCCTCTGCCCTGTCCATTTCCTATAACATCTTTTGGAGACTTCCATTCGATGTGAAACTGAATAGAACCAAATTCTTCAATTGTTTCAATTCCTCCATCTTGTTTAATAGTCATGGATTTATCATTATTAATAGTCCAATTAGCTATTTTACCAGATTTAGAATTTTTCCAATTTAACAAATCTGTTCCGTCAAAAAGTATAATGGCATCGCTTGGAGGAGATCCTGTTTTGCCAGGCTTAATTACTATAGGCTCGGGTTCCCAAATTTCAGTATCTTCCGGATTAGTTTTTTGAGAATAAGTCGTTAGTAACCCTAAAAAAAAGAATATATATTTCATTGCATTATATCATTTAATTTTAACTTAAAATTAATGAAATTTAATGAGGTTATTTCATTTTCTTTTAATTCATCCAGAACCTCACTATTACATATAGTTATACGAACACCTTCCGTCATCAAAAAATAAATCTTATATAAGATTTATTAACTAACTTCAGATAAATATAAAATTTGAAAATCATGAAAAAACTTTTTTTATCACTACTATTAAGTTTTTCGTTTTCAATATATTCTCAAGAATTACAAAGAACAGATATTGTTGATATTATTAAAAAACACGGTATACAGAAGAGTAATGTTATGGAAATTGCTAATTGGATAACTGATTACAATGGTCCTAGACTTACAGGTTCTCCAGGTTTAGATAATGCTACTAAATGGGTAGTTGAAGAATTGACGAGCTGGGGAATGAAAAATGTACATCTTCAAAAGTGGGGTCCTTTTGGAAGAGGTTGGGAAATGACACATTTTGAAATGCATGCAAAAAGTCCAGATTATTGGCCAATTATAGCTTATCCAAAAGCTTGGTCTCCTTCTACAAGTGGTGATGGTGAGGTTATTTATTTGAATATAAAAGACAAAAATGATATTGAAAAGTATAAAGGAAAGCTTAAAGGAAAATTTGTTTTAATAGATAGTATACTTGACATTAATGAAGCATTTGAAGCTACTGCAAAAAGACACGACAATAGGAGCCTTCTTGAATTAGCAAATGCAAAGACTCCAACGCCTAGATCTAGAAGGTATAGGAATTACTCAGAAAATTCACTTAGACAAGATATTTGGAATATGTTAGAGGAAGAAAAGCCTATTGCTATCCTTGATAGAAGTTATAAAGGAGAACTGGGTACTGTTTTTGTTTCTGGAGCAAGGGCAGCTAATGGAAATGTTAGGGATAATGGCAAATATGTTGTGCCGCAAATAACCCTAGCAATGGAACATTATAATAGAGTATTTAGAGTTGCTAAAAAAGGAATTCCAGTAAACCTCACAATAGATTTTAAATCAAATTATACAAATTCAGATGGAATGGAGCATAATATTATTGCTGAAATCCCAGGAACAGATCTTAAAAATGAAGTTGTCATGTTTGGTGCCCATTTTGATTCATGGCATACAGGAACCGGCGCTACAGATAATGGTTCAGGATCAGCCGTTATGATGGAGGCAGCCAGAATACTACTTGAAACTATAAAAGAAAGTGGTGTAAAGCCAAGAAGAACATTAAGAATTGCGTTATGGACTGGTGAGGAACAAGGTTTGCTAGGTTCTAGAGCTTATGTAGCAGAAAATTTCGCTGAACTAGATGGTTTTGCAGCAAAATCATTAAAAATTGCACAAAAAAATGTATCAGCATATTACAATCTGGATAATGGTACAGGGAAAATTCGTGGTGTTTACTTACAAGGTAATAATGAAGTTTCTCCTATTTTTAGAGAATGGTTAGGTTCTTTTAAAGAAATGGAAGCTTCAACACTAAGTTTAAGTAATACTGGAGGAACTGATCACTTAGCATTTGATATGATTGGAATACCTGGTTTTCAATTCATTCAGGAACCTATTGCGTATTCCACGAAAACACATCACTCTAATATGGATAATTACGACCATCTTGTTGAAGATGATCTTAAGCAAGCAGCTACTATAATTGCATATTTCATTTGGAAAACATCACAACGTGATGAAATACTTCCAAGAAAAGAAAATAATTTAAAATATGAGAATTAGTATAAAGAGACTATTTCTATTGAAAATTTTCGAATTATTTATATAAAATATGCGATAACATTACATAAGCTTATTCATTTTTATTTTTATTTCTGTTAGACATAAATTATTTATACTTCCTTTAAGTGTATGGTTAATTATTTTATCTGGTTTAAAGTTTCCTGATTTAATTTCATTAGATATAGTTGTATAGGCATCCCTAAATGCCATTCCGCTATTGACTAAATTATTTAAATTTTCTACAGAAAATATGTATTTATACTTCTCATCATCTAAAATATTTTTTCTTATTTTAATTTTTTGAATTGTATATGAGGTAATTTCTAAACAATTTTTTATTTCATTTATAGATTCAATAATTTTCCCTTTAAACAGTTGTAAATCTCTATGATATCCACTAAATAAATTGATAGATATATGATTAAATTCATTAGCTAATGATTGAATCAGGTTACACTTGCCTCTAATTAATTCAAAGACATCAGGATTTTTTTTATGAGGCATGATACTTGATCCTGTCGTAATCTGCTCAGGAAACGATATGAAATTTAATTCTTGACTCATGTAAAAACATATATCAGAAGATAGCTTTGATAATGTACTTGCTATAGATCCAATTGCAATAGCTACAGATTTTTCAACTTTTCCTCTACTCATTTGAGATGAAACTACGTTGTACTTTAACTCATTAAAGCCTAATTCTTTAGTAGTGTAATCTCTATCTATATTGAATGAACTCCCATATCCAGCAGCACTTCCAAGTGGATTTTGATCATTTATTTTAAACGCTGTATTTAAATAC
>Ga0115003_10004884_pt1 | contig 10205 bp, 8 predicted proteins | sample ArcticOcean_MG_C_7_FD_88736 | JGI IMG/M metagenome (GOLD analysis project Ga0115003, IMG submission 88736) | Marine microbial communities from western Arctic Ocean - ArcticOcean_MG_CB11_88 | ecosystem: Environmental > Aquatic > Marine > Oceanic | place: Arctic Ocean: Canada Basin | collected... | reverse complement strand
CCGTCCCGGTCGAAGAAGTGGCTGTCGAAGGGATAGAGCGAGCGCGGGACCCGAGATGACGGGCTCACCAGATGACTTCGCCGACCGTGCAGTTAAGGCCACTCCCGATTCCAGCAAGAATGACGCGATTGCCACGCTGGATTCGTCCGAGATCGGCGGCCTTAGACAGGACGATCGGCACCGAGGCGGGCCCGATGTTTCCGAATCGGTCGACGATCAATAGAGCCTTTTCGAGATCGATTTCGAGATTCTTGGCGAGCTGTTCAGCGTGTCGCTGACTCACCTGGTGAATGCAGAACTCGTCGACCTCGCTCTCGTCGAAGCCGAGGTGCTCTTGCGCGCCAGCAAAGGTCGTCTTGGACAGTTCGACGCCCGCCGTCAGCAAACCATTCGTGTCCGTCACACCGCGATCGAGCTGGCCAAGACAGAGCCGGTTATGCTCACTCGCGGCGCGGCTGAAAGTTCCCCGAAATTGATGGCCATCGGGCGCCAGATCGGAGCGAGCGAGGATCATGGCGACAGCGCCGGATCCAGTGGTGAGCGAGGCGAACTCCTCGCGAAAGGTCTTCGAGTCGGTCTCGGGGCGCTTGAGCCGTTCGATCGTCGACTCGATGAGGAATCGGCTCGACTCGCCGTCGACGACCATTCCGTAGTCGATCTGTCCAAGCTCGATCATGTTGCCCACGATCTCCATCCCATTAAGGAAGGCGAGACACGCGTTGCCGACGTCCAAGTTCATGCACGTATCGGGCAGCTTCAGGTTTCCGTGCACCAGGCAGGCGGTCGAGGGCTCGATGAAGTCGCGGCACACCGAGGTGTTGATCAACATGCCGAGGCGAGCTCGGTCGAGGTCGGCTTCTTCGAGCGCGACTTCGGCGGCCATCGTCGCCGCGTCACTCGGTAGAGTCTGCTCGTTCCAGTAACGCCGCTCATGGATCCCAGCGATCCCTTCAAGCAGGTTCGGAGGCAACCCTAGGCGCTCCATGGTGTCCCCCAGCTCGGACTGGATCTCGGACGAGGTGACGATCTGCGGCGCGTCCACATGACGCACGCTCATGATCGAAAGGTTTTCGAAATTCATGCCGCTCCTGATCGTATTACTGGCCGTATCGGCTGCGGTGGATCTAAATGCTCGCTCGGCTCTCAACCGACTCTCAAGCGCAGCACTGTAACGCCTCGGACCGCTGGCTGCCGGGAGACAGGGGTGTAAATACGGTGAGTTTAGTGTCCCACCGTCAGGTCGCAGGGATACCTAGGTCAATCGGGCCCTCGCTCCGGTAGGGACCAATTGCAGTGCAGGCGCGGGCCACCTCATCCTTCTCAACTCTAGCGTCTCGGCCAAGAAAGCGGGTCGCGCCGTTCGGCAGACTCCAGCACGGGCACGCATGAGTCATATCGCCCGGTGAATGCGAGAGGAACGTGTCCTCTCCCGGCCCTGATCAGACCACGGGGAGTATCGGCGGCTGGGCAACGACGCCGCAGCCGCTAGGCCGCGCCGCCGACGCCTCTCGGGGGGACCGGCGACTCCGCCTCGAGGTCTTCGATGCGCTTCGCAACGTTGCCTGGGAGCTTCGTGCTTCTGGCAATGCGGTCATAGGCGACAGGCACAACAAAGAGCGTAAAGAGCGTTCCAAAGGTCACGCCAGCAAAGACCGTGACCCCGATCGAAAATCGGCCGCCCGAGCCCGCCCCTCCGCCAAACATCAGGGGCAGCGCGCCAATTGCCGTAGACAAGCCGGTCATCAGAATCGGCCGCAGACGCGTCGTGGCCGCCTCGACCACGGCTTCGCGGAACTCGAGCCCCGACGCGCGAAGTTGATTCGTAAACTCGACGATCAGGATTCCGTTCTTGGCCGAAAGTCCGATCAGGATGGTCATGCCGATCTGGCTATAGATATTCATACTTCCACCGAATGCCCACAGCCCGAATAACGCGCCCGCAATCGCGAGGGGGACGGTCAACATGATGACGACCGGATGGATAAAGCTCTCGAACTGGGCCGCCAGGACCAGGAACACGATCAAGAGTGCCATGCCGAAAGTGAAGTAGGCGGCAGACGTTGACTCGCGGAACTCGCGCGACACACCCTTGTACTCGATCTGCACCGTCGAAGGCAGCTCGTCACGAGCGAGCGCGACCAAATCATCGAGCACACCTCCCAAGGTATATCCCTGTGCGATGCTGCCCTGGAGGGTCGCCGCGGAGAGGCGGTTGAGCCGGCGGAGCGAACCCGCGTCCGCGATTTCTCGCGTCGACACGAGGTTTGAGAGGGGAATCAGTTTATCCGTGCGCATCGAACGCACGTAGAGATTTTCGAGATCGTGGGGGTCGCGCCGCTGTTCCTCTCCCGCCTGCAGGATCACGGGATACTCCTCGCCCCGATCGACAAAGGTGCCCACCTGTCGTGAACCTAACATCGTTTCGAGCGTGCGACTGATCTGTTCGATCGAGACACCCAGATCCGCGGCACGTGCACGGTCGATCTCCACGCGGATTTCCGGTCGCGTCGGTTTGAAGTCGCCGTCCGGGGCGACCAGGCCGGGTACTTCCCCGGCGCGTGCGAGCAGACGCTGTAGCCATTCGCCTGCCTGCTCGTGGCTGCTGGCGTTGAGGACGAATTGCACCTGGCGCCCCATGCCCCGCGAACCCAGACCGCCGGCACTTCGTCCGAAGACACGGACGCCGGCGATCGAAGCCGACTCGCGCGAGAGAATCCCCATGAGCTCGTCGGCTGAGTATTCGCGATCCTCCCAGTGCTCGAGCACGATGATCCCCATCGCAGAGTTCATTGAGTCCCCGGCTCCGAAGCCGGGCACGCGCGTAATGGCGTTCCTAATCTCGCCGCGCTCGACTAGCGGGAAGAGCACGCGCTCTTCGACTTGGCGCAGATGGTCGACGGTATAATCGAAGCTCGCACCTTCCGGACCGAAGAGCATCATCATAAAGGCGCCGCGGTCTTCGCGGGGCTCGAGCTCAGTCGGGACCTCGCGAAAGAGCAGTCCAACCGCCACGATCGAAACCACAAGGGCGACGACGACGACCAGCGGGCGACGCAGGCTGGCGGCGAGCAGCTTCGCATAGCGATTCCTAAGCGCGTTGAGCCCCCGCTCGGCCACTCTCGCAAGCGGGGCCTTCTTCTCCTTTCTCACCAGCAGCTTCGAACAAAGCATCGTTGAAAGGCTGAGCGCAACGAAGCTAGAGATGGCGACGGTGGCTGAGATCGTGATCGCGAGTTCGCGAAATAAACGGCCCGTCGCGCCCCCAAGAAATGCGATCGGCACGAATACGGCAATCACGACGAGTGTCGTCGCTACTACAGCGAAGCCCACTTCCCGTGCGCCCCGTTTGGCGGCGAGCAAGGTCGGCTCGCCGAGCTCAATTCGCCGTTGCACGTTTTCGAGCACGACGATCGAATCGTCCACTACGAGCCCGATGGAGAGAACGAGCGCGAGCAGCGTCAGCAAGTTCAGCGAAAGGCCGAACGCGAACAGAAAGCTCATGCTGCCAATGATGCAGATGGGAACCGTGATGGCCGGGATCAATGCGGCTCGGCTCGTCCCAAGGAAGAGATAGATCACGATGAACACGAGAATCATTGCGAGCGCGAAAGTCGTGTAGACCTGGTCCACGGAGGCCTGCACATATTCGGAACTATCCCAAGACATCGTGAGTTCGAGGTCGTCCGAGATTTCCGCCTGAACGCTCGCCAGTTCCTCACGCACGAGAGCCGCGACCGAAGTCGTATTGGCACCGGACTGCTTGACGATCCCGATGCCGAGTCGAGGCTCGCCATTTCCGCGGTAGTAGGTGCGCCATTCCTCGGGGCCAAGTTCAACTTTGGCGACCTCCCCAAGCTGAACGAGATACCCATCCTCACCACGGGCGATGACTAGGCCCTTAAAATCGTCGACGGTCCTGTAGCCACGCTCGACGCGAACCGCGAACTCGCGTTGACTCGACTCGAGACGACCTGCGGGTAGATCTACGTTTTCCCTTCGCAGAGCGGCCTCTACATCGGCGACCGAAATCGCACGGGCCGCCAGAGCAACACGGTCAAGCCAAATACGCATAGCAAATCGGCGGTCGCCGGAGAGTCGTACGCGCGCGACTCCGTCGAGTACGGAAAAGCGGTCCACGAGGTAGCGCTCGGCATAGTCCGTAAGGTCGAGGGCATCTTGCGTCGCACTGCCCAAGCTGAGCCAGAGAATCGGGCTCGCATCTCCCTCAGCTTTGTAGATCTCTGGCGGGTCGGCTTCATCGGGAAGATCATCGATGGCCCGCGCTATGCGTTCGCGCACATCGTTGGCGGCGTCTTCGAGGTCACGGGAGAGCTCGAACTCAATCGTGATATTCGAGGCGCCGTCGTTGCTGGTCGCCTCAATAGTGCGGAGCCCTTCGATTCCGTTGAGACGGTCTTCAAGCGGCTTCGTGATCCGACTCTCGATCACCGCTGAGGATGCACCAAGATAAGTGGTCGAGACGGACACGATCGGCGGGTCGACGTCGGGCATTTCGCGCAGCGGGAGGCGGCCCACAGAAAGGATTCCGAAAGCGACGATCAGCAGAGAGAGCACCGTGGCGAGCACCGGTCGCTCGACGGATACGTCTGAGAGAAACACGGCCGCCTACCCCCTCGCCTTGGCTTTGCTGAGAATGTCGCTCTGACGCGGACCGCGCGGCACGATCTCGACCGCACTCCCGGGGCGGAGCATCGATCCGCCCTCTGATACGACGCTTTCGTCTCCGTCGAGTCCTTCGACGACCTCGACGAGGCCGTTCTCACGACGCCCGGTCGTAAGCTCGATCCGTTCCGCACGTTTTTCCGAATTCACTACGAACACGAACCGACGCTCGCCGATCGGCACGATCGCTTCCTCGGGAATTGCCAGCCGCGTCTCTCTATTGGCCGTCAGCTCCACCGAAACTAACATTCCCGGCCGCAGAGCGTGCTCCGGATTCGGCAGGTCCGCTCGAACGCGCACGGACCGTGTATCGGGATCCACGCGCGTATCAATCGCGCGCACCGTGCCCTGAAATACACGATCCGGATAGGCCGCCGTGGTCGAACGCACCACAAGTCCAACAGACAGGATCGACAGAAACCGCTCAGGCACGCTGAAATCGATCTTGATCACGTCGATATCATCCAGCGTCGTAATCATGTCGCCCGGCTGCACGAGCGTTCCCGGGCTCACTGAACGCATGCCAAGTACGCCTGCGAAGGGGGCACGGATCAATCGATCGTGCATGCGTGCACGCAGCTCGTCGAGTCGAGCCCGCGCGGCGTGTCGCGCTGTCGCGCGGACGTCCAGTTGGGCCTCCGATAATGTGCCATTGCGGCTCATCTCCATGGCCCGCTCGTACTGCCGCTCAGCCTCACCGAGATTCGCTCTGACTTCACTCAGCTGAGCCGACTCTTCCCGGCTCGTGAGTTCGACGAGGACATCTCCCTCGGCGACAACCTGTCCGTCGTCAAAGTGAACGCGGCTCACGGTCTCGGTCACCTGCGCCGAGACGACGATCGACTCATTCGAGCCCGCGGTCCCGAGCGCCTCGATGCGGTCGACGAATTCGTGGTTCGAAGGCTTTTCGATCACGACAGGAACCGTTCGTGGACCGCGCGCAGCGGTCTCTGCTCCTTGCGAATCGTCGCTACAGCCCAGAGGGAGAACGAAGAGCGCAGCGAATCCGAGACACCTCACGACGTGGCCGAGGATGCCGGAGTACTTCATTAAATTCGCGGACATGCTGTCTCCGAGTGGGCGCGGCCGGATGGTAGCTTCTAAGAAGCCGCGTTGAGCATTCTCTGACATTAACTTCGCACGGGGAGCACGCGCCGACCGCCACGAAGAAACCCGAGTTCACTATTTCGGCGTGAATGTCTCGGCGCTCGCCGCGATATGATCCCAAGGATTCGGGCTACTCGGCCTGGCCATCTGCAAGAGGGTCGAGAGTGTCGGCTTCCCCGCTCGGTCGTTACAAGTTCCGGTCCACGAGGTAATGCTGCCGGCCGCTCCGAAGCTGGCCGAGAATGATAATACGCTCGCGACGGTGTGCTTCTGACCCGACCCGGAGTTGAGCCACCCAACGACCGGAAACCAAACGTTAGGCAAGGCTGCGAGCCCGTAGCGGCCGCGCAGAGCGCCCGTCTCCGCATCGACCGATTCGATCTCTAAGGTCGAGGCGAACTCGTTCTGCCAAGCGCCAATTGGATGAAGACAATCCACCGGGGTCGCGGCGTTCGCGGCGGGCGAAGCGAAGCTCAGCCCAACTATGGTAGCCAGCAGGAGGAAAGCGACGATCGAGATTCTCATGGGGTGGACCTTTCTTAAGAGGGCTTGCGGGCAGTGCCGAAGCATCGCCGATCGAGATCCGTGCGGGGCTTCAATAAATCACGATCGCGGCGAGCTATGCGGATGCGCCGCCAAAGAGTTCACGATTGGTGCGCCGCAAGAAGAGCAAACCAATCGCGGCGTTCAAGAAGATGAAGAAGTTGTGCTGTACGAATCCGAAAGTCGTCAGCTCCCCCTCGTTGCCAGGGAAGAGGATTACCCAAAGCGTGATCGCGACCGTCCGCATGGGTCCGGGCGTCGCCGCACCAAAGAAAATGATGGGGAGGTAGCTGAGCATCTGGCCGTAGCTCGCTTCGACGCCAAAGAGCTGCAGCGCGTTCGTGTACACGAAAACCGCTGCGAGCAGCGCCGGCGATCGCAGCAAGATGATCGTTAGGTAGCGATGAATGCCCGCTTCGCGAAAGCTCTTAAACAGAGGACGCTCGCGAAGCGCAGTGCCCGCACCGAGGGGACCGCGAAAGAAAAGAACCCAGAGCACGAAGAATACGATGGCACCCGCGGCAATCCATGGGATCAAGCCGAAGACCTCGGGAAGCGAGGCGCTACTAACACTCCATCCAATCGTGGCCCAGCCCAGCAAATAGAAGAACTCGCAGAACATGATGAAGATCATGCTCGAGCCCACTTCCCAGCCAGGCACGTCGTAGCGTCGGTTCAGATAGAGCCCCATGGCCCCCTTGCCGACCTGCTCGTTCAAGATCGAGAGGATGTAGCTGCTGCCTCGGATCGGCAGAATGTCCGTATACCGAATCGGCGTATTGAACCAGGAGACGACCCGCCAAACGATTAAAGAATCGAGCAAAAAGAAGAACGCGGAATAGGGAATCATCAGCGTCAACCACGCGCCCCAGGAGACCCGCGAAAAAATCACCGACAGATACTCGACGAGGCCAAGACCTTCGCGCGCGGCCGCCCCCGACAACCGCGTGTACAGATAACCAAAACACGCCAGCGTGATGGCCCAAGGCAAAAGCCCCACCCAGAGCGGAGCCTTGCGCGGAGCCGTCGTCGGTTCGGGTACATCGACCCTAGTCATCAGCGCATTCCCGACACGAAGATCTGTACGAAACTCCGAAGCCGCGTATAGAAAGTCGCCGAGTCCTCCGCACCGCGGATCAGGCCGTACGCGCCTAAGTTCATGAGTTCGGCCGTGGCGGCAGCCGTGGGCTGCGAACCACCGAGCCTAATCTCCCCACGCCGACTCGCCGCCCGAAGGGCCGACGTCAGCATCGCAAGGAATCGGACCGAAGCGTCGGTCACGATGTCTCCGCATAGGCGATTCGCTTCGTCGCAGATTTCGTTGCCATGCGGGGATTCGTCTCCAAATGTCACCACACCACCTAGCTTGGCGCCGAGCGCCCCGTCGAGTCGATCTTCAATCGAAACCACATCGGGATCGCTCTGCAGAATTCGCTCACTCGCAGCTAATGCGTCCTCGTGCAATCTGACAGAGAGGCCGCGAAAGACCTCGTCTTTGTTCGCAAAATGCGAGTACAGCGACGGCCGCGAGACCCCGGTTTCCTTGGCTATGTCTTCCATAGACGTGCGTCTATAGCCGTAGCGTCGGAACAAGGTGCTTGCCGACGCCAGTATGGCCTCACGCTTGGGATTGCTTGATTCCACCATGTCGAACAACTTGACACTTTTACGTCAATACGTCAATGTGGGCAAAACGTTTTTCGACCGGCGTCCCGAGAGAGCTCGAATCAGTACCCACAAAAATCACCTTATTCCCCTCGCCTAACGAGGGGATGCCACTCCCATGCGCAATTTCGGGATGTGAATAACGGAGACAACAATGAAGAAACTGGCAAAGATCCTTGGCATCGCGGTCGGCGTACTCGTCGGCTTGGTCGCCCTACTCCTGATCGCGACTCGCTTCTCGGACGGGCCACTCGTCGAAATGCTCCCGGGCGGCCCTTTTACGTCGGGTGAGATCGTAATGGAGGGCCCGACCGACTGGAGCTTCTTGGCAGAGCGCCCATTCGTGGACTTCGAATCGGCAGGACGATCGCGAAAGTCGTACATCTTCTCGATCGACGGCGACGTCTTTGTTGGCGCGAGCCTGGGCTTCCCGCCCTTCAAGACCTGGCACAAAAAGGCACTCGAGAATCCCGAGGCCGTGCTTCGCATAGACGGCAAGCGCTACCCGCGTCTTATGCACAAGATCGAGGATCCGGAGCTTCGAGCTCGGCTGAAGGCCCAGGGCGAAAAAAAGTACGGCGGCAGCCCCGACCCGAGCGCCGACACCTGGTTCTTCCGTTTGGATCCGCCAAACTGACATTAGGCCAACCGAAGTCTCGAACGCTTAACCTAAGGTAGAAGCAGGTTCCGAGGATCGACACGCCGATAGTGAAATCCCGATCACCAAACTAGTTCAAAGCTGCCTATCGTGACAGCTTCTCATGACAGACCCGCCGACGGATTATGCGGAGGTCAACCCCGCCAAACTCGCTCAGCAGTGCCGCAAAGGCGCAGACGAGCCTCGGCCTCAGCCACCCACCAGCCAGGCCCCGTCGCCGTAGATCACCTCGTCATCCAAAATCACGGATTCGGTAATGACGAACACGTCGACATGATGTCTCGCCGTCTTCTTCCGAATATTAGGTTTATTGAAGCTCGGGTGCTTGGCGCCCAGCGACACGTGCACTCCGCACATCCGCTCGAAAGTGCCAACATCACTCACGAATCGCTCCTGGCTGAACGCTCGGTTCATCCCGAAACCAAGTTCGCGGAGCCAGACTTCGCCATCGTCTGTACGAATATTACTGAGGACCTGATCGAACTCGGGCGTAGAATCGATCACGCTGGTCACGCGTCCCTTCTCGACGACTAACGTGATCGGGTGGTCCGGCTTGTTGACCGAAAACGAGCGATCACCAAAGAAGGAGATCCGAACGCGACCGTAAACCGCCTCCAGGTCGGTCGATTCCGTAAAGACTTCGCCAATGGGATACTGCCCACCGATGTTATCGAGTTCGCTGTAATCACCCACGTTGAGCTTGGCCGGCTCGAGCCCCTGCGGAAAGTGGAGCTCCTCCCCTCCGCTATCGATGATCGCGACCTTCGCGCGATCGATCCGCTCCTTCAAGGCGCGGCCAACGCCGCGATAGTAGTCGCGGTCGTAGGCAAGGGAGTCGATGTAGATCAGTCCCTCCGGCCCCGCCAACCGCGCCAGGTGCGGATGTTCGATTACCTTGAGCGAGCGCTTGAACAGCTCGACTCGAATTCGAAACGCATCCAATCGAAAACTCGTAGATTGGATGAGTACGACCAGGTCGCCGGGCGTAAGCTCCTCGAACGCGGCAAGGACCGCATCGGACTCGGCCGGATCGAACTCGATGAATCTCGCATCGGGAAGACAGCGTCGATAGGCCTGTGTCAGCGCGACCGAAAGCTCACTCTCCCCGTCCCAGACCACGATCGCAGCGTCCCGGCTCTCGTACTCAATCGCAAACGACAAGACATCCCGAATGTTGTTCTCGGCCAGATCGATTGCGGAATCGGAAATGCTGGAGTGCAGAGGTTTCTGAGCCATATCCCTTGCAGTATAGCCGAGAGCGACTGATCCGATGAACTCCAGAAGTTGCCGATGTGGCCTCCCTCGTTCACGGTGCCCCGCCTCGCCCGAATCATGAACAAGAACCAAGAGAACAACAGGCCTCGAGAAAGCATCGTGGCGAGGAGGCTATGGCCGAGGGCCATTCCTGATGGGGCATGGCCCAATTGATCGGTCAGGGATTTCTACTGCTCCCCCTCGCCGCTCCGCTGACGGTCGGCCTCGCTCAGTTCTCCATTCAACGAGCCGGCGGCGACGAGCCTGGTGCCGGCGAGATTTCCGGCTTTTTCGG
>Ga0115003_10004882_pt1 | contig 10207 bp, 15 predicted proteins | sample ArcticOcean_MG_C_7_FD_88736 | JGI IMG/M metagenome (GOLD analysis project Ga0115003, IMG submission 88736) | Marine microbial communities from western Arctic Ocean - ArcticOcean_MG_CB11_88 | ecosystem: Environmental > Aquatic > Marine > Oceanic | place: Arctic Ocean: Canada Basin | collected... | reverse complement strand
AGGGCGCCGGCTGGTATAAAGATGGTTATTCTAACGGTTCAAATAAAGAACCCAACTAAGGAGTGTTAACCATGAATTATAATCGCCCAGTACGAACTATTGCTGCAATTGCGGCATTTGCTTGTGTCTGTTTTGTTGCTTTGCCGGCTGGTGCAAACAATGATCTAAAGAATGGATTTGAGGATCAAGTTGGTCGTTTGTTGGCCTTGGAGACTTTTAATGTGGGTCGTGCTATTTTGTCCCCCCAGTATAGGCCGCGCGCAGCGTATCGTCCAGCTCGCCGGCCCGCCTATCGTCCAGTCCGGCGAGCTGCCTATAATATGCCAGCTGGTGGTATATATTCTCATTGCAATTATGCGGAGTTTCACATACAGGAATTTTGTATGAACTCTGCTACTCAGAGTTATTTGCGTTGGCATTCTCGCCGAGGCTGGTAAAATATTGTGCAGCCCCTTTATGGTAAAGGGTAGCGGCTGAAAGAATCTAAAATAAGGAGTTTGATTGATGTCTAATAGTGAATCTGTGGTTGATGCCGCAGAAGTGAATACAACAGAAGCGGTAAGTGATTCGGAGAAGGTTGATGTGTTTAGTGATTCCGCAGAGGATGCTGAAGAAATTGCACCAGAAGCTACTGGCGAAGACTTTTGGAAAGCCTTTGAAGACGAAGAGGCAGAGTCTTTGACTACTGTTTGGGTCTGTGATGTTTCTTTTTCTGTTCGGATCAAGGAGTTGCCCGAGATATTTTTGCCAGCTCTACAAAGAGTAAGGTCGTGGATCGACTGTTTACTATTATTTCGTCGCCTGATCTAAAAGATCCGTGTGAGTTTGATGCTGCGAAGTTTACCACAAAGCAACAGGCTATCCGAGCATTTTTTGATGGCGTTGAAGATCGTAATCTGTTCGTTGGATTAGTTCCTGTATTCTAGTATAAAATATGCCACTATATTCATATGAATGTAAGTCGTGTAAGAATTTTTTTGAGGATTCTTTTAGAATATCCGAAAGAGCTATTCCTACAGAAACGCCTTGTGATGAATGCAAAGGTGAAGTTGTTCAGGTTATTATGGGAATTACTATCGGCGATTCGGTTCGCCTTGGTATCACAAAACCTAGTAGCGAATTTAAAGAAGTGTTGACTAGAATTAGTGATAATAATCCTCGCAGCAAAATCCACGAAAAACTTTCGCAAGGTCGTCGCAAAAAAGGATTTGATTGATGTTTCTACATAATGCTCCCGTCGAATTACCTGCCGGGAAATTGAATACCATATACGAAAATACTAGACGGTTTTATGTTACACCCGAAGGTAATAAGTATCCTTCCATCACATCGGTTCTTGGTGCAAACCCCGAGAAGATAAAGATTTTAGAGAAGTGGCGTTCTCGTGTGGGGGAAGATGAGGCGAGTAAGATTTCACAAAAGGCTTCGACACGAGGTACTGCTGTTCATCAGATTTGTGAAGATTTTTTGAATAATGAAAAGGAATACCTTAACGGCGCCATGCCTGATTCTGTGGAAATGTTTAGTTCATTAAAACCCGTCTTGACTCAAAGTGTAGGCAATATATACGGGCAAGAACTTGCATTATACTCTGACCATCTAGGTGTTGCCGGTCGCGTCGATCTGATTGCCGAGTGGGACGGGGTTCCGTCCATCATTGACTTCAAGACTTCATCGCGCCCCAAGAAACTTGAATGGATTGATGATTATTTCATGCAATGCGCTGGATATGCAGCTATGTATTACGAGATGACTAAGTTCCCCATTAAAGACGTTGTAGTAGCCATTATGGTTGATGGCGATAGCCCCCAAATTTTTAGAGGAAAGGTGTCCAAATGGTTGCCTTCTTTGGCGAGAGCAATTAATGAGTTTAAAAGAAATATGTGATTTACTGCTTGTCGTTTCTCGTGACCCTCTAATTAGGATTCTTGTTCCTATAGTTATCTTGGCCTACATATCGGAGAATTGTATATGACACCACTGAATTATTTTGGTATTACATCCACCATATTGATTTTGTTTGCAGGTGCGTTTATTTCTGGGTTTATGGTGGGGAGTCAATCTAAGACAGTTTTTCATTCCCATATAATTAGTTATCTTGATGCTCCATCTAAAAAGAAACCGAACATTACTGCTATTAGAAATGTTCCTGATGTTGCTGTTATTCCAGACCCACCCTCTGCTCCTATTTCAAATGATGAGTTTGATTGCCTTTCGAGAACGATTTATTTTGAAGCAGGCAATCAATCTTATTACGGAAAGGTTGCCGTTGGGTCTGTTGTAATGAATCGTGTAAATAATGAACGATACCCAGATACTATTTGCGGTGTGATAACGCAACACAGACAATTCTCTTGGTACTCCGAGGGAAATTCAGATGTTCCGTTTGATGGTCCTGCGTGGAAGGATTCTATTCGAGCAGCCAAGGAAGTGTTGTGTGGCTGTGGCAAGGCTTCGGGATTGTTTGATGATGTTTCAGTTCAGTATTATCATGCAGACTATGTTAGCCCAAGTTGGGCAAATAAAATGGAAAGGGTCGCTAAAATTGACAATCATATTTTTTATAGGTGAACAATGGATATAGTGTTAGACAAGAAGGTGTTTTCTAAGAGAGTGGAAGACTTAGTTCAAGCTAAGCCCATGCCGTATATGGACGCAATCATCATGTGTTCTGAATTAATAGGACTAGAGGTTGAGTCTGCGGCCAGACTTATTAATAAAAATATTAAAGAAAAGTTAGAAGCTGAGGCCCAAGACTTGAATTTGATGCAAAGGTGTGCTAAACTCCCTCTATGATTTCAAAATTTACTTTGCGCGATCTGCGTAATTTGCGCGGAAGAGATGATAAACCATTCTCTTCGCTTGATGCCCCCAAGTATGCCCCCTACCGAGATGGTAAGGGGCAGCTTGATGTTGGTATGAAGCCCATCGACACACCCTACAATAAAGAGCCTGAAGATGTTATTTTTGACATCGACAAGTTTTGGCCTTATTATATGAACAAGAAGCACTGGCTTTTTGATAATTGTCGTGATGTGGTATATCAAGATATTAACAAGAAAAAGATTACCAAAACTCATCGCGAACTATCGTCGTTGGGTTATATGGGTATTGTTGATATGGAGCATGGGCATGGTTACGCTGCAAATAATCCTAATTGGGATAATGTCCCTTGGAAACATCCGGATTCTTTTTTTGAACGAATCAAACACAACGGGCCCGTTGATGAGCATAAACATCGTTATCGTAATTTTTTTGGTGGCCCTGGTGTGGAGATTAATGTTTGGGGAAGCAATGCCAAATATGGTCTAGAGGAACTGGCCAAGTTGGTTCAAGAAGACTTGTGCATTCTTCGCCGGCGAGAGGATGGATGGAATCTTCGTGCTGCTGCTGTTTGCTTTCCTTCTTATTGGTCACTCAAAGAGAAGATGGGTAAGCCTTTGGACATGATCCATGGTCCTGTTCCTCAGCTCAACTCCGCAATAAATGAAGTGATTACTTCCAAGCTAGATGCTCTGGAAACAGAGAAACCAGTCGAGCGATTCAATTGGACTCTGACTGACGACATGGAACTGCATCAGCCTAGCCCCACTCGCCGAAGGAAATATATACTGGGTGATTCAATCGCTAATAATATTTTTGTGCGAGTCGAGCGGCAGACTATGATGATGCTCCGATCTGGAGATATTCTTTTTACCATCCGAACTTATTTGAATAGTTTGCGTACTATACTTCAAGACCGAGAGTTGTCTACTGGGCTGCACGATTCAATTTTTAATACTAGCCCAGAAGTATTGGCCTATCGTGGTATTGACCGATATGGTAAACAGACAATGAGAGCGATTATCCAGACATACGCACCCGAATTGCTTCCGTTGGGAGACACGGCATGAAAGCCCTGGACGTTTATCAATCATATCTTGCAGTCAAGCAGCACTTTTCTGACAACGGCTATGACTATTTCAAATACAACGGAAAGGTTCGGGTCAATGCATCGAACTTCCATACACGCAAGGACCGATTCTTCTATGAAAAGTTAGCTCGCAAATTTAACGGAAAGCCCGAAGACTTGCGGAATTATTTTGCGGCGAATTTATCCATTAATCCTAAGGCATGGATTCGCGAGTTGCTTGGTCCTACCGCTGAGTCTGTATATAGTGGATGGAAGAACCACCAAGAATCTTTGACTTATAATCTTATACAAGATGTGGCCAGAATTGAAGAGGCTCATTCAGAAGGTGACCTTTCGTCTCTGTTAAAATGCAATGACGGGCAGCATCCATTTCTGCTAGATTTGTATACCAATTCTACAATTGCTATTGAAACTTTGATAGGATTTGATATACTTATGGGGTGCTTTGATAGGTGGAACAAAGAAATTGACGACACTATTATTTGGCCTGACACCTATATGTTTTGCCAACGGTATCGCCCCTTTGTGTCATTTGATTCAGATGCACTTGATGTGAAGTTTCGACGGGCAATACTACAGGTGTATGCTCCTAGAAACTAGTAAAATAATGGAAGGAATAGAGGAATGAAATTATCAAGATTTTGGAATGCGGCCGATTCGACAGACCCACATAGGGATTTGTTGGAAGAGAATCAGAGGCTTCGGGGATTGATTACCGAAACATTAACAGAGGTTGAGTCTACCCAGGCTCTTGTCAAGGAGTTTATTGCGCGGTTAGATTCCATTTTAGATTCTGTCAAAAAAAGCTCTGGTGATAATGAATAATCATGCTATATATTATTGATACTATGCACGTTGCGTAGTTGATATACAATACAACGAAATATACGAGGTATAATACAAAATGTCATTTGCAGCACTAAAGAAAGCACGCAAGACAGATCTTTCCAACCTTAACGATGCGATGGAAAAGCTGGATACTAATAATAAGAAAAAAAATGGTAATGATGGCGCAGACGACCGTTTCTGGAAGTTGACTGTTGATAAGGCGGGTAACGGCCACGCAGTTATTCGTTTTCTTCCAGCTCCGCAGGGAGAAGATGTTCCGTGGGTCCGAACGTGGGATCATGGGTTTAAAGGTCCTGGTGGGTGGTACATTGAAAACTCTCTGACGACTCTTGGGAAGAAGGATCCTGTTTCTGAGCATAACTCAAAGTTGTGGAATACTGGTACTGAGTCGAACAAGAATATCGCCCGAGATCAGAAGCGACGACTTTCTTATTATGCTAATATTCTGGTAGTGAGTGATTCGGCTAATTCTGATAATGATGGCAAGACCTTCTTGTTCAAGTTCGGCAAAAAGATTTTTGATAAGATCAAGGATTCGATGGTACCTGAGTTTGATGACGAGACTCCGGTGAATCCATTTGATCTTTGGGAGGGGGCTAACTTTAAGTTGCGTGCCCGCCAGCTGAACGATTATCGTAATTATGATAAGTCGGAGTTTGATTCTCCTTCTGCGGTTTCTGAAGATGATGCAGAAATGGAGAAGATTTGGAATCAAGAATATTCAGTTCAGGACTTTCTTGATCCTAAGCACTTCAAGACATATGAAGAGTTGGCAACTCGTCTGGCTGTAGTTCTTGATCTGGGTGCAGGAGATCAGACTTCTTTTGATGATGGTGCTTCCTCTGCGCCACGGCATCGGACAGATGCGCGTTCAATGCCGACTGCTGCGGCCGATGCTGGAGATGAAGATGACACCCTGTCGTACTTCAGCAAGCTCGCTGACGAGGCGTAGATTATAGGTCTTTAGATTGAGGGGGAGAGTGTTAAAACTCTTCCCCTTTTTTTATGCGGGCCGTAAAGATGTGCCTTCGAGGTTGCTATCACCTCTGACGATGGCCTTTGGAGCAGCAATCATCATCTGCGTCGATTCATTGTTGATTTGTGTTGAATTGCTAGGCGCATTAACAACTGTTGCTCCTCCACTTTCTGATGCGGCTGTTCTTTCTGACGCCTGTAGTGCCGATTCGTTGACTACTTTAGCAACTGTACCAATACCTTCTGCGCGCCCTTGGACTTTAAGGGCCTGGTTCAGTTCAGAGCTGTTTTGTCCTTTCCCTGGCATAGCCGCTGGCATAGCCGCTGGCATAGCCGCACTTACCTGTTCATGTTCTTTATTTAACATAATTCTTTTATGGAAGTCTTTAAAGCCTTTTCCTTCAATACCTTTAACTTTCCATTTTTTGTCTGGTCCGAGTGGAATAACTCCTGTGGGTGGGTCACCAAATTTCTTCTTATAAAATATTTTGTCCATTCTTGTTCGTCTTCTGCGGGTTGCACTTCCCATCCACTCATAGCCTTCGGCTAGTCGGCCGAGAAGATTGCTAGGATCGGTCCATTCTTTACCCCCCTCCCTATCAACTGTGTAATCATCATTGTCGTCGGCCTGCGGCACGCCGGCCTACGGCACGCCGGCCTGCTCTGGCTCCACATCTTTCGGCCCGCCAAATAATGATTTAACCCAATCCGAACCTGATTCAAACCAACTTTTGTCGTCGGTTGCAGCGCCAGTCAATCCGGAGGCTTGTGGCTTGGTTTCTGGTGAGGCACCAGTCAATCCGGAGGCTTGTGGCTTCTTTACAGGAATTGGTTTTGGTTTTTGTGTGGCTTTGGTGAAAACAAATTCTGCATTTTGATTTAACCATTTTGTGGCTTCGGGGTCTGTTAATGAATCCATGCCCGACCATTTAGATTTAAATTTGGCTGCTGTTTTTGGAGATAGTATATAAGCTCCACCTCGAATTTTATTGAAGTTTGCTGTGATGCCTCCTGGGCTAATAGTAACCATTCCTAATTTGGTCATTTTATCAAGGTCTGTTTGTGTTAGTTTAGATTGACCAGTTACCTTTTGAATGTATTCTAATGCGTGCGTTCCGACATCTTCACCAGTCAATCCGGAGGCCTCTGGCTTGGTTTCTGGTGAGACACCAACTTTGGCCTTCAAGTTTGCCTTACGCCGCGCGGCACTTCGTATGCTTCGCTTTTTTAATCTGGGATCTAATTCTATTGCCTTTTCGTCGTCTCCATCAATAAGGGCCTGGTCCAGTTCAGACAATCCGGAGGCCTCTGGCTTCTTTGCAGGAACGGCTTTGGCTTTCTTTCCTTCCTCAGCTTGCTGCTTATTATTCCGGGCATCCACTACGGATTGTAATTCATTTTGTTTTTCTGTGTCGGCTTGAAAATTATCAAGTAGCACATACTTTTCTTCTTCTGCTATTGTTTTTTCTTTTATAAACAATCTTTGGTCTTTCATTAAATCCTGTTCTACACGCTTCATCGCTTTCAATGTTTTTCTATCATTGTCTAGTTTTTCGTTTATTTCTTCTAGCTCTCCGGGCTTAAGGAAGACCGGATTTTTTCGTGCGTCCCGCTCTCCACTTTCAATTTCGCTCTCAAGCTGTGGAATTGATTGGGCGGCGCCCGGGTCAAACTGGTTGCCGAACAGGGTATTTAATGTGGCTATTTGTTTTTTATTTTCGGATAGTTGAGTTTCAGCTTCGCCTACTTTATTTTCTTTTTCAACAAGGACTTCTTTCATTTGCTCATCTAATAAAACATTCCAACCAAAAGTGCCTTGACGACCGGTACCTCCAATCTTCGTATGTTGTGTATTAAGTCTGCTTATAGATTCTTCTTCTTCGCCTCCTGCCCCTGGCTCCACATCCTTTGCTGCCCTTCTTTGTGTCTTTTCTTCCTTGGCTTCTTCGTGTTCGCCTGCATCAATGCCCACAAAATTCAATAACCTTTTTCCCAATCCGAAGGGTAGGGTGTCTGCAAGAGATATTACCATATCTAGTATCGCGTCAGGAATATCTGTAAACCAATCTTTAATGTCCTGAACAACATCACTTAATTTTCCACTAATATCAAAATTAGTAAATAGCCCCTCTCCCTTTATGAGGTCTTGTACTGCATTGAAGGGATGCAGGATATAATCAACTATTTTGGTTATATAACCAAACAATGCGAGGAGCCCGTCGAATATGTTTCCAGTCAAACCAGCGAAGTCAAATTCCCATGAATCTAAGGTGGCTTCAACATCATCGAAACCTATAAATCCTGCTACCCATGAAACTATATCTTTAATGAGGTTTAATAAACCATCAACTATACCACCGACAATATTAGTAAGTGCGCCCTTTATGCCACCTATGAGTCCGTCTGCTTTCCATCCCTCAATGAAGCCTGTTATGGCAAAATAAAGGGCTTCTATTCCGAGAAGAATCCATCCCAGCCCAGGAATTGTTTTTAGAAGTTTTCCAAATTTTAATAAGTTTGCGCCCCACTTTGCACCAAATTTTCCTATTGAAGTAAAAAACGTTTTAACACCAGTAAAAAAATTTCCTATTTTCGTAAATATTTTAGTAGTCTTAAATGTGGCCCACCATCCTTCTGCCATGCTTAGACTAGCAAACGCCCGAAGTTCACCAAAAAAGTATTTTATACCAGCAAAAAATGATCCAATCAAGCCAAAGCCCTTTGCGATACCTTTCCATGTGTTCTTTATAGCGAAGAGTGTGAACCCAAAATCACCCCATGTCGATAGGAGTTCCTGGCTCTCTTCTTCTACTTTCTCTACTCCTTCTGCTTCTTTTCCTGGCGCCGCTGTCTTCTTTTTTGCGTTTATGGCTGCTTCTCGTCGGGCTTCGATTGCCTTTAGGTTGGAGGTAGGATCTTCCTTTTTGCGATTTTTATTTAAACCAAAAACGGAATCACGAATATCTGCTAAAATAGTTTCTAGATTTTCAAGACCAAGTACAAGCATATCACCCAAAGTACCCGAAGACACGGACTCTTCTTTCAAACTTTTGGCCGATGCATCCAATTCCTCAGAAGATTCGGTAAGATCTTCCGCAGACCTTTTAAGTTTTTCGTCCGGGTTGTCATCCCTGCCACCAAACATAGTCCCCATAGCTGCGGCCGCAGCCATAACCACCGGAGGAGCATTTAGTGTTTGTAGGGGGTTTCCTAACGCAGAACCAGCAGCCTTTAGGGGCTCTAGTGCAGGGCCCATTATTTCTTGTATGAATCCCTTACCTGCGTCTACGGTACTGCCTGGTGTTGGTAACGCCATTTATCTACTTCTCTTTTGATTCTCTATTCGTTCGTTTTCTTCTTTAATCCACTCCATCAATAATGTAATGTAAATTTCTCTTTCCCAAGGTATCATTTCTTCCAGCTCAGTCAGGCTATATTTGTGATGCTGCATCAATGAAAAATTAACTCGATAGTAATTAATCAATGTTTCGTGACTGAGCCCTAGCGAAAAAAATTCTGCATTCCTTCGATTTCTATTTCATTGCCTTTTTTGCATTTATCACATTCTATGGTTTCTTTATATGCCACCTTAGGCATTGTATTAAAGAACTCCCTAATTTTAATGAATTGGGTTTGTGTTAATCCTTCCAGAAACTCTTTTGTTTCCGACCTGTCTGTATCTCTCATTTTATAAACGCTATCATTATCAAAGATAGATTCCATACAATTTATAATAACATCTAATATATCATCAACATTTTCAGTATCGAAATTTGTGTTTACTATTGTTTCGAGAGCAGGATATTTCATCATAATACCAATGGTGTCTGTTATATCAATTTTGTTGGTGTGCTTAGGATTTTTCGTCACCGCTACAGCGTCAATATCGACTGAAAATTTAATCACATTGTCGCAGTTTGTTTTTCCTTTTTTGTTCTGGCATTTATAGGTCAGTTCAATTGTTTCGCCAATAGATTTTGCTCTCAATAACAGAAAAAAATATTCCAAATCAAAGGGGGCTAATTTATCTATATCAATATCATCAATACAACAATTACTGATAATCTGTTTTAGGGCCCGCGCAGTTTCCGTCTCGTCTTTGCCTTCTAGCGCCATCAACAATATTTTTTCTTCCTTCACCAGAAATGGTCGATAAGTGACCTTTTGTTCTGTTGAGGGAATCGTCATTTCAAATGTGGGTACATTAATTTTGGGTAGTGCCATGATTTATTATCTCCATTATTTTACATGTTATTTATTATCAAGGGTTTATAGGGTTCTTTAATTCCTATATAATGTGCCATTTGCGATAGGCAAATGTTACAGTTAGATTATGAACTGTATTTGTGCTTGACCAATCAAGAGCAAGAGGAGCAACCAGCACGGGATAAGCATCAATGAATTTGCATGAATATATTACATTTTGTTCATCATCGTATTGCTCAAGTTTAATGTCTGCGACATATTGGT
>Ga0115003_10004877_pt1 | contig 10216 bp, 12 predicted proteins | sample ArcticOcean_MG_C_7_FD_88736 | JGI IMG/M metagenome (GOLD analysis project Ga0115003, IMG submission 88736) | Marine microbial communities from western Arctic Ocean - ArcticOcean_MG_CB11_88 | ecosystem: Environmental > Aquatic > Marine > Oceanic | place: Arctic Ocean: Canada Basin | collected... | reverse complement strand
TCTTGGACTTAGCCCCAGTGCCTTTTTGGATGATTTGAATGGCGGTCTTGGCATCTTCGGCCAGCATACTGCCGGAGCTTTCGAGTAGAATGACGGCGCGTGGTGCGCGCAGCCTTAGGCCCGTGAGATAACTGTTGTCGGCGGAGGGACGGTCGAGAGCGGCTGGTTGTTCTGTGGGCTCAGCCTTGGTTTCAAGTGCAGTCAGGGCTTTGGTCTGATCTTCGACTGCTTTGGCTAAGCGCTCTTGTTCGACTGCGAGTGCGGCCACGCTGGTGGCCTTGACATTGGGCTGGGGGTCGAGGGCTTCAATTTCTTTTTCAAGCGCTAACTTTTTAGCCTTGGTCTTGCGGATGGCGGCTTCGAGGGTCTCGGCAGCATTGACGGATTGCGTGGCCTTTTCTTGGCTCTCGGTAATCTGTGCCTTGGCCGTTAGAATAAAAAGCAGAAGCACCGCCCCAAAACCGCAGCAGATACAATCCATAAATGAGAGCGCTGAACTCTGGACTTCGCGGCGTTTTGGCATCGGTGCTGGTTGGGTGATTGATGGCCCTTAGACCCGGTAAAATTGGGGCGAGTTTAGACGCTACTTTCAGCTTCTGGCGCGTCTGAACTCTGCACTACGCTTTGTGAATCCTTGTGGTCGAAGAGCTTGTCGATGAGTTGTTCGCGGCAAAAGGTTTGCAGGCGTAGGATAAGACCTTCTTGACCGCCTTGAAGGAGGTGGATGAGTAACATCAGGAGGATGCTAATAAAGAGGGCGACCAGGGTGGAGTTGAAAGCGACGCCAAGCGCGCTCGTCACTCCAGAAATATCACCTTGGAGGGCTTGGTCGGCGCGTTGTAGCGCGACGCCGATACCACGGACGGTGCCGATGAAACCGATGGAGGGGATCGCCCAGACGAGGTAGCGGAGCATGGAGAGCTCACTCTCTTGTTGCTCGGAGGCGACTTCGAGGCGCCCCATGATAGTTTCAGTGGCTTCGGGCACGCTACCTGTAATATGGTAGCGCTCAAGCCCACGTGCCATGACGTAAGGCAGAATTTTATTACGCAGATCGGGCAGTTCGCTCTTGCTGTCAATTTCAGTCGAGAGCTGACCGGCCCGCTGGCGCGAGATGCTATGGCTTTCGCCGAGTAGCTCGACTTCAGGGTTGGCGTCAATGCCTTCGCTCTCTGGAGCGAAACGGCCGAGGGCCTTGGCCTCGTTTTTGAGCAGGATGAATTTATAAATAAGGATCATGACACCCCAGAGAAAGAGCGAGAGGCACATCTGCTGCTCATAATCTTTGAGGATAACAAAGAAGCTGGAAAAGGACGAACCCACATCGACACCGAAGCTGTTGGCCAGATCTGCTTTGTTCGCGCCCGGCCGGATGAGGATACCATAGATCGCACCGACAAAGATGAAGGAAGCGATCAGGCCGAGGGTGAAAATGAGGCCTTTGACAGAGAGTAGGCCGCGTTCAGGATTTCGTAGACTCATAATTAGCTCGGAAATTTAATTGGAAGTTAAAATCTCATTATTCTGTGCATTGCAATTTCTGCAAGAGCCCTTATTTATAGACTAATGAATAAATTTACTCCCTCTATTTTACTCGTTAGTACACTCATTTTTTCAACGGGTTGTCAGAACAACCCTAATAGCGGGCGCGACATTGGTATCGTGGTCGGTTCCATTCTCGGAGGGGTCGCTGGAGCGCAAATGGGTGATGGCAGTATTTTCGCAGGTGCTGCCATAGGCGGTGTATTGGGCGGTATAGGCGGCAGCGAACTGGATAGGCGCAAGGAGGCCCTCGAAGCGGCTGAGGCTCAGCGCCAATACGAGTATGAGCAAGAGGTGCAGGCTCAGGAATCATTGGAAGCCGACATCAAAACTCTAGAAGAAAAACGCATTCGCGACGAGATTGCCCGCAAGGCGACTACCGCTGATGTGAGCGCTGCCGAGCAAGAAGCCGCTCGGGTTGAGGCGCAACTCGCTGCCAAAAAGAAATCTTACGAAGAATCTCAAGCCCGCGCCCGCCGAATTCAAGAAGCTCAAGAGCGGATTGCCAAAGCGCAGCGGGAACTCGCTGAATTGGAGCGCCAAGAAAACGGGGGCTAATGATTCGATCTCGGGGGTTTCACCTCAGGTGCCCTTCCATCTGAGCACTTGCAGCGGTTGTCGTCGCAAGTGATGCTTCGACTACCAGCTGAAAGTCACACCTGCAGAATATTGATCACCACGCCCCGGCGTACCGGGAACGTCCTGAAAGTTATCGTCCCATACGTTATCGATCGCAAAGAAGAGTTCTAAGTTTTCGAATTGGGTTGGATATATGCTTAGGCCAATGTGAGTAAAGAAGGCAGAGTCGCTACCAAGGCGAAGTGAATTTTCTTGGTTCTGCCGCCACTCGTTATCAATTCGAAATTGGATGATTTCGCTAGGTGTCCAGATCGCGCCTAGTGTGAATCGGTGTTTGGCGTAGTTGAGTGCGTAGAAGCTAGCGTCGATAGAATCGTTACCGTAGTCCTCGTCCTTGTTTAAGTGAGTATAACTTGCAATCGCTTCGATTGTATTCCAGTGCTTGGAAGCAATTAGTTCGACACCAAAAGTTTCAATATCAATCCCTTTAGCTGAACGTGCCGTAGTAACATTGTTTGAATAAGTCCAGTCGATAAGCTCATTATCCCAACGATGAAATAATGTGCCTGCTAAAGTGTAGTTTCCACGTTTAAATGCACCTCCTACTTCAATATTATGGCTCGTTTCTCGACTTAAGTCAGCGTTAGACCCATATGGCCCACCTTTATAATCACCAGTAGCGACATATCCAGCAACTTGGCTTGCTTCCGAGTAGGAAAGATAAAAATTATCAGAATTACCATTGGAGTAAACATGTCGCCATTTGATATCTCCTATTGCTGATAGTTGAGACTCATCTCGATTTGTGTCATCAACGCTGCCACCTATACGAAATGTTAAGCTATCGCTACTATTTAATGCGATTAGATATTCTGGCAGAATGCTGAGTTTTACATAAGTGCGCGTCGCATCCACTTGCGGGTCTGTGTAAGGATCAACTTTTTTCCATTCATCCGCTGTAATCTGCCCTGTGTAATGAAACCCAAAACTAGCACCCATCTTGTGGAAGCCGTTAATAGCAAGCGAACTAACCTTAGTATTATGTAGCGCAGGGTAATCTACAAGCGCAGTAGCTGTTCCACCGATAGATTCATCAACTGCTAGAGTCTCTGGATCATCTATTACTAATTTAATTGCATCGAGCTGATAATTATCGCGATTTTGCCTGTGCGTAGCTGTTATTTCGAAGTAATTATCATCACCGTAAAATTCGTGGTGGTTTATTATAAACAAATTTGTACGTATATCTTCGTATTCAAGTGCGTTAATATATTTAGTTCCTGTATACATTCCAGGCCAGGCGAATTTTTTCCCCTGATACCCAGCGAAGAAGTCTGTTTGTGATTTGGGCCCCAGGATTTGTAATCGCCCGCTTGATCGATTAAAGTCATGATCCCCATTTTGAATCGAGCCCGCGCTTTCTGACCTAGACATTTCGGCTTCGAGGCCCCAAGACCAAACACCACTTTCGCCGAGTGCACCAGTTATGCCATGATGGATTCGCTGAAAGTTTAGGTCGTGGTCACCGCCACCGATCGTTAGCTTCCCTCCGTCTTGAATCTGGCTCCAGTCGTAGCTGATAGTACCCGCTGTGCTGTTGAACCCGAATAGGGCATTTTCGCTCCCAGTCAAAATTTCAGGGAGTGTCAGCATTTCTGGTGCGATAGGCAATTCTGTAGAGTAGTGACCAGTCTGAGGGTCAATAAGCGTAGCACTACCAATGCGAAAACCAGTGCCCTCAAAGATACCACCTCGGATGGTGACATCACCCTGGGCCTCAGCCATATTGCGCGACTGCAGATCAATGCGCGGCTCGAACTCGAGGTTGGAAACCGGTGATTCGTAGGTGGTGACAGGGCGGATGTTGGCCGTCTGCTGCGCGTCGACGTAGAGCGTCGGCAGGGTTTGGGTGCTCTCTGCTTGCGCGAGCAACGGCAGAGAGGCGAGTGCGAGAATAGTCAGTGAGTAGGTATTGCTTTGAATCATCACTAATTGTAAAAAGAATACTCTTAAATAAATCAAATATTAATATAAAAAAATAAATACTTAACAATAGGAGTGCTTTTGAGTTGGCACTTGTGTAAATCCTATTCATTCAATCACCTTACTATTACCCATAATTAGCCACCTCTGCGGCTTGACGGTAGAGTATTTAAATACTTTACCCGTATAAAGCTACCTCAACAATTCCTATGGCACTTTTAAATATCGGATTCGCAATTCTTATTATCAAAATGGTAATTTGCACCTTACCGGCTGTAATTGGCATCGCTTTGATTGTGAGTTCAGAAGAGAGTAAGCGTGAATTCCGTAACAAATTTTGTAGTAAGGTTTTCGGTATGAGTAACGCGATACCTTATCCCAAATTTGCGCTTACGATGGCTGTATTTGGTTCATTGATGCTTGCCTTCAGTCTAGTGAGCACCTGGTTCCTAGTCTTGCGTCCAATATTCCTGGTTGAATGATACTAGAATTGTATCAGTTCTCGCTTTCGTTCCACCTCCGCTAATTTTCTAGTCTGGAGCAAATAGCTTCTTTCTTCCTCCGCGGCCTTTTTGTAACGGATTAGCGGGGTATTTAGGCTGCAGCTAGTTATCCCGCTCTGCCACAGCCTGGCGGTAGATTTCGCGGCTGATCCATGCATCGGTCGCCGCATAGCGAACTTGCTTGTTGTCAAGTTTTGGGCGTGCCCAGTTCGTGACTTGAGCTGCTTTACTGATACGTCCTTGCAGCAGGAGTCCAGCAAGCGCGCGGAGGCCACGATTTTCGTAGCCGAGTTTCACCGTGATGTCAGCGATCTCGACGAAGCCGTTGGGGGTGAAGTCTTCCATCGCGCGGAGTTCTTTGACGTCGTCTTTAATGGCGACACCCGTTTTTAAAATGTCGGGGGACTCTAGGATTGGGAGGAGTGGATCAAAGGTCTCAGTTTCACTAATACGGAAGAGGTAGACGCAGTGCTCCGTGGCTAGCTGAATGAGTGCGGGCGGGTAGTAGTCGCCTTTTTTAAAGCTTGGTCGGGTCTCGGTGTCAAAGCCGAGGTGACTTTCGTTTGCCAGAATTGAGGCAGCGGCTTCCATCTCTTCGGCGGATTCCAATATCTGGATCTCACCCTCCCATGCGATAAGTGGTAGCTCGTTAATCTCGGCTTTGCTAATTTTGCGTTTTTCGACAGGTAGGTTTTCGGTAGTTTCGGCCATGAAGTAGTATTGTTTCTTAGGCTTCGATCACTAAGCCATCGAAGGCAACTTTTATGTGCTCTGGAAAGCTTGTAGCGGGGTTACCCTGAGATAATTCTTTATTATAATCCTCGCAGTAGCGGAGCGCGCCCTGGTGAATTTCTTCGATCTCGGCGTCGGAATAGGCTGGCTCGTGGTGGGAAACGACGAGCTGGCGGACTTTGGCGCGTGCTGCTAGCTCGATCGCTGTCATATGATCAGAGTGCCCCCAGTTGCGCTTTTCTTTTCTTGCTTCCTCGGCGGTGTATTGCCCGTCGAAGATAAGTATGTCGGCTTTATGTAGAAAATTGACAAACGGATAGCCTTCTTCTTGAGCTTCGGGGCCGTGTTCGGAGTCGGAGGAAAAGATGATACGCTTTTCGCCCTGCTCAAAGGAGTAGCCCCAAGAATCGCCGGGGTGCTGCTGTTTGATAGTGGTTACTTCGACATCACCGACGGTGAAACGGGCGCCGTCTTCTCGTATGTCGAATTCGATCTCTGCTTGCATCGCCTCAAAGGGGACGGGGAAACAGGGCGCGTCCATTTGCGAGCGGATAGCTGACTCAGTAGTCTGATGAAATCCGTGAAAGACGATTCGGTTTCCCGGCTGATAGGCGGGAGCAAAAAAGGGGAATCCTTGAATGTGATCCCAGTGTAAGTGAGACACGAAGATATGGTAGGTGGCGGGCGGCACATTTTTGCCGAGGCTGAGCGAAAAATCGCGTAGCCCCGTGCCAGCATCGCAAATGATATATTCTTTGGTGCCTGCTTCAATCTGAACGCAGGAAGTATTTGCCTTGTAAGTACCGTGGGCGCTGTGGGGGAGTGTTTCTAGGTAGGTGTCAACTGCTTCAATGCTTGCGAACTCTAGCTCGCGGCTCGTCCAGATCGCTTCCTTGACTTTCTGGCGAATCGTCGCCGAGGAGGTCGGTGAGGGGAGTGAGCCACAAGAGCCCCAGATAATTGCCTTCATGCTTTAAGGTAGAAGCCTCTAAGTTTATTTAGCGAAAACGGCGAGTAGGGAAAGCCCGAGTAGTATTCTTCTTATCATAATTGCTTGCCGTTGATAGATTGATTGAAAAACACAGTAAACAGCATGATACGGCCATGGCGAGTTTGAAAAACGGTCTGAAGATCGGTGAAATTTCGCTTCAAGACTTCTGACAGTCGCTTTTGCGAGGACTTTTCTATTGCGAGCGATGCGGGGCGAGCGATTCCGTTAATGGGGGCGTGCCTACAGGACAACCATGAACGAGGCGAGCTGTGCCAATTGCGCGATCGCTAAGGATACCAAGATAATTGTAAAACAGTCACTCGAGTGTGTAATTGGACTCGAAACCCCGCACTGTCTTTTAATTTCTATCCGAAGCGCTGTTTGTGCCCCCGAGATACGTTTACGTATTTTTCAGCCAAACCTTTGAGCTTAGCCCGTTCTTCATCACTGAGCGAACGCACGACCTTGGCGGGCACGCCTAGCACCAGTGAACCTTCTGGTATTTGGGTGTCTTTGGTCACGACTGCACCCGCACCGACGATCGATTGTGCGCCGATCAAAGCACCGTCTAGGATAGTGGCCCGCATGCCGACTAGGCATTCGTTGCCGATCTCACACGCGTGGATTATGGCCGAGTGGCCGATAGTGACATAGCTGCCAATTTTTACGCCAAAGTCGTCCGCAAGGTGGATGACTGTGCCGTCTTGAACGTTAGAGCCTTCACCGATCTCGATTGTATTAATGTCGCCTCGTAGCACCGCGTTGTGCCAGACACTGGAGTTGTGCCCCAGCGAAACGGCGCCGATCACGATAGCGCCTTTGGCGACGTAGGTACTCTCCTCGATCTGGGGCCTTTGATCTAAAAAAGTGGCGAGGCGTTCTTCAATGGTCATAGCTTTGATAAAATAAAGAGGGAGGGCTTGATGACAGTTCAATCACTGACTTTTCGTTTTTCAAACCGAGACGATGGTCAAGAAATAGTGATTATTCTCACCTTAGTCATCTTCCAGTTCGTAGATAATTTCTCGTGTAGACTGGTCTTAGGGTATTGCAGGATTTCATATATGCAGGATGCATGTGCTTTGTATGGAATTAAAGCGTCCTTCGCTAATTAAAAAAGCATCATCTGATCATCCGTGAGGGGAGAGGTCGCTTCGATGAGGCGGCTGTCTTTATTCTGCACGCTGTTGACCCGGCGGGAGACGGTATGTTTTTCGAGAATCACCTCGCTAGCCAGCGATTGAACGTCTCTTGTGCCGAGCTCACCATTCAGCCAGGAAACTCTACTTTCCTGCTTTAAGATCACGGGCATGCGTTCGTGAATATTATGGATCGAAGTGAGAGCTTTGGTTGTTAAAATGACAAAATAAGGCGGTGATTCGTAGCCGGTTGACGGAAACCAAAGCCCAGCGAAGTAGTGCAAAGTATCTTTAGGTGGATAGATGAAGTAGGGCTGCTTGGTGATGCCGTCTTGATACCATTCGTAAAAACCGTTAGTGGGAAGTAGGCAACGATGTGCATTCCAGCTTTCGCGAAATCGAGGTGTGGTATCCGCGGTCTCGATACGCGCGTTGATATGGAAATTCTGCGGTGTGCGTAGCCCCCAGTGCATCATCGTTGCTACAGGCTGCACCTTTTCGCGAGTGGCGATGCTCAAGGTTTCACTACCAGGGGCTATGTTGTAGTTTGGCTCGTAGGCTTCGGGCAGTGCGAGCGCGATGGCTTCGGCGAGCACCTTTTTATTGGTATGTAATGTATAGCGGCCACACATTCTAAAAAGATAATGGGTAGATGGATAAAGTCTTAATCTTACTAGTCATCTCGTTGTTACAGTCTTGTAGATTAGGACTACTATTAATATTCAGAGGAATTATGGTCTCTGGGTTATCTAGCGAGCGTCCAAATTCTTAATGAACTTAAAAAGAAGAGCTCCAAGGCAGCCGCTTGGTTGAAGTTGATTTCCATGAGGCCTGCCGAGCGTTCCAGCGCTTCAGTTGCCCGGTGGAGGGCACTGGCAGGGAGTTCGCCTTTATTGAGCGCTTCGACCTCACGGGCAAATCCAGCTGTGGCCTTTTCGATCTCGCCGAAGAGTTGCTTTCGATAGCCTTTGCTTAGACCGACTTCCATCGCGTCCTTCTCATCGGCTGTCACGTGGTCGGGGAGTGCTTCCTTTTGCATCTTCCAAGCTTCGGAGGTCATAGCCTTGAGGATGGTTTGAAAGCGAGCATTTAGCCCATAGGCACCCATCATAATGTGGGGGATTGTTTTCTTGTTGGGGCCTTGCAGGAGGCGACCTAGCCATTCGCGGTAGGCCACGACCCATGAAGCCCAATCTGGATGTTGAATGGTTTCGATAGTAGCAGGGATACGAAAATTGAGGCAACGGCTTCGTATGGTGTCGAGCAGGTCGTAGGGGCGCGTCGTCAATAGAAAGAGAGTCGTGCCTGCCGGCGGTTCTTCGAGGGTTTTCAGGAAGGCGTTGGCCGAGGCGGCGTTCATTCGGTCGGCGTCGATCACGATGCCGACTTTGCGTCCACCTTGATTGGAGCTTTTTGCAATATCGATGACCAGCTTGCGCATGGTATTATTGTCTTCGGTTTTGCCCACCTTGATCAGGCGTGCTCTGCCACTGGGGCGTAGGGTGAAACAGTCGGCGTGCTTGAATGGGTCACATTTTGTTTCGAGTAGATTTGCCGCGATTGCACGAACAATTGTTTCGAGGCTTTCTAAGCTCTCGCCGTGGAGGAGTATCCCGTGCCCGAGCCGATTCTGCGCGAGCGAGCGTTCGAGCACTTCGACGGCGCGCGTGCCGCGCAGTGAATCGGGGAGTGATTCAGAGAGTGTTATGGATTTCTCGCTCATCAGTGATTTACATTTTTGGGCAAAGTTTACACTATGGGCAAGTCGCAACCTCTAACTCTTTCTCTCATGCTTCGAAAAGAACGCGCCGCATACATCCAAAATCGCTTACAACAACTCTACCCAGAGACGCCGATCCCCTTGGATCACAAAGACCCTTACACGCTACTCATCGCGGTCCTGCTCTCGGCTCAGTGTACTGATGTGCGGGTCAATCAAATCACACCTTTGCTCTTCGCTCGCGCGGATACGCCACAAGAAATGGTGAAGCTTTCGGTCGAAGAAATTAAAGAAATTATCCGCCCCTGCGGGCTCTCGCCTATGAAGTCGAAGGGTATAGCCGGTCTTTCCCGGATCCTACTTGATGAGTATGGTGGGGAGGTGCCTGCTGATATGAAGGCGCTGGAAGCGCTCCCAGCGGTGGGTCACAAAACGGCTTCGGTCGTGATGGCTCAAGCCTTTGGCGTGCCTGCCTTTCCGGTCGATACACACATTCATCGCTTAGCTCAGCGCTGGGGACTTACGAGTGGCAAAAACGTCACTCAAACTGAGCGTGATTTGAAGCGGCTTTTCCCCGAGTCGAGCTGGAATGATCTACACTTGCAGATCATTTTCTATGGCCGCGAACATTGCTCCGCGCATGGTTGCGACGGTAGGGTTTGCCAGATTTGCCGCACGGTTTATCCAGATCGTAAACATGCTAAGAAGACCCTAAAGTCCTGAGCATTTATTCACCAAACACCGAATCGCTGCTTCCAAAGTCGAAGGCTTTTGCTTGGAAGCTAGTGGTTCTGGTGAACGACTCTGTTTTGGCCGAAGGTTCAGATTTGAAGGCTGAGTCTATAGTTTTGGGCTGAATTGCTTGTTTGAAATCAATTTCAAATTCGCTGCGCTTGGTTTGTTGCGCGGTCACCTGCGACGGTTCCATGCGTCGCCGGCGAAGCGTTGCTTTTCACGCTCGATCTGTTCGCTTTTAAAGAGAGGGCGGATGTCTTCAAGCTCGCTAGGCTCTAGATCTAAGGTGTTG
>Ga0115003_10004872_pt1 | contig 10223 bp, 10 predicted proteins | sample ArcticOcean_MG_C_7_FD_88736 | JGI IMG/M metagenome (GOLD analysis project Ga0115003, IMG submission 88736) | Marine microbial communities from western Arctic Ocean - ArcticOcean_MG_CB11_88 | ecosystem: Environmental > Aquatic > Marine > Oceanic | place: Arctic Ocean: Canada Basin | collected... | reverse complement strand
GATAAAATTCAAGCTTATATAGATATAGGAGTTGATAAAGTCATATTAGGAAGTGCCGCAATAAAAAATCCAGATTTTCTTAAACAAGCGTGTGAAATGTTTAAAGAAAAAATTGCTCTTGGCTTAGATGCAAAGAAAGGAAGGCTCTCAGTTTCTGGGTGGAAAGAAACAACAGATCAAACTGCAGAAGATTACTTAAAATATGTAAATAACTATGGATTTTCAAGGGTTATTTATACAGATATTGATAGAGATGGAACTAAAACAGAACCTAATATTGAAGAAACAATAAATATTGCGAAAATTTCATCAGTCCCTGTTGTTGTCTCTGGTGGTATTTCATCATTACAAGATATTAAAAGGATTAAAACATTGAATAAACTTAATATAGAAGGTGTGATTGTTGGTAGGGCAATTTATGATGGAGATATAAAGCTTAGTGACCTTAAGGAATTAGAAAATGCTTAAAAATAGAATTATTCCATGCCTAGATGTTAAGAATGGAAGAGTTGTTAAGGGAATTAATTTTGTAAATTTAAAAGATGCAGGTGATCCAGTAGAGCAAGCTAAAATTTATAGTGAGAGTGGTGCAGATGAAATTTGTTTTTTAGATATTACGGCTTCTAATGAAAATAGAGAAACTATATTTGATGTAGTTAAAAGAACATCAGAAAACTGTTTTGTACCCCTTACAGTTGGAGGTGGTGTTAAAACATTAGAAGACATAAGCAAACTATTAGTCTCAGGTGCTGATAAGGTGTCAATTAATACCGCTGCAGTTAATAATCCAAATTTGATTAAGGAAGGCAGTAAAAAATTTGGATCACAATGTGTTGTTGTTGCAGTAGATGCTAAACAAAAAAATGATAAATGGGAAATTTACACACATGGTGGAAGAATTGAAACAGGAATTGATGTTTTAGATTTTGCAAAACGAATGGAAGATAATGGGGCAGGAGAATTATTGATCACATCCATGGATAGAGATGGAACCCAAAAAGGATACGATATAAAACTAATCTCAGAAATAGAAAAGAATGTAAACATACCTATTATAGCCTCTGGTGGAGTAGGAACATTAGAACATTTATTTGAGGGTGTAAAATATGGAAAAGCAAGCGCAGTTCTGGCGGCCTCAATTTTTCATTATGGAAAACACTCAATTCAAGAAGCTAAGCAATATTTGGACTCAAAGGGAATTCCTGTTAGAATTTAAGTATGTCAGAAAATTTAATAAATTTAGTAAAAACAATAAGAAACAGGAAAAACAAAGATGAAGATAAATCTTATACTTCTTCGTTATTATCTGGTGGACTGTCTAAATGTATAGACAAAATGGAAGAAGAGTTTGGAGAGCTCAAGCAGGCATTAAATAAAAAATCTAACATAGTATATGAGGCAGCAGACACAATTTATCATTTATTAGTTACGTTAGAAGCTGCAGATATTAGGTTTGAAGATGTTTTAAAAGAATTGGAAAATAGAAAAAAACAGTCAGGTATTCAAGAAAAAAATAATAGATAATGAGTTACGATAAAAACAATATCTTTGCAAAAATTTTGAGAAAGGAAATACCTTGTAGAAAAATATTTGAAAATGATTATGTTTTATCATTTTACGACATCAACCCCCAAAAAAAAATTCATGCATTGGTAATACCAAAAGGCGACTATCTTAATTTAGATGACTTTAATAATAGAGCTTCAGATCAAGAAATTGTTGCTCTAAGTAAAGCTATTACTAAAGTTTCAAAAATATTAGGAATATCAGATAATATAAAAAAAGGTTATCGAGCACTTACTAACATTAATGAAGATGGAGGCCAAGAAGTTCCACATTTACACTTTCATTTATTTGGTGGGGAAAAAATAGGAAAAATGGTTGAGTGACAGAAAAAATTTTTAGAAACTATTTAGAAATAAAAAATCAAGAAGATTTTAAAGAAGTGGACAAGCCACCAGGGAATTACTCTGTAAAGATAGTTAATCCTAAAGATTTTCAATTAAATAAATTTTTTTACAAAAACATAGGTAAAAATTGCAATTGGATTGATAGACTGGTTTGGACAGATTTAAAATGGATAGATTATGTGTCTAGTAAAAATCTTTTAACCTATATTCTCAAAGATAAAGAGGAAATTGTGGGGTATTTTGAACTCTTATTAAACCAAAATAACAAAGAATCTGAAATTGCATACTTTGGTATTTTAGAGGAGTATTTTGGTAAAAAGCTAGGCGGTTACTTATTAAGTGAGGCTATTAAGTATTCATTTTCCATAGGATCACCAAGAGTTTGGGTTCACACATGTTCCTTAGATCATAAACATGCCTTAAGTAATTATTTATCACGTGGAATGAAAATCTTTAAATCAGAAACTTTGATTAGGTAGTTTAATCTTTAATTGGCAATATAAAAATTTTATCATTTATCTTCTGGTTAATTTCAACTGATGAAATGAAGGTAATACTCAAATTCTGATACATATCCTCAGTTTGCCAACCTGTTAAAGTAAGTGAATTTTTATTAAAAAAAATCCTCATTTCACTATTGTTATTTCCAAAAATTGTAAAAGTTAAAAATTTATTATCTATTATTCTTGGTTCTAAGTCTTTAATTTTTGAAATTAAAAAATTTTTATCTAATAGTAATTCAAGTGGAGTCTTTTTAAGTGGATAAAGATAATAATTTCCATTATTTCTATTTTTAATAACTAAAGTTTTTCCGTTAGAAACGATAATTTTTTTATCATAGCCATCATATTCACAGTATATCTTTTTCGGATATTTTATAATGCAAGAGCCATTTTCTTTTTTTTCATCAATTAACTGTGTGAAATTAAAACTTAAATTATCAGAATATCGCATTTGGGAAATAATCTTTTCCTTGGTGGAAGAAAAAGTGGGCGTATAAAGATTTAATAAGAGAATAACTATAGCAAACTTAAACATTATAGAACTTCTCTTTTGCCAACATGATTTGCTTTACTGACAATCCCGTCAGCTTCCATCATATCAATAATTCTTGCAGCTCGATTATACCCAATTTGTAATTTTCTTTGTAAAAAGGAAGTCGAAGCTTTGCCCTCAGATCTAATAATATCTAGTGCTGCTTGGTATAATTCATCTTTATTACTTAAATCTAGTGAACCTTCTCCAGTTTCTTTTTCATCTACAAAATTTAGAATCTCATCAATATAATTTGGCTCCGCTTGACTTCTTAAATAATTATTAACTTTTTCTATCTCATCATCAGAAACAAATGGGGCATGAATTCTAACTATACGATTTGCAGAAGACATATATAGCATGTCCCCCTTACCCAGTAGTTGCTCAGCACCTTGCTCACCTAAAATAGTTCTACTATCAATTTTTGAAGTTACTTGAAAAGATATTCTTGTGGGAAAGTTTGCTTTAATAGTTCCTGTAATAACATCAACACTAGGTCGTTGTGTAGCCATAATAATATGAATTCCCGCCGCTCTTGCCATTTGTGATAATTTTTGGATATAATTTTCGATTTCTTTTCCTGCTACAAGCATTAAATCTGACATTTCATCAACAACAACAACTATGTAGGGCATAGCAAGGGTATGTTTAGCGTTATAACCATCAATATTTCTAACACCTTCTTTTGTCATTAATTTATACCTATTTTCCATTTCTTTGACGACCCAGCCTAATACAGAGGCTGCTTTTTTAGCCTCGGTAATTACAGGACACAGTAAATGAGGAATACCTTCGTAAGTTGATAGCTCCAGCATCTTTGGATCAATTAAAATAAATTTACATCTATCAGGTGTGTGTCGATAAAGAAGTGAGAGAATAATGGTATTTATACAAACAGACTTCCCAGATCCTGTTGTTCCAGCAATTAAAAGATGTGGCATAGAAGCTAAATCTCCAACGATAGGAATTCCAGAAATATTTTTCCCCAGTGCAATCGGCAACCTAATATCCTTTTTAGTAAAATCAAAATGTGAAAGTATTTCACTTAAGTAAACATTTTCTCTTGTTGCATTAGGTAGCTCAATACCAATGGTACTTCTTCCGGGTATGGTTGCAATACGAGCTGATTCTGAACTTGTATTTCGAGCAATATCATCTGAAAGATTAATAATTTTAGAAACTTTAACTCCAGCAGCGGGTTCAAATTCGTTTAAAGTAACAACAGGTCCATGGCTTACTTTTTTAATACCACCATTAACACCAAAATCTAAAAGTATTTTTTCCAAAAATTCGCTATCAATATAGTCTCCATCTCTTAATTTTTCCCTTTCTTTTTTTGTAGGAATTCTTAATAGATTAATAGAGGGTAATTTGAATCTTGTTTTTTTATTAACTTCTTTAGTTTCATTTTTTATAAAAGGTAAATCTTCTTGAATTAAACTTTTGATTTTTTCCTGGGGTATGAATTCATTAATTATTTCATTTTCATTCGTATAATTTTTTTCTTTTTTGGTCAATAAAAATTTGAATAATTTCTTATTAAATTTGTAAAAGGAAGTAATTTTAAATTGAATGCTGATTAGAAAAAAAATAATTATTAATGATAATAAAAAGTAATAAGCAATTGTTGGATCAAGGTTAATTAAAGAATTAAAAAAAGTTGTCTCCAAATATTTTCCTATAAAACCACCATTACCATTAATATAGAGCTCAAAAGAATTTACATAAAAAAAAGAAAAAAATAAAGAACCCGACATTAAATATAGAATTGTAAAAAAATTACTTTCTATTATCAAAAAAATTTTTTTATTCGCAGTAATACTTAATCCGGTAAAAATTAAGCTAAATGGGATCAGTAGAGAGATTAAACCAAAAGATTGAAAAAAAAGATCAGCAGAATAGCTACCATGATGACCAAGAAGGTTTTTAATTAAAGTGTTTTCTGGAAAGATAAAATTAGGATCATTTGGAGAATAACTAATTAGCGCAATTAGTAATAAAATACCGAATAGCACAATACTTATACCTAAAATTTCTATAAATCTATTAATGCCAAAATTTAGTGCGTTTTTGGCCAATTTTTTTATTTCCATAAATTAATGAATTAAGTTAATCACTTTGTATCATCTAATTTTTATTGTTAAAATTAAAAAAATATGAATGTTTGCATTATAGGCGATGGGCTAACAAGTCTATCTTTAGCTAAAAATCTTATAAATAAAAAAATAAATGTTCACATTTATCACAAAAACATAGTTAACAAACTTTCATCAAGTAGAACAATAGGAATATCGAAAAATAATTTAGATTTCTTTAAAAAAAAAATTCTGAAGATACCCAAAAAATTTACCTGGGAAATAAAAAAAATAGAAATTTATTCTGAAAAGTTAAAAAAAGATAAAATTTTAAATTTTGAAAATAATAATAAAATTTTATTTTACATGGTAAAAAATGATGAACTTTATAAATTATTGAATAATGAATTATTAAAAAGCAAGTTTTTTAAAAAAAATATTATAAAACAAGAAAATTTTTATGATAAATTCCTTAATAAAAATAATTATGATTTAATTATTAACTGTGATCAAAATAATCAGATAAGCAAAAAATTTTTTTCTAAAAAAATTGATAAAGACTATAAAAATCTTGCCTATACAACAATTTTAGCACATAGAAAATTAGAGAATAATTCAGCTATCCAAGTTTTTACAGGATCAGGTCCTATTGCATTTTTGCCAATATCAAATACAAAAACTTCTGTAGTATGTTCATTGGATATACACAATAAAAACTATGAGGATTATGAAATAATAGAATTAATAAATCAACATAATCCAAAATTTGAAATAAAAAAAATTTTAAAATTAAGTAACTTTAAGTTGAAATCATCAAATCTAAGAAATTATTATTCTGAAAATATTCTGTCATTTGGTGATTCACTACATAGAATCCACCCACTAGCGGGCCAGGGTTTTAATATGACTATTAGGGACATAGAAAGCCTATCTAAAATTATTCAAGATAAAATTAACCTGGGCCTCCAACTAGACTCGCTCGTTTTAGAAGAGTTTCAAAAAAAAACAAAAAATAAGAATTTTATTTTTTCTAGTGGGATAGATTTTATTTATGAATTTTTTAATTTTAATAAAAAGATTAAAGGAAAAAATATAAATCAAATTTTAAAATATTTTGGTTCAAATAAAAGTTTTATTAATTCAATTATAAAGTTTGCAGATAAGGGGCTAAATATTTAATATCTATTGTATAGTGGTATTATCATAATTATCATAATTATAAGTACTTAAAATTTCAGCAATTTTATTTTTTCTTATTTTAAAATTTTCACTTTCTAATAAAATTTGTTTTTCTTCAAGTGAAAAAGGTGAGGCCATTGCTAAGGCATTTATGGTTTCGTTTAAGTCCTGTTTTTCTAGAGATTTCCAATTAATTACGTACCCTCTTTTTTCAAATAATGATTTTAAGTCTCTAAAAATTAATTCAAGATCAGAGAATTTTAGTTCATTTTCTGGTAATTTTAAATCACTACTAAAACCACTGAAATTAATTTCACATTCTCTGTAAGGCTTAATATTCTTAATTTCTTTAATAATATTAAAACGACTTAAACCAGTTAGATCAATTAAATATCTCCCATCAATATCTTTAAAGCTGGTAATTTTTCCTAAACATCCAACATTATGTAAATCCAGAATAGAGTTTATATTATTTTTTTTTGGCTGAACTAGACCTATCATTTTATTTTTTTTCATACAGTCATTAATCATTTCAACATACCTTGGTTCAAAAATATTTAATGGTACAGTTGTATGTGGAAAAATAATAAAGTTGCTTAACGGAAAGATAGGTGTAATTTTTGGTAAATCATCTTTTTTCATTATTTCTTTTAGCAAATTTTTGAAAATATATATACTAATGAAAAACTTTATTATTGCGTGCATGAAAAAAACCGTCTATTTATATTGTCTTTATAAGCGGGTCTAGCTCATTGGTAGAGCGAATCGTTGCCAACGATTAGGTAGAGGGTTCGATTCCCTTGACCCGCTCCATTAGACATAAAATATTAATAAATGAATGATCTATTAAATAAAAAATGTGTACCGTGCGAAGGTGGAATTTCACCATTTGATATAAGTGAAATACACAAATATCAAAAAAAAGTGGATGGATGGGACGTAAGTGCAAACGACAACAAAATCTATTACTTAGAAAAAAAATTTACTTTTAAGAACTTTATTAATAGTAAAAACTTTATTAATAAAGTTGGAGAAATATCAGAAGAAGAAGGCCATCATCCGGACATTTCTTTTGGATGGGGATATGCAAAAATTATAATTACCACACATGCTATAGAGGGATTATCTGAAAATGATTTTATTCTAGCTGCTAAAATTGATCAGATTTTTAATGTCTAAAATGCCTTGTTTTGGAAAAAACAAGAATAGTATTAGTTTGATTTGCAAATTTTATTATCTCTTTATCTCTGATGGATCCAGAAGGCTGTATTACAGCAGTAACACCAGACTGTACTAATTTTTCTATACCATCAACAAATGGGAAAAATGCATCTGAGGCAGCAACCACTTCTTCATTTAAATTTTGAAATTTTTTCATTTTGTCTATTGCAATTTGACAACTATCAAGTCTACTGGGTTGTCCAGATCCAATACCCACAGTTGATTCTTGACTAGCTAAAACAATCGCATTCGACTTGACATATCTACAAACATTGAATGCAAAAATTAAATTCTTTAGTTGAGATTTATTAGGTTTATTTTTTGATACTATTTTAAAATTCTTGATATTAAATTTTTCTATATCTTCAGATTGAGTTAAGATAGATTCATTAGCTGAGTTAAATCTTATCAAATTTTTTATTGTAAAACTTGTTGCATCAATAAGTCGTAAATTTATTTTCTTCTGTAAAATTTTTAGCGCTTCAGGATCAAATCCATTTGCAATTATAACTTCAAAAAAAATATTATTTAGTTCCATGGCTAAAGTTTTATTTATTTTGTAATTACACGAAACTATTCCTCCGAAAGCACTTACAGGGTCACAGGCAAGTGCTAATCGGTAGCTTTTTAAATTATTTTTATTAACAGAAACTCCACATGGGTTAGCATGCTTAACAATAACAGTTCCAGAATTTTTTGGTAAAGATTTGGAAATAGTTAAGGCAGAAAATATATCATTGTAATTGTTATAACTGAGCTGTTTGCCATGAATTTGTTTAAGATCTAAACTATGTTTTTTTGAGTAAACTGCTGCATGTTGATGGGGATTTTCACCATATCTTAATTTTTCAATTAAATTTCCATAGATAATTTTTCTCTTAGGAAAATTATTATTTTTAATCTTATTAAAGTAATTTGAAATTACCGCATCATAATATGCAGTTTCAGAGAAGGCTTCCAAAGACATTTTTTCTCTAAACGCAATAGACGTAGAGCCTTTATTTTTTTCTATCTCATTAATTAACTCAACATATTGAACTGATGAGGTAATGACTGCAACATCATTATAATTTTTTGCTGCTGCTCTAACCATTGTTGGACCTCCAACATCAATATTTTCTATAATTTTTAAATGATTATTTGTTTCTTCTAGAGTTTTTTCAAAAGGATAGAAGTTAACAATAACTAGGTCTATTTCTTCAAAATTATTATTTTTTAAATCTTTTATATGAGACTTATTATTTCTTTTACTCAATATTCCAGCATGTATTTTTGGGTGTAACGTTTTAACTCTTCCACCTAGTATTTCGGGAGAACCCGTATAATCAGAAACTTCTAAACATTTAAATTTCAGTTTTTTGATCTCTTTATAGGTGCCACCTGAACTTATTAATTCAATTTTATGTTTGGTTAAAACTTTTAAAAGTTCTTTTAAATTTTTTTTATCATAAACTGAAATTAGTGCTTTTTTAATTTTCTTCATTATATTTTTCTGATTTCCCATTTTATAGTCTTGTTTTCATCATTAGTCATTCCAGAAATGACTATATTCAGATTATCAACGAAGGAATTCTTTCTACCAAAATATAGACCATTATCAATATTCATATTATTGTTAGTAGAACTAAATTTCCAACCTTCACCATTAAGATCTATAAGTATTGATTTGTTATCCTGAGTCTTCATTATTTTAATATTAGGCTCTAAATGAAATCTAATCTCAAATTTAAAATTTTTAATGCCAATTTTAGAAATTATCTTATCATGTCCAACAAACTTTTTATGCTCAGGATAAAATTCTATTTCCCGTTCATGCACGATACCATATTGTTTCAAATAACCGTCATGAGCTGCATTAATTTTCCAGTAATTTTTTTCAAATATAATGTTCTTTTTTAATATTTTCAACCCATGGGAAATTTTAGAACTTTCATTTTTAGTTTTATTAAATTTACATGAAGATCTATCATCTAAAATTAGTGTACTATGTATAGCACTTGATTTTGATAGTTCATTTAATTCATGATTGTAGTTTTGAAAATATCCAGAATTACAAATTAATTTCTTTCCATTTGTTATTATTTCAAAAGATAATGCACCAGCTTGATAGTTTGAAGAAAATTTTTTATCAGGACTTGATCCAACATCCATGATTAGCGAAGTTTTTTTGTCATTAAGAACCGTATAACCTCCCAATTCATTGTTTTGATTTTTAAAACTATAGCCAAGTTTTTTCAGGTAATGATCAAAATCAAGATTATTTGTTTCATAGCTACCATTAAAAAGTAGATCTACTTTATTATTTTGCCAACAGAATGCATAAGCTTGACCCAAGTAATATATATTTTCATTAATAAAATCAGGTATTTCACTTTGAGACTCTCTGAACCACTCTCTAATTAAAATAAAATATTTTAAGTAAAAGCATAATTGCCTAATATTTCTTGATTTCGGAAAACCATCATTATCAAAAGAAAATTTCGCAAGTTTTCTTAATAAGTTTAACCCAGTTTTTAAATAGTGATCTTTATAAGATAAACCAGTTAAAATAATAGCCGCACAACCTATTATTTTATCATCAACCCACTCAGATCCTTCTATTTCATTTATCAAATGATTAATTTGCTTTTTAATGATTGCGTTGAATTTGTTTTTATATTCAGTATTACCATCTTCGTAAGTAAGTCTGGAATTAGAAGTCCATGCAATTATTCTTTTAGCCACAATATCAATCTCCCAACTTTTAGAGCTATACCTATGATTTTTATCTATCCATTGTAAAATCACATTTTGTGTATCTTTT
>Ga0115003_10004866_pt1 | contig 10230 bp, 10 predicted proteins | sample ArcticOcean_MG_C_7_FD_88736 | JGI IMG/M metagenome (GOLD analysis project Ga0115003, IMG submission 88736) | Marine microbial communities from western Arctic Ocean - ArcticOcean_MG_CB11_88 | ecosystem: Environmental > Aquatic > Marine > Oceanic | place: Arctic Ocean: Canada Basin | collected... | reverse complement strand
TTTTTTTTTTTGATTTTATTTTCCCTTTTGATTTAGTTTTTTTATCTTCATTATTATGTGAATCTTTGTCTTGATCTTTAATTTTATTTTTTTTATTGCTATGAGGTTTATAATTTAAAAACCACTCTTTAAATTCATTTGAATCTCTTTTATTTTTTAATTCATTAAACTTTTCGGCTTTTTTTGCTCTTATTTCTTCAACTGAATCTTGATGACCATAACATATGATACTAAACCTTCTTAATACTCCTTTTTGAGATAACCTATTTTTCTCTTGAACTTCAAATAATAAATTTGCCATACAAAGTAGTTTTTCTTTAAACTGACTGTAATATGGTTTATTTATATATAAAAATAATAAATAAAAACTTAATATTGTATCAATTGTGGCAACCCGTATTTTTTTGTTTTTTTTATTTATAACATTATAACTATGACAGGAAATTGGTTCATATAAGAAAGAAACTGTTTCTTTACCAATTTTTATTTCATAATGAATAGGAACTAATTCACCAATTTCATCATGTTTTATAATACTTACATTTTTAATATCATTTTCTTTTAATCTCTCTAATAAAATTTGAGATACTTTTCCAGCATCACGTGCAATTACATCAAAATCTGCATATTTATTTATTTTTTTTCTTATATCTTTAGACATGTAATTTGCATATAAATTAATTGCATATCCTCCAAAAAAAACTACACCTTGGTCTATAAATGTTTTTAATATGATATTATATATTAATTCTTCATCATATGAATCATCCATTTTACGTTGAAAATTATATTTTTCACAAGCTAATTGATGTAAAGGATAATTTTTATTTAATAGTATTAATCGTTTTAGTACCTTTTCCCATCTACTAGTATCTCCTGCAGGTCTCGATAATTCTAAGTACATAGACATTCTTAAAAAATTAGGTGGAGCATACATTATATTATCAACTATGATAGCGTCTTTTTTTAATGAATCAAATAAATCTTTTTCAATAAAAGTGATATCAGCAACAGGTATATAATTAACGAATACCTTATACGTACCATGATGTACACCAGCTTTTGCTTCTACATCAATAAATCCTTTTGAATAATATATATTAGCTAATTCAATTGCATCTTCGTATGCAGATGGTGAAAAAAAATCATAATCAGGTATCTCTAAATCCTTGTTGTAAAATTGATCCGACTTTGGTAAAATATTATTTATTGCTGTCCCACCATAACATATAAGTTTTTTTTTTTTTAAGAATTCCTCTACAACATTAATTATATCTATAATTTGAGGTGATTTTAAATTTCGTTTGGAAATTTTATCGTCTGCTTTATCAACCGCCATTCTAAGAATAGCCAATTCACAATCGCTAAAAGATAAATTTTTACATTCTCTGTTCTTCATATAATATATTAACATTATTCTTATTAGATGTAAAATAATTACTTTAATTTTTACAATAATTTTTTATTTCTATGGTTTTTTTTTTAATAAGTCATTTTTTATAGATTTTAATTCTTCTTGACTCCACCATACATATATACAAAAATCTTGACTTGGTATAGGAATAATCTCGTTAAATAAGTCAAAAGTTACTAATTTGGATGGTGAATTTTTCATCTTAAATATATATATATTAAATTAATTGTTATAAATTTAAATCAATTAAATTAATTAAATAATATAAACGTATATATTTTATATATTATATTAAATAGATATGTCATTAAACAATCCTTTATGCAAGGTTAAAATGTATGATTACTCAGACGCTGCAGAAATAAAGCTACCCGAAATTCCTATTAAATCTTATAGTGAGTTTTCAAAAACTACTGGTTTTTTCGATAATTCGAAGGAACTTAATCTACCATACACTGGAAAACAAGACATGCATTTACTACACCGCCTGGATGGTGGCACTCTCATGTTAATAAAGGAACTGAAGAAGCTATCGTATTACCTATACAAGACGCCGGATTATATACTTATCAAAGAACTTTAGATATTCAATTTAGTAACAAGTAAAAATTTCTATAGAATAAACTAGCTCATAATAATCATAAATTACTATAATTAAAAATGTATTTGTATTATAATGCCTACTCATAAAAGTAGTGATTATATATTATTTGTGGTTAAATACTATTTATCTCATTCTAAAAATGAAGTATAAACTTGTAAAAATAGTAAGATTAGGTCGTCGTTTTAAATGTTCAAAGGTATAAATTAATAATTAAAACTGTAATAATCTGAAGTTATATTTCGTGTTGCATAATTATATGCTTCTTTTTGTGGTACTGGTGCAGGTATAGTAACAGGATTATATCTTAATCTCTGAGGTTTAAGAGCAAATGCATATCTTGATCTATCAAAAAACAAGGTATTTTCTTCTAGAAAATTATCTACATATTGAAATCTCATAGCTACCATTTGACATCCATATTCTCTGCATAAAATTCCACTAGGATTACTAGGATTTGATTCATTATCTGGGAATACAATTGTCATTCCTCTTCGATTAAAATTTGTTAATTCCACTACATCATGATAATTTGCTACATCTGTATAATTAAATGCTCTCATGAATATTGAATTACTTACTAAATTAACATATTCTAAGAATGATTCATTTTCTAAGAAAGCATTATTTATTTTATCAACAATTAATACACATTTATTTTTTAAATCAGTTAATGGTACTTGACCTAAATTTGTTCCTTGATTTTCAAAACTATATTCTTTTCCTAACATAATACTATCGTAGTTACCTAATAAACTAGCAAGATTAGTATACATTTCTTGATTGGTACTCATACATCTCAAATGAATTATTATTGGATCGCTATAATTAGGTGATGTTCCATTAGAAAAAGCATAATTTTGAATTGTACTCATTACATCTGAAAATTTAACTGAATTAAACGTTTGCTTAACATTATAATTATCTTGAATACTGGTTGCAACAACAGGTTCATTATCAATTGAATAAATTTCAAAATCTAAACCCCTTACTCCTTGATTTAAAATACTTTTTAAACTACAAATATCTACATAATCATTTGTGTAACTTCCGCCAGAACATGAATTATATGCAGTTTTTACATAATAATCATATAATGATCCAGAACAGTCTGGATCTGAAGAAGATATTGGCATTATATATCCATCTTTTGTTGGATATAATGTATTCATCAAATTGCAATCAGCAGATTGAAGGTAATCTTTATAATAGTATATAAAACCTCCTATAATTAAAATAATAATTATTATAAGAAACATAATTATATATGTAGCAAATTTTTCATCCATATTTTGAATAGTGCTTAATATATCAGATGAATTTGTTGGATTATCCATATTAATATATAAATATATAATTTATAATTTAAATAACAAATAGATTAAATAATAATTTATATATTTATATATTAATATGGCAGGTGGTTTACTAAATTTGGTAAGTCAAGGACAACAAAATATATTATTAAATGGTAACCCAAGTAAAACATTTTGGAAAACTACATATAAAAAATATACTAATTTTGGAATGCAAAATTTTCGTGTAGATTTCGAAGGTACTCCCTCATTATCTCTTACTCATGAATCGACTTATACTTTTAATATAAAAAGATATGCTGATTTATTAATGGATTGTTATTTATCATTTGATTTACCAAATATTTGGAGCCCAATTTTTCCTCCTAGAGAAGTAATTGAAAATGGTACAGTTCAATTTACTGATTGGGTTCCATATGAATTCAGATGGATTGAAAATATAGGTGCTTTGATGATAAATAAAATAACTATAACTTGTGGGAACCAGAAGTTACAAGAATATTCTGGCCAATATTTATTATCAGCTGTTCAACGTGATTATCCTAGTCAAAAATTAAAATTATTTAATGAAATGATCGGACACATTACTGAACTAAATGATCCTGCAAACTCCGGCAGTTATATTAATACATACCCAAATGCTTTTTATACAACTAATCCAGCTGGTGCACAACCTTCAATTAATGGTAGAACTTTATATATTCCTTTAAATGCATGGTTTTGTTTAAAATCACAAATGGCGTTTCCACTTGTATCGTTACAATATAATGAATTAAAAATCACTATTTCACTTAAAGCTATCAATGAATTATTTCAAGTTAGAGATGTATTGGATAATATAAATGGATATCCCTATATAGCACCTAATTTTAATGAATATTCACAACAAATGTATAGATTTTTACAAACACCTCCTGATGTACCAATTGATATAAACTCATATAATGATAAACGAAGTATTTGGAATCCAAATCTTCATTTAAATTGTACATATTGCTTTTTATCAAATGATGAATCAACAATATTTGCAAAAAACAACCAAAGTTATCTAATTAAACAAGTTTATGAAAAAATTTTTTATAATTTATCTGGAACTAATAAAGTTGATTTAGATTCCTTAGGTATGGTAGCCAGCTGGATGTTTTTTTTTAGAAGAAGTGATGCTAACTTAAGAAATGAATGGAGTAATTATACAAATTGGCCATATAATTATTTACCTTTTCAAGTCCAATTAGCTTCAGTTTTAGGTACATTTCCAAATCCTAATAAATTAGCAGGTCCTTTACTAATAGGTCCTGGTGTAACACCTTATGATACTCTTACAGGCTTACAAATTACTGGTGTTTATAAGCCACAAAACAATAAAAATATTTTGACTACTATGGCTATTCTATTAGACGGTGATTATAGAGAAAATACGTTACCTGCAGGTATTTTTAATTTTGTACAAAAATATGTTAGGACAAACGGTTTTGCACCATCTGGATTATATTGTTATAATTTTTGCTTAGATACTGATCCATTTAATTTACAACCATCTGGTGCTATGAATATGAGTAGATTTACAAATATACAATTTGAGTTTACAACTATTATTCCTCCTATTGATCCATATGCGCAAACATTAAATATATGTGATGAAGAATCCGGGGATATAATTGGCATCAATAAACCAACATGGAGGATATTTGAATATAATTATGATTTATATGTTTATGAAGAGAGAATAAATATGATTACATTTGTTGGTGGTAATGCAGGTTTGATGTATGCTACTTAATTCAAATATGCGTTTGCAGCAAGAGGACCATCTATCATAAATTCTCCACTTAATGTGTACCTTGTTTCATAATTATCTATAAAAGGTAACTTATCGATTTTAAATTGACGATTATACTGTTGTTCTGATTTATAAAAATCAGCTAACCAGTTATTATTAATATTTAAAGATGGAGCTCTACTTAATTTTTTTGGATTAACTATTCTAGCTTCAGTTCCTATATCTGAAGTAAGAGGAGAATATTGTGGAGCTTGTGTAAATGTTAATTTACCAGCTTCATCATTTCCTGGTATAGATTTTGCTTTTTGTTTACTTTTTTGTTGTTTAGGCTGACATCCAGGACAATCAATATCCGCTGTACATTGCTGTCCAGTAATTGCGCATCTAGCCGGTGGTCCACAAAAATTATTGCAAGATGTTTTTGTATTTAAAGGTAAATCTATGCTATGACTATATTCTGGTGAATTAGTATTAAAACATTCTACAATATAATTTTTATTTACTAATACATCTATCCAATTAAATATAGTTATCAATAATATAATAGATAAACATCCCATCAAAATAATATTATATTGTTTATTAACCATATATATATTATAATATAAATTTTATTCATAAACTAATGTTGTTTAATTGATAATTTTTTTATCAATTAAATATAAGTTATGGATCCTATTTTTACATATATAATTGTATTATTTCATATAATATTAGGGGTTATATTTTATTTTTTTATAGGAGGATTAATGTTATATGGTACTAAAGTTGCACAATCGAATATATTACCTACTGATGGAAATTGTATGCCTTATACATATGACAAACCAGAGATTCAAGAGATATATACTAATATATTTACAACGTTTACAAATCCTAAATTATCAGAAAAATTAAAATTTCCTTATGACAAAAATAGTAGCAACTCATTATTGGATTTAATTCGTAATTATAAATACGAAGCAAATTCTAATTTTTTAGTTAATTATATTTTAGCAATAATAGAAGCACTTTTAGAATTTGATTATCAATTTTTAAATGTGATATTCAAATATTTAAATTACCTTCCAGAACCCTTAATAATTGCTATAGGATTACCATTATTACTAACAATTAAATGGTGGCTATGGCTTTTTAATGCAATATACTTTATTTACCTTTGGTTTTCAAAGATGAGTTGGTTTTTTAAAACTAACGAAAATGAAGGTAAAAAAAATAAACCATCTGTTTGGAAAGATGTAGATTGCGAAAGTATATTTAGTTATATAGGAGGTTTACTTTTAGTACTAGTATTTTTTATTTTATTTTGGATAATATTGATACCTGCAGAGTGGTGGATAACAATACTAATGTTGTATTCTTTTTATTCAGTATTCTCGTATTCATCTGAAGACAAATCAGGAAAACCAACTAATGTTTTAGGTATACTACTTAAAGTATTTAAATATTATAAAGAAGCAATATTTATAGTGTTAAGTATATCTATTGCATCATCTACTATGTCTATTTTAGGTGTATCATATTTCATTTGTGTAGTCTTGGCACTATTATTAATGGGTTTTGGTTTAATAACTACTAATATGTTTATATCTATAAAACCTGATGACTTAACGCCCGTTGTACCATTTACCCAAGCAATAAAAAAATGTATTCCAAAAGAATTCGAAACACCAAATGAGAATAATCAAAAAGGTGGATTTTTCGGTGGATCTAATATTAAAAAAGATTTAAAAAGACTAACAAAAACACTAGGAAAATTTAATCTTAAAATAAGTAATTAAATATAAATATCTTATATATATTATGAATTTTTTAGATTCAAAACTACCTTATGTTAGTATTTGTACACCTACTTTTAATAGAAGACCTTTTATACAACAAATGATAAATTGTTTTAATCATCAAACATATCCAAAAAGTAATATAGAATGGATTATTATTGATGATGGAACTGATAAAATTGAAGATCTTGTAAAAAATATAAAACAAGTAAAATATTTTAAATATGAAGAAAAATTATCATTAGGAAAAAAAAGGAATATTTCCCACACAAAATCCAGTGGTGAAATAATAATTTATTTTGATGATGACGATTATTATCCACCTGAGAGAATTTCACATGCAGTTGAACAATTGATGAATAATCCAAATAAATTAATAGCAGGATCATCAATAATGCATATTTATTTTAAACATATAAATAAAATGTTAAAATTTGGTCCATATGGTCTTAACCATGCTACTGCAGCAACTTTTGCGTTTAAACGTGAATTACTGAATCAAACTGCATTTAATGATGAAAATTGTTTAGCAGAAGAAAGATTATTCTTAAAAAATTGGACAATTCCGATGATACAATTAAATAGTTTAAAAACTATATTAGTATTTTCTCATAATCATAATTCATTTGATAAAAAACAGTTGTTGTACCAAAATATTCATAATAACCCCTATATAAATCCATCAGATTTGGAACCACATGACTTTATTAAAGATCAAACAATATTGAATTTTTTTATAAATGATATAGATAAATTTTTAGATAAATATGATCCAGGTAAACCAATACATAAACCAGACGTAATTAAAGAAATGGATGAGTTAAATAAAAAAAGGAATGAGTTAAATAAACGTGGTAATAATAAAACCAATTGTTTAAATGAAATGACATTATTAGTTCAAGAATTAAAATTAGAAAATCATAATTTAAAAGAAAAGAATATTTATCTAGAAAACAAAATAAAAGAAATTATACAAAAACAAATTAATGAAAAGAAAATAAAATAGTTTTTATAAATAATATATTATGATATTATTGATACTTGGAATATTATTTATAATTTGTTATTGTTATTTAATAAACTTTATATTATATACATGACTTTAAATATGATGAACAATTTTACTAATTTATGTTTAGATTGAATAAGTGTATTTTAAAATAATTTAAAGATTTATCTAGATTGAATAAGTGTATTTTAAAATAATTTAAAGATTTATCTAGATTAAATATAGTTATTATGGATTACGCAGATCATTTTCATCCAAACAATAATATAGAAAACATAGTAATTGATGACTTAAAAAAATATGATACTGGCTTTACTTCTGTAAAAAGAATGATACCAACACAACGTGGTTATTTAAAAAAAAAAAGTGTTGATGTATATGTCTCCGGAAATATTGGAAATAGAATTAGAGATGCAAAAACAGGTCATTATTATAAAGAAAAAGTAGGCACAAATGGTGAATTAAATTTTTTTAAAATTTCTCTTGCAACAGGTGAATTAAATCCGCAAAATGGATTAAATATGTTATTTTATCTTTCACCATCAGATTACGAGAGTCATATGAATCATAAATTAGATGATTTTGTTCATCAAAATTGGAGTAAGAAACAAGTAAAGCAATTATTAATCAATCAATCATCTATTATATGAAAATATTCATCTTTATTACAATTATTATAAATATCATGATAATCTTTTAGAATATTTGAATATTCGTAGTCGTTTAACCATAAATCTTTGGCAATATTTATATCCTTATATTCTTGAATTGTTGGAATTAAAACAACTTGTACTGTTTTTGCAAAAGCAACCTTTTTTAAATACTTATTTATATCAGATTTGATCATTAATTCTGAACTTTTTTTGATCATAAAATTACTTTCTTATATTAAAGATTATTTTATATTTAATATTAAATTCTTTTTATTTAAAATTATAATTAATATTAAATATATCATGAATATTTTTGTATTGTTTATTTCAACAATAATAAGTTCGAACGAAAAAAAACAAATTCAAAACAAAATTTCTTCTAAATATTTATTTAATCAAGATTTATTTGGTGGAGAAGATAACAGATATGGATACGAAGAAGTTGATTTACATGATAATTTAACTAAAATAAAAGGTTTTTTTTATAAACAAAATATGATAAACCAATTAAATAATCCATATATTACAAATAAAACAAAAGTAGAAATAATAGAAAAATATAATACAGCATCCATAAAACCAAATTTCTTAAGAAATATATTTGAAAACACCGATTTTGAGCTATATGACTTTTAAAATTCACATTCTAATTCCATTTCATCTTCATCACAAAGTTTTTCTGATGTACCAATTGCATTTTCTTCTGTGTATTTTTCAATATAACGAAAAATCCTATTTATTTCTAATTTACCAATTTCATATTTATCATTTAATAATAATATATCTGTATCCGAACATAGATCTTTTAGTTCGTTAAAATAACCAATAAGATCGCTTTTATCTAGAGATAATTTTTGGCATAATTTTTGAATAAACTGAATATTATTAAATTCAGTTGAATATTTAGTTAATACTTTTGTAAATCTTATATCATTTGGAACATTTTTATTACTATCAAAATCATGATATAATTTATGATTATAAAATGTTTTAATTAATGAACTCATTTCGTTAAATTGCCATATTTGATTTTGAAAAGTAATACGATCTATATAATCCGCAAAACAAATATTATTTAATTGATTTATATAAAAATCAATTTTCTTATTACTTTTTATAGAATCAATTGTATCAATTATATTTTCATGCCATAATAAGCCAATACTTGTTCTATCAGTTTCATTAATTACAGATGAATGTTCTGATAAAGAAAATTTTTCATTAAATAATAACTGTGTAGTTTTTTTTGTATCATCGTTATAGTTTTTCTTTTGAAATAGATCATCAAATTTATCATTTTTAAAAAAATTATTATCAAGATTATGAATTTTTATCATATTAGATATTTTTTTTAAGTCCCCTTGGCAATAATTTTCTATTTTATTAATTTCTTTTAAATCTAAATTGGGCATACAATTATTTATTATATTATTAATTTGTAATTTATTTGGAGTTTTTAATTCAAATGTATTACACACTTTAATTAATTCTTTAATTTTTTTATCAATTTTATAATTAGATATACATATTATTGGATTATAAGAAAAGTTCTCTTTTTTTTGTTTTTTTGTTTTTTTTGGTCTGATTAATTTAATTAATGAATTAATTCCTCCTTTATCACCATTATTCATTCCATCTATTTCATCCATTAAAATAACTTTTTTTTTTTTTTTTTT
>Ga0115003_10004865_pt1 | contig 10231 bp, 8 predicted proteins | sample ArcticOcean_MG_C_7_FD_88736 | JGI IMG/M metagenome (GOLD analysis project Ga0115003, IMG submission 88736) | Marine microbial communities from western Arctic Ocean - ArcticOcean_MG_CB11_88 | ecosystem: Environmental > Aquatic > Marine > Oceanic | place: Arctic Ocean: Canada Basin | collected... | reverse complement strand
TTCGTCCCAATCCAAAGGCATCACATTTTTACGGCACAATTCAAAAGCACGAGGAGGATCTCCTAAGATTTCTCCTTTCACTTCTTTTGTGCGATTACTACAGTATTCCTGGACGTCTTTGCATAACACAAAATGTCCAGGATACTTGGCTTGAAATTCAAACGCGAACCAATTGGCACTATTTTGCCGCAAGGTGTCTTTGATTTTCATCAATGCTTCACTGTTTTTTTCAATGAAAGCATTTTTTTCAATGAAAGCATTTTTTTCTTCTTCATTGTCCGGTATATCTCTTACCTTTGCTGCTGCAATACGAGCGCGTTTCGCTTCTTCACGCTTGCTACGCGTTTTTGCTCACGCAAGACAGTTCGTGCGGTTACGTTGGGATTCATGGTTTCAATAGAGATTCTTCTTTATATATTTATAGATGTATACTTTTCGCCGAAAAAATCAATTTTGCAAATTCAATTTTTTAAAGTTCGTTTTAAAGTTTAATAAGCACTGATATATTAAGAATCATATATCTCCTTCAAATTGTTATAAATAGTTGATTTTAACCATAATATTAAGTATTTTGGAGTGAATGCATTTGAACAAGAATTCATGATAGATTCTTCATTATCAATAATGTGATTATGAGAAAAATATATTGGTGTGCTGTCGGAAAAAATGATTAACCCTGGTATTTTTCCATTTTCTTTTAATTTTGTACAAACACAAATTAAATCTTTAATTCTATTTCGTATTTCTTCCATTTCTTCAGAAATTTTGTTTTCGAAATCGTTTTTACATGATGAATCTTTTGCAAAATTTTTGTCAAATAAAGTCCTCTTATGTGATACTGGATCGACGGTATTAGTGTCTAAAGGGATATGGTCATATTCTTTAGTACCATTTGTACAAAAATAGTCTAAATCTATGTTTAATATGAATTCATCTGTTATAGCGCATTTATAGTTATCAATATTATTAATGAGTGTTTTTATGTAGCAACTATCGTATGAAATAGATTTGATATTTTTCATAGTGTTTGGAATATCATTAACAAAATATATTTCATCGGAAAAGAAGTCGGCATTATCATTGTCTGGGTCTGCATCAAAATACAATGTGTCATTGGTTTCTTCGATATTACACCATTCTGGACAAATATATATAATGCCATTATTTGTATTGTAAGGAATTGTCATAGGATACAAAACGCTTCCTATAAATGGTATAGATTCATATAAATGCTGACTCAATTTTAATGTATCAATATCACAATTGTCGTAATAGTTTTGTATTGCACGTTTCGAGTTAACACCTGCTAAATCTCTATGTGAATCAAACATTAACACGGTTGGTAGTGTGTTTTTATATTTTTTGAATACATACTCAACACAATGATTGTGATAAATAACACTTACTACATTGATGTTGTTAAATCCTAAAAAGTTCTCTCTGTTCATGATCCGATAATAGAATGTTTGTCTATCATATATTTCTTCAAAAACAGCATTGTATTCTATAATACTTTCTTGTATTGAATTTGTAGCTTCATTGCCGTAGTTTACATATCTGGTGTTACGTATATCTACACATAACAAAAAGTAACATAAATTAATAATGTCTAAGTTAGATTGCCAGTCATAACACTCTAATATATGTTCAGGTAGATCTTTTTCTATATCTATCTTATACTCGTTTTTTCTCAGTGTTATACATAAATTATTTACATATTTCTCTATGAAAAGCTTTTTCATTTTACGATCCATAGATTGAAACGGTTGTATGTTGTTGAACATGTATTTTTCATATTTTTCGTAATACATTACTTTGGATGAACAATATATGTTTAAATTATTTTGATACAGTAAATTAATAATTTGAATGCATTTACACTTTCTATTGTCAATTCTTTTTTGTATGTATATGCCAGGATGGAGCCAGGCGATATAATTGGGGTGAAAGCAGAACATGTATTCATAATTACATTCATATTTTCTGTGGTATTGATAAACACTATTACATACAAACAATTATCTGGTGGTTTCAACACAATATAATTTGTTTCATAATCTCTCACTTCAATTACGTTCGTTTGTTTTAACTCATAATGGGAATCTATTCTGGAAACAAATTGGAAATACATTGATTTTAGTTTATCATTATTCATATCTATATCTCCTATGTTGTTTAATGTTTCCACTGTAAACTCATTCTTTATATTAATAACATCGTATAATTTTTCTTCTTCTTCATTTTCTATTACATCAAAATAATTCCTAGAAAGTCTTACTACATCGGCTGTTAATAAGTTACTCTTTAATTTTTCATCATTTTGTATTTTTTCTAAAATGTCTCCATATGAATCACTAAATGAAAATAGATCCATATTCACACTATTACATAAATCGTCTATTTTCAATAATTCAACAGCAGCTTGAATTTCTCTGCCAGTTTTTGAACCATTAAAGAAATACTCACTATCATTGTGACTTGGTGAATTTATCTCTATAAAACAAAACTTACACTTTTGTGACGATAATAATTGCAGATTATCGCGTAAAAAATAAACAAAATTAAACTTACATTTACATGCATAAATGTAATTAACGTTATAATATATTTTAGAATCTTCTTTAATATTTTCACATTTTGTAAAAAACATAATTTCGTCCAATACAGTTTCATCACTTGAATTCTGCAATGGTATGGCAATGATAGCATTTTTTGGCTTATCATAACCTATAGTAACGCTTATGTTATCATTTGGGTTTTGAGAAAATAAAAACGCTTCTATGTATTTTTTCACAAGGATATGTAAATATGTTTCAATGAACCCTGGATTTCGCTTATTGACAATAAAGTAGGATTTATCTTGAAAATCGTCATTCTTAAGTAATGTGTTAGATGAATATGCGATTATATTTGTATAAATCAAGTGGTTGTTAATATTCAAATTCTGGAAGTACGACGTATTGATAACCTCCATCTCTTGTATATCAAAATTATCAGTATCTAACATTATGTTTTGAAATTTTAAAAATGTAAAAGGTTTGTGTGTTTTGTAGGAATATAAATACTCGGTTAAATCTAGAATACAGTTGTCACATTCAATGATGTCTAGATGAATATTACTTATTGGGTTTATAATAATGTTTTCGTGATTACTATCTTCTGAAAAATCTGGAAGTAAAGTGTCTAATAAAGGATTTTTTGTAAAGATGACAAATGCATAAATATTGTCTTTGTTTTCTTTTCTGATGTTAATGTTACAGCCACAATATCCTAAACAAGTATCTTCAATTGTATTCGATATCAAGGTATTAGTTTTACCTTTCAGTTCTGATGTTAAGTAAAAGGTATCGGCTTCAATGATCTTTGAAGGAATACATAGAGTATATTGTTTTTCTGTTTTGTTACCATTAATATCGATTATAGTTTTGTTAAAAAAATTGGATAAACTCGAAAATTCTATGCTAATGTTCATGGCTTGAAAACCTTGTTTGAATAGAATTTTTTTTTCTAGATCTAATAAATTTTTCACGAATTGGCTTTCAATATTTTCTTTTTTTATGCTAAATAATTGATTTTGTTGCACATTCGATGTATCAAAATTTATACAGTTCTTTATAGAATACAATGAAAGCATATATAAATAGTTTATTTATATATGTATATTGATTCTAAAATAATGTTGTTTTTAGATGATAATGATCATAAGCAAGTACATTATAAATTGGGTAAATACTGTAATATTTGTGATAATTTTCTTGACAAAAATGATTTCAATACAATGAAAAATGTTATATCCGATTTTTATGACGGCAATCTTAAATGGGGACATAGTTCGGTAGGGTATCATCCATACACATATACACACTATTCTACTGATTTAACACACATAAACTTTTTCAATACATACATGCTAAAAATTATTGAAGAAACATTCAACAAAAAATTAAGCGTTCTACGTGTTTATAGTTCAATGCAAAGTGCATATGACTACGGAAATTTTCATATAGATGATAATGATAATGACACATTTACGTTTACTACGTATTTTGACCTTCCTACTAACGGATGCACCAAGAACCATCAGAACCGATTAAATGATTATTATGATGTTCAAAAAAATGATTGCAATACAAAAAATAGTTCATTTGAAATTGAAACGTATAAAAAATCATATAATTCAAAGGAAAAATATGACAATGACAAATTAGATGCAATTTGTGAGGCCTTCAATGAAAAAAATCATAATGGAAATTTTGAAATTAAAATACCGAATACAACATACATTCACAGCGTACCATTTGTTCCTAATAGAGCTGTATTATTCCCTTCTAAGTTGGTTCATAATGGGTCACCTTTTAATGATAACATTAAAAGAATAAGATGTGTACTTGCTTTTAAATTAGTAGCAACTGGTGAAACATAATAAAAGAACGATTGCCTTGTAAATTATGAAGTATTTATTAGATAAACTAACAAATAGTCAAGTGACGAAGAACATCTTTGATGTAAAACAAATACCAAAATGTAATTTTTTCAAAAAAATCATTCAAGAAAAAGGAAACAATCAAAGTGAAACTAGTTGTAGCTTTTCTGAGATTTTTATGTATGTAATATCACATACATTATATCATCAGCTATTTATTAATGGATTAAAAGTTTATCATGTAAGACCAGATACTTCTAAGCATACAATACTAATGGAACGAGGTATCTCTACTCTTGAATTATATCTTAACAAGTTTGATGTGAAATCTAAAACTTCAAGCGAGGAATTGAAATCTATCATATTTCAAATATTAATGAGCGTTGTATCCATTTCCAACTGTGTTAATTTTGTACATAATGATTTGCATTCACGAAATATAATATATTTTAAAACATCCGAATCTTTTGTGTATTATGAGTTTAATAAAAAAACGTACAAGATACCTACATATGGTAAAATATATAAAATCATTGATTTTGAAGAGACAGTTTTTTTGTATGAGGACAAATTGTTTGTACCGCCATCGTTTTTAGAGTTGGATTATTACAAGAATATTAATTTATTGCGTGTCTTGCAATGTAAAAATCATTGTATAACAATGAACATCCTTTATTTATACCGACATATATGTGTATTAATAGATATTGCTAAAACTTCGATTTCTGGAAGATTGTTTACTCAAGATAATTGCAATTTTCACTACAACTTTCAAAATAACGATAGAGATTTAGAATACTATTACAACAATATCAGAAATTATAGAGTAAATTATTGTATATTTGACGATTTTGTAACAGACGACTGTCCTGCTTTGAGCAATAAAATAGACAAGATCAAGTTATTACTCTAATGTTCACCGCAATTGTTATTCGTTCTGTATCATGTTTTTGAGGGGAAACTCCATGATAAAGATAACTAGGAAAAATTATTAAATTACCTTCTTTCATATCTGGAATGAAATGTTCTTTGTAATTATCACTATTAAATATTGAACGTATACCAGATAATTTATGGACATTATATTGTGGATTGAAAAAATATAGTTCTGCGTCTGATTCTTTAATACAATAAACGCAAGATAATGCTACGCCATTACTTGTTCCTAGGTGGGTATGTGGCTCTTGAAAATTCCCTTTTTTGTACACATTGTACCATGGTCTTTCAATGACGTATTCTAATTTTTCATTTATTTTATTCATATGTTTTTTTATTTCATTTTCTAAGATTGTTTCATAACCTACTAGACGTTCATTGTAAAGTATAGATTTTTCAAAAAATGAACTATTTAGTTCACAAAATTTCCATGAACCATATGATTCATTACTTTTATTCATTTTATCGGCTAACACAATTGTTTTTATGGCTTCGTGCGTTTCTGCATTAACCTTTCCAAAGTATATACTTTCACCAAATACATTTTTAATCATATAAATATAAAAACGATAATTATTTTATATTTATATGACTACTATAAATGTTCAAAAAAATGTTTTGAATGAAAGTACTTTAGAAAGTATTAAGGAATATATATTTAATTGTCAGGGTGAGTACATTGATAATAGCACGAAAATAAATATAGTCGTTGATGATAATACTATATTCACTGAAGCATTTTCACAAATAACTGAAAGTAAAGAATTCGAATTAAAAGATATTCAAGTTTTTTTTTTACAAAAAAATAGAGAAGACACATTTGATTATGAAAAAGAGTTTTCTGATGATGGTATTATTTTTGACCTACAAATAATTAAACATGGAGTACGAAGACCATTAATTGGGAATACTTCAACATACGAAAAAGATTATTCAAATGTAATTTTAAAAACATGCATTATGAACACATTTAAACGTAATGAAATGATGAACAATAGAATTGACGAAGACAAAGCTCGTAGTTTTGTTCAAAATTATGAATTCAAAGAAAATGCATATAATGTGGAAGTATTTTTATTGTCATTACTAGACTTTTTAAAAATTCCGTATGATTTACAAGATTTTAAATTAGTGACAGCAACATTAAAGATATGCTTTAGCTCAGCTATGAAAGCTATCTCATTTATTCAAACAAATTGTGATTACTATAAAGATATAGATAATTACTTATTTACACATGATATTTCCCCAGAAATGAGAATGCTACATTTATTTGTGGGCGATGCTATGGTCGAACGATTAAATTCTTCTTCAGGCTATGCGTATTTACAATTTGCACTACCAAATGAACCAGTGTTGCAAAACTACATCCTTCAAAACAATCAATGTATATCTTATCCAGGAAACTTAATACATAAAAGATTTCAATATGAACGTTTTACAGATGATAAAATAATACATATTTTGTTTAAATGTGTTAAAAAAAAAATATCTTGAATATATAAATGGCCAATAAATATTTTTGGGATAGCGTTGATATATCGAGTCTAACCGGTTATAGCAATGCAACCGATTATAAAAACAGTTCGAATAAAACTATTTTTGCTTCCTTTCCTGGTGTAAAAAACACATTGTTAGCTGATTATGAAAAATATACAAGTGATGATACTGATCCTCCGTTTTATGATAACGGTACTACAATATTTAGAAATATAAAAGTTCATTGTACTGAGTACACTTCTAACGCTACTACTGTTAATTCTACAGAAACTGTATTTAAACCTTCTTGGGCAAATGCATGTAAAATTTATGTTCAAGGAAGAAAAGGTACAGATGGCAATAATGCAGATGGACATAGTGCTGTAACAGGTGAAACATGGCCCAGATTTAATCATAATAAGAATCACAATAATAATAGAAATAATCATAACACCAGAAATGGGAATCGGAAACATAATGATAGAAATAGATGGATTAATATTAACACGAGACAAAATTGGCATGCTGATTATGCAGCAGCAGCCGGATCAACTGGAGGAATTGGAGGTAGTAGTAAAATATATTCAACTGCAAAATCGTTTCCCTTCGATAGTACAGATACTATTAAATGTATATTGAAGACTGAATATGTAGAAGTTATTATTAAAAGGGGTGCGAACACTATAGGACAATTAAAAATAAGCAATGGAACTGATGGGGGTAATGCAATTGCATCTTCAACAACCAATAACCCTACTGATAAAGATCAAGCTCAATCAAAGCCTTTAGATGGGTTTGGGACCATACCAGCGGAACATAACGGCACATCTTATGACGACTTAGATGCTTACTACAAAGCAAGAGTACCTTGCACTTGGAATGAGAATTACGTAACCATCAATGCTGCAGTGGATGGCTCGCGTGGTACTGATGGATTGCGTGATGCAACAGTTGCATTTGATGGTTATTCTTGGACTCTGACTAATAATCCTTCTAATAATACAAGAAAGATTGGAATACATTGGTTTAAAATATAATGATTGCATTATTCACCTTTTTTAACTAAATATATTTCTAATTTATATGGAAGCAGAACTTCAAGAACTTCAACAGTTGTATGAAACACAAATAAAAGAAGTCGAATAACATGCAAGAAATTTAATGCAAAGAGTCAATTCGTGGCGTATTTCTTTCTTTTATCGAAAGTATTACTATCGACAAATCATGAGATGGATGCGTTCACGAAAAGAACGTTTAGAAACTCTCTTTCGTGCCAAACAGACAACTATAAAAAATAAATACCACAAACCACCAACACGACGGAAGCAAGCTTGTTTAGTTGGTATTAATTATACTGGCACCCAATACGCACTAAATGGGTGTGTAAATGATGTTTATAAATTTAGGCACTTGCTTATTCATAAATATAATTATGATCCGAAAGATGTTCGTTTAATTATTAATCAATATGCAACACGCAACACAATATTGAGAGAATTTACACGTTTGGTCGAAAACGCTATAAGTGGAGATACCATTTGTTTTTCTTTTAGTGGACATGGTGTCAATGCAAAAGATCATAATAAAGACGAAAAAGATGGTATGGATGAATTAATTGTTACTGCGGACTTTTACGGTATAATGGATGATGAATTCAAAGCCATCTTGAAAAAACACTTGAAAGAAGGAGTCAAAATGTTTGCTTTGTTTGATAATTGCCACAGTGGCACTATTTTAGACTTACGATATCAATACAAAAATCAGAACACCGAGCTTACAGTACATGACAAATACAGTGATACACCTGGACAAGTCATTTGCTTGAGCGGTTGCCGTGATGACCAAGTAAGTATGGATGCGTATTTGAACAATCAATACAATGGAGCACTCACATGGGCACTTGTAGATGTATTGTACAAAAATGAATCTATGTCATGGACACTTTGTGTCTCGAAATTGAGAGAACTACTACAATCTAAACAATTCAAACAACTACCGCAACTAACTTCCGGCAAACAAATGGAAGCACAAAATGAATTGGTCCAACTGTAAATTAAACATACAACCATCCATGAATCGCCTCATTTTTCTTTGGACATAATGTACCAAACGTATAATCCAACCAATATTCGCCGTAATTCCACTGTGGATATTTATGGTGCAACAAGTGATGATTTCCAATATAGGGAATTGCTCTTATATCGTGTCTCAAAAATCCTCTTATCATCACAATCATCCATGCAAATAATAAATAATGATATGTTTTCGTCCATGTTAATGGAATGAAAATACCCATTGGTTGAATACAATTCTCAATCCAATGACCTGTTAAAGTATCCATATATGTCATTGAATATGAATCTGCATTATGGTGTATAGAATGAATTTTACCATACAAGTATTTGTGCAGTAAAATATGGCTCCAATAAAACCATAGATCCTAAACCACTATATATTGAACGATTTCAAACATATTATACAATGTATCATATGTTTATATTTTTTATCGAATACAAAACTTCATACGGTAACCCACGTCTAATATTTTTTGTAAGGTATATAGTTTTGTTTTATACACTGAACATGCATTATGCTTTGGTAGCTGTAAGCGTTTCCATACCATATAAATTTCTGTTAATGTATAACCTCCATCAATGATTTCCATTAATGTGTACACTTCTGCAATTTCATAAATATCGTAATATGGGTCTGCTTTTACTATACTTACTGGGAATCTCAATGTTCGGAGTTCTCTCACAGTTGCTTTTATAATAGAAAATGAACTTGACCCTGAAACATCTTCATAATTATTATTTCCTTTAAGAAATGCATTTATTGTAAATGACGTATTTGGTTTTGTGTATGAAAAACGATCACTATTTTTTATTGAACCATTTGTGTTTTGTGTACTGTATACAATTGGTGCATCTACACTTCCTCCTGATCCAGTAAGTATAATTTCATTCCGGTAATCTAAATAAACCGGTGTATACGAGAGATCTCCCACTTCAAAGTCAATTACAGATTGTAAACTTGGTACAATTTCAAATGTAAAGCTAGATGCGGTTGTATAATAATTTTGATCTCCATTATTTGTTGCTGTAATTGTGTATACTCCTGTTGTTACATATCGAAGTTTATCTATATCTACAATGGTACCTAATGATGTAGCATACGATGTAATACCTGTCCCATTTATTACTATATTTATTTCGTCATTTGGTGGTGCATCAAATGTATACAAATTCGAATTTTGAAAAACAATTGGGTCTTGTTCTGCTTTTACAATTTCTATTTGAATAGTATCCGAAATGTCCAAGAAATTGATATCAGTTTCTTTGTGTACAATAAAATTATAAATTCCTGCGTTTTCATATGTAAATTGATTGGAAT